>ERZ773108.2692-NODE-2692-length-14785-cov-46.262322_pt1 | contig 14785 bp, 11 predicted proteins | sample MGYA00580570_ERZ773108 | MGnify/ENA primary metagenome ERZ773108 (study PRJEB29015, sample SAMEA2737840) | human gut metagenome | biome: human gut; feature: human-associated habitat; material: faeces | place: China | collected 2012 ...
GCGGGTCACCTGTCCGGCCTTTCCCGGTAGTGAAAGACAGCCCTCATCGCCGGTCTGCTCTCCGTCAGACTCGATAATTTCAGGATTAATCATCACGATTGGACCCTCGCCCACATCGATAACAACGATCCTCTTTAATATGCCAACCTGTGGTGCGGCAAGTCCTACACCATTAGCCTCATACATAGTCTCAAGCATATCATCAATAAGTGTTACAATCTTTGGAGTCACCTCCGTAACCTCTCTGCAGACCTTGCCAAGTACAGGGTCTCCCTCCAATCTAATAGTTCTAAGTGCCATAATTGCCTCCTTCTATATCTATCAAAATCCACTCATCGGATTGAAATCAAATGAGATATTAGCATTTTTCATTGCCGTATCATCTTTCACAGCCTGCTCTATGCCATCCTTTATGGAAATGAGCGCCGCATAGTCAGATGTCTTCATGTAAATCACCTTGCGGTATATGTCATTTACCTTGGCGATGGTCGCATCCGCAGGACCGATGAGCTGAATCAGATGCCTATCATCAGGGCTTTGATTTTCATCTGCATGCGATATCATCTGCGACGCTATATCGTACACTTGCTGTGCCATGCTGGCGCACTCACTCTCATCAGATGATGTGACATGGATTAAAAGCATATTCCATACAGGCGGATAATGCATAAGCCTCCTGTACTCTATCTCCTTATTGTAAAAAGCCTCATAATCCTGCTCTTTGGCAGTCCGGATGGCATAGTGGTCAGGGTCGTAGGTCTGGATAACCACATTGCCGGGCAGCTTTCCTCTGCCGGCACGCCCTGCCGCCTGGGTCAGCAGAGCAAAGGTGCGCTCCGCCGCATGAAAATCATTCACATGCAGTGACATATCCGCCGCCAGCACACCAACCAGCGTGACATTTGAAAAATCATGCCCCTTTACAATCATCTGTGTACCGATAAGTATATCGGCCTCATGATCAGAAAATGCCTGCAGAATCTTCTCATACGCATCCTTCGCCCTCGTGGTGTCATAATCCATGCGCAGTATACGCGCCTGTGGAAAACGCTTTGCCACCATCGCTTCTATCTTCTGTGTGCCGGCCTTAAAGCCGCTAATGTACTTCGAGCCACAGCTCGGACACACCTTAGGCACCGGCTGTCTGTAGCCACAGTAGTGACAGACCATCACTCCGCCGCTATGTTCACTGAGTGATACATCGCAATGAGGACATTTTACCACATAACCGCACGCTCTGCACGACATAAATGCCGATTTGCCCCTTCTATTTAAAAAAAGCATGGTCTGCTGGCCATTTAGAAGCCTCTCCTCCATAAGCTCCTGAAGCCTGGTGGAAAGAATCGAGCGGTTTCCCTCACGAAGCTCCTGCCTCAAATCGACAACCTCACACTTTGGAAGAGGTCTGTCATCCACGCGCTTATCCAGCTCCAAAAGCCTGTAAACGCCTGTCTTTGCCTTGTAAAAGCTATCCACCGACGGTGTTGCAGAGCCAAGTACCACAATAGCATCGGACATGCGCGCGTACTCTATCGCCACCTCCCTGGCATGATAGCGCGGCACCGATTCGCTCTTGTATGAATTCTCGTGCTCTTCATCTATTATGATAAGTCCTAAATTTGAAAAAGGTGTGAACAGCGCCGACCGCGGGCCAATCATGATGTCAATATCACCATTCTTAGCTCTCTCAAACTGGTCATAACGCTCACCATTTGAAAGTCTTGAATTGATTATCGAAACCCTGTTCCCAAATCTTGCAAAAAAACGCATCACGGTCTGGTAAGTGAGGGCAATCTCGGGAATCAGCACAATCGCCTGACGAGCGGACTGTATACAGTGTGCGATAAGCTCCATGTACACCTCTGTCTTGCCGCTTCCGGTGACACCCTTAATCAGATAAGTATTTCTAAGACCGGCAGCAATGTCGCCTTCTATCGCATCAACCACACTCTGCTGCGCGGCATTCAGTACCTTATCATAGGTGTCCACGCTCATATGCTCCACAGGATTTCTGTAGCCGCTCTGTGTGATGACCTCGATAAAGCCGCTCTGCTCAAGCGCTCTTATAGTGGCAGCCGACACCGAAAGCTTGCCTGTCACAAAGGAATACTCAAGGCGCGCCCCATCATCAGCATCAATCAGCGCACGAAACAGCCTGGCCTTTGCCTTTTGTTTTTTTGCCTCGCAAAGCGCAAGCTGCGCCCTTGCCTTTACCTTATCTATTTTCAGTGCAATACTGCGGCTCACCTGCTCCTTAGCCTGCTTCTTTACAGGTATAACAGTCTTAAGCGCCTGATTCATGGTAGAGCCGTAATTGCGCCGTATCCATGCCGCAAGTGCGATAAGCTTTGCCTCCACAGCCACAGAGTCTGCCTTTATCCCGATAAGAGGCTTTGTCCTTGCCGGGTCGTACTCAGGCTTATCCGTGACCTCAATCACATAGCCTGTGATAGTGCGGCTGCCAAATGGAATATCCACACACACACCCGGACGGATGTCGCATAAAATCTCATCCGGAATGCTGTACTGAAATGTCTTATCCAGTTTTTCGTGGGATATATCCACAATCACGTTGGCATACATAACTGATACTATTTAACTCCTTCGTATTTCTCCTCGCAGTACTTGCAGCGGTAGATTTCGTTTTTCTCATCGGAAAGCACGAAAATCTGGTCAAGCTCCTGCTCAATTGAAGTGATGCATCTTGGGTTTTTGCACTTGATGACATTTTTCACCTGATGAGGCAGCTTAAGCTCCATCTTGTCCACAATCTTGTCACCCTTTATCACATTTACAGTGATATTGTGGTCGATAAATCCAAGGATATCGAGGTCTAATGACTCTATCGGACACTCTACCTTGATGATATCCTTCTTGCCCATCTTGCTGCTCTTTGCATTCTTTATGATTGCAACTGTGCAGTCGAGCTTGTCAAGCTTTAAATCCCTGTAAATCTGAAGACTCATACCTGCCTTGATATGATCGAGCACAAAGCCCTCATGTATTCCACTTATATTCAGCATATTATCCTCCTTTAGTCCTCAGCCAATCCAAGCAATGTCAGAATAAGCGCCATACGCACGTAAACCGCATACTGTGCCTGCCTGAAATAGCATGCTCTCGGGTCATCATCCACATCAACAGAAATCTCATTCACACGTGGGAGCGGATGAAGTACAATCATATCATCCTTTGCAAGCTCCATCTTCTCCTTTGTCAGAATGTAGAAATCCTTCAGACGCACATAGTCCTCCTCATTGAAGAAACGCTCCTTCTGGACACGTGTCATGTAGAGCACATCAAGCTCTCCCATGGCATCCTCGAGCTTTTCTACCTCCTTGAACTCTATATTGTTGGCACGAAGCACATCATCGCGCACATAGTCAGGCACCTTAAGCTCCTCAGGCGAGATAAGCACAATCCTCACATTGTCATATCTGATAAGTGCATTGATCAGTGAATGCACTGTACGTCCAAACTTTAAATCTCCGCAAAAGCCGATTGTGATATTATTCAATCTGCCCTTGATGGAACGGATTGTAAGGAGATCAGCAAGTGTCTGGGTAGGATGCTGATGACCTCCATCGCCTGCATTGATTACAGGAATACGCGATTTCTCTGAAGCCACAAGCGGTGCACCCTCCTTAGGATGACGCATGGCACAGATATCAGCATAGCAGGAAATAACCCTGATAGTATCTGAAACACTCTCGCCCTTTGACGCAGATGACGAATCAGCACTGTGGAAACCTAACACCGATCCTCCCAAATTAAGCATGGCAGCCTCAAAGCTAAGCCTGGTTCTTGTGCTTGGCTCGTAAAAACAGGTTGCAAGCTTCTTTCCATCGCACTTGTGTGCATATTTCTCAGGATGAGCCTCTATATCATTTGCAAGATCCAGAAGCTTGTCCAACTCTTCTACAGAAAAATCCAACGGACTCATTAAGTGACGCATAATTTGCCTCCATTCTTTTTCGCGTAACTATTCCAAACCACACCACGCACATTCGCAAAAGCGCACGTTACACGTGCTTTCCCGCTGCTTCACAGCTAATTTTGCTCATGAGTGTGGTGGTGGCTCTATTCGAGCCACCTTGAGAACAGAAAAACCTGCTGTTTACATGCAAGCATGACACATCAGCTTTTCCTGCTCTCAGTGGTTCTGAATAGTTAATTGTTTTTTACATTTTTTCTATCATATAATATCTCAGTGCAATATTCAAGTTGGCTTTTACACTTTTTTGTTGTAAAATATATGACAGAATATAACTGTTCTGAACGCTTAGCAATTGTAGCAAAGTTTTCATACAATTATGACAATTCAAACATCAAAAAGGAGAATAATATGTCTGTAAATGAATCACAAATCAAAAACACCACAGCCGGCGCAATTGATGATGACGATGCTGTAATCTTTAAGGAGAGAAAGAGACTGCTGTTTCTCGGTCTGCCGTGGACTTTCACAAAATATACCGTCACACCGTCCTTTATCACTGTAGAATCCGGACTCTTAAGCACCACAGAGGATGACTGCTACATGTATAAGGTAGCTGATGTAAAGCTCACCACATCACTGATGGAGCGCATTTTTAAGCTCGGCACCATAGTCTGCTACACAGGCGACGTCACAAACCCTGAGCTTAAGCTCGTTCACGTAAAGCACTCACGCGAGATAAAGAACTATCTGCTCAAGCAGTCTGAGGCTGCAAGACTTAAAAGACGCACCTTAAACACTGTGGATATCGGTGCGCACGGAGCAGACATGGCTGATTTGGATCATGATGGTATTCCGGATTCACTGGAATAAACTTTGCTCGTATTATGCATCAGATATTGTGTGCTATTTAAAGGAAGCAGCTTCCGGTTAGTTTGGAAGCTGCTTCTATTTTCATTTCACGCTATCTAATTTAGACAAATATCCTTCGCATATGAATAAGAGATTATTTCTCCCTGCTTAGTAGCAATATAACCTTTTTCTTTATGTGAATAGTTTGATATATCAACTGAACCAAAATCCTTAAATTTCAAATAAATGCGTTCAAGCACATTCTTTTCCTCATCGGATAAAACACCCTTTGGCATATCACACTCAGGAATCACCTGATGCTTTTCATATCCATTATCATAAGCCACCTCAATATGAGCCAAATGGTCTGCTGCCATCCTTCCAAAAAGCATATCAAAATTTTCAGGAACCGGGCCATATGGTAAATGCGCATACCTTAAGCCTGATATTGAAATACCATTTTCCTTATAAAAAATCATGTCTGAATAATTTAACAGCTTCATCAGCTTTGTCTTTAACAGCTCTGTGCTTTTATTTGCAAAAAATAAAACCATTGCACACAATTTTTCATAATCAAAAGCTTTAAATCCATTTTCCTCACATGGAGTTTCGGAGAAAAAATCATCAAAAAACTTTCTATTTTCTCTGTATTCCAAATTCTGCTCAAGTTTTTCTACAATATCAAGCAAATTTGTCTTCTGCTTTTCATCAATGTCTATCTCATTTTCTGTAAGATATGACCTCATATTCTCAGGATTTTTCAAAAAAATCAAAAGACTATTATGAGCCCGGTCCTGTAAAGAACCATTCTCGTATCTGCAGATAGTCTTATCTCCCCAGTTCAATAATTTTGAAAAGCCTCTCTGGCTTAGTCCATACTGCTGTCTTATTTCTTTAATTTCTTCCGGAAGAAGAAGCTTATGCCTCCTACGATATTCATTGTATGCATTAATAAGAGTAGCATTATCTAATTCCTCAGAAAATAATTCCTCTCCGCACTCAGCACATACAAGCACCTGCGCGTTTACATCTATCATCTCTCCGCATACATTATAAGATTCTTTTTTTGTAACTATTGTAGTCTCAACTTCTTTTTTGCATTCTTCACAATATCTTTTCATTGACTCCACCTCCTATAACCTATGCGAAATCATCCTCATGAAAACCGAGACACTTTAGAATGTCTGTTCCATTTTCCTGCGTGATTTTTAGCTTTATGTAAAACAATCTTCCGGCAATATATTTTTTAAATTCCCATATGTCCCCCGGCTTATCCGGATTAAAGTCCTGCTTTGGTCCCTTATAATAATCCCTCACAACAAGTTCCAGAAGCTCTGCCTTTGCATCAGTGATTGTTAAACCGTGCTGTGCAAGAGACTGCATATTCTTTCTCCTTGGAACAAAATCATATCTGCCTGCTGAAATAAGTGCTTTTGCATTTTCAAGAAATATGGCTATATCCGATATGTTAGCTATATTATTCACTCCCCCACCTCCATATGTATGATATATTATTTGTTCTCATATGTCAAGAAAAATGCGGTCATATGACCGCATTTTATTTATTAATAATTAAAAATACCCTCTGACCACAGCCTTTCGCGCCACAAGCTTCTTAAGCCTCTTATACATCACGACTGCAAGCTCACAATCCCCGGCTCCAAGCTTATCAGGTCCATAATTGGCCATAAGCACAAGACTCATGAAATGCTCAAAATCACTCCTTACAAGCTCAGGATAAGCATCCAGCACCGCATCAACAAACTCAGGCCTTGTGGTGTCCATACCAGCTACATCCACACAAGCGCCAGCCTTAGCAGCCAGCCTGCCATCCCTCTCAAGCAGCTTATAAAAGCTTATGAATATGATTCTGACTCTATCTCCCGGTGAAAGCCTCTTATCGAGCGCAAGCGTGCGTCTCTTCACATACCATACGCGCAGTATGACCGCAATTATCACAAGTAATATGCCACACACCGTACCAAGCAAAAGCTTAAGCTGCCTGATGCGCTTCATATCGGCCCCGGTACCCGCTGTATCCTCTCCGTCACGGTCAGCATCCTTGTCCTTTTTGTCCGCAATACTCTCCGTATCCTCTGTGTCAGCCTCCGGCATATCGAGATTGTCAATCGTGCCGGCAAAGCCCGGAGTCGTCTCCACAGGAGTCCAGCCGCAGTCAGGCATGTAAATCTCCACCCACGCGTGCGCATTATCATCCTGAAGCACAGCCATATACGAGCCGTCAGCCTGACCCGAAAACAGATTGGCAGGAGCCGCATAGCCCACCACGTAGCGCGCCGGTATGCCGCAGGAGCGGAACATCACAACAGCCGCCGAAGCAAAGGCAGTGGAATCCCCCTTCTTTTTTTCAAACATAAAGCGCTCTATGTAATCCTCATCATCAGAAATCTTTGAAGCGGATTTGGAGAACTCACACCTCTCCCACAGAGTCCTCACAACAAAATTCTTCACATCATCAATCTTTTCATATGACAGATCCTGCTTCTGCGTATCGCTCAAATTTCCCTCTAGCTTCTTTTCCCACTCCTTTTTCTTCTTTTTGCAAAGCTTTTCGATGCGCTTTTGGCTCTCAGGCACATCGGTATAGTGGGTATTCACATACGACTCGTATGAAGCCTCCAGCTCATCAAGCATATTCCGGTGATTGTACGAGCCAAGCGCACCTGCTATGTCACCGCCATCGGAACCAGCCGCACCACTGCCTGAGCCTGCTGTGTCACCGCCATCGGAAGCAGAAGCATCCACATCCATCCACTTCTTCATCGTATCCATGTATGTGCTGTTCTCAAAGTACTCATACCGGTCATCCTGTGCAGTCTGCCCCTGCACCGAGCAGTCACCGCCCAAAATATTATAGTAATCATTCAGGTAAGCCTGATAAGGCACATAGGTGTATGCAGTATTCGCATTGAGCCTCTCGACTGAGATTGTGCGTGAAGAAACAGCTTCCTCGGCATCAGAGCCATCCCCATCGCCTGCACCATCTAAAGCTGCACCATCCATACGGCTCTGCACATACATCATCCGAAGAAATGGCATATTCTGGATATAAAGGAGCGAATCACCATCCGTCTTCCAGTTTAGAGCCGCATCTGTCAAGCTGTCTGCATCGCCCATTCTCCACCTGTTTGACGTATAGTCTGCACCCACATAGCCCTTTAAATAAAGAATCTCTGTAGGCTTCTCACTGACAGTCACCTTAAGCGACTCCACCTCATCATAAGCCGTACCGTCCACATCGCCAAGCTCACCGTCAGACACGCCGCCTCCCACGCCCTCGAGCGATAGATTGAGCCTGCCGCCTGACACCTGCGGCAAAAACCTGTACAGAAACTGAAGGCCGCTGCTCTTCACAGGAGCAGTCACATCAGACACCACGGAAAGCGGAGCATTTACAGCCGGCCGCACCACGAAAAAAGCTAAAAGCACAACAACAGCACCAAAGCCTGCACAAAAAGCCGCAAGCATATTGGCAGCACGTCTGGCTTCCTTCACATTCGTATCAAACACAGCCTCATCACCCTTGCCCCAGAGCTTTCTTCTCACGCGCACAGACGAGCCTGCATATGTACATAAAAAACAAAGGAGCAGCACAAAATAAGCTCCCTTTGAAATCCTTCCACCACTAAGCAGTGAGCATATCACCACAGGAAAAGCCACAAACAAAAACATGGCTCCATCCTGCCTCTTAATCACAGCCTCAGCCATCAACCAGGCAACCGCAAAAAACATAAAACCAAAAAAAATGGTCGCCCCGGTTCCGGCATCTGAAATGAGAGTTATGCCACTTTGATAAGTCCGGTTCATCTGACCGGCAATACAATTAAAGGTATATAGTAAGCCCTTCTTAAAAGCCTCCTGCGCAAGCAGAATGCCAAAGCACCACAGCATGATGCTAAAAAGAAGGACGAAAAAGCGATATCTAACCAAAGCCCTGTATTCAAATATAAATGTAAACCACACACAAATGGCTGCCCCTACAGCCGCAAGCACCAGATAATTTACAGACACTGAAAACGCATACAGAAAAATCCTAAAAAGCGCCATCACTGAAAAAAAGCACATGGCCGTCATAGGCCATAGAGCATGTGTCCCCTTATTTCCCGGCTTCGTGAGCAGTGTAGCTCCTACAAGCTCTAAATCTCCCATCCTGCAAGCTCCTCATCCACCTTGTCATAATCAATATGCTTCACGCGCACACCGTTGTGATAAAAGCTGCCATCCATGCCAAGCCGCATCGTATTGCTGTCAGCCGTAATCTCCCTGTTCTCATAGAGTGCCTCCACATCCACATGCTCCTCATATATGCCCGACTCACAAAGCTGCTCGAGCATGGAGTATGTATCAGACTCACTCGCCACAGACCGGCTCATGATGCGCTTCTCCTTATCATCCCACCAGATGACATTATGCTTCATAGAGGCTGCTGCCATAGACCACGACACAGAGCCAAGTATCTCAAGAAAAGTATCCATCACACTGACACGTTCATCGCCGGTGCCTTTATATGACATATCGGCAAAGATAAATGCAGTCTCATTCATCGGCAGGCTGTACTCCTTAACCATGAGATCATTAGTCTTTGCGGAAAGCTTCCAGTGAAAGCTGTGAAGCAAATCCCCTCTCCTGTACTGTCTGATATCAAACACCTCAGACGAATCCTCACCATGGCGCAGCTTTGAAAAAAGCTCACCGTCCACCGACTCCGAAAGCCCAAGCACACGCGCCATATCAAGCATATGAATCCTCGGCAGCACAAATACTGACGAGCTATGCTCCGAAACGCTGCACTCGCGCGTAAAGAGGCTCAGGTAATCCTTCACTGCGACCTTTCCTATATTGAAATACAGCTTGCCGCAGTAGCCGGTACGCAGGTAAAAGCAAAGCGAAGAGCCTGAGCCCGGCGTAACAAAGGCATCGCGCGTATAAGCACTCTCCCTGCTTGAAAGCCTGCTGTGACACAAAAGCGTGACAGGTACAGTGCTCATCGGAAGCACAGAAGCATTTGAGACATGCACATCCACCTCAAACTTCTCTCCCTTTGGCACATATCTGTCCGGCACCACTAAAGACGCACTCAGATTGCGCTCCAGATATACGGAAAGTATAAACAGACACGGCACAAGCAAAAGCTCAAATGAAAGCAGTGTGCGCGCTATATCATTGTTCCAGAACAGTGCAACTGCGAGTGTACATATAATTAAAGCTATGTAAGAAACCTTTTTCTTCATCAATACCTCCGAAAATCAGACAGGCTATCTGCCTTCTGTCTGCGGTTTGGGCTGCTTCACCGACGCTAAAATCTCAGCAAGAATATCCTGCGCAGACTCATTGTACATCCTGCCCTGCGCACTCAGCACAATCCTGTGACGCGCCACATTGATAAACACAGAAGCCACATCACGCGGCAACACATACTCACGCCCCTCAACATAAGCAGCCGCCTTGCTCATCCTGGCAAGTGCAAGCGCACCACGCGGACTGACTCCAAGCTCTATCCTGTCATTGTTTCTCGTGGCCTCCACCAGGCTCACAATATACTCATAAACTGTCCTGTGGACAAATACACCCTCCACTTCCTTTTGTATCGCAACGAGCTCATCGGTGTGAATGGACGGCATGATATCCTCCATAGGATTGCCATGGTCACGGCTCATCAGAATATCAAGCTCATCCGCCCTGTTTGGGTATCCCATGCTGATGCTTATCATAAAACGGTCAAGCTGCGACTCCGGCAGCATCTGTGTACCTGCAGAGCCAATAGGGTTCTCAGTAGCGATAACGTGAAACGGTCTTGGCACCGGATGAGTCACGCCATCCACCGTCACCGTGCGCTCCTCCATCACCTCAAGAAGCGCGGACTGTGTCTTTGGCGATGTACGGTTTATCTCATCGGCCAGAAACAGATTGCACATGACAGCGCCCTCCTCATAGTCAAACCTGCCAAGCTCCTTCCTGTAGATGGAAAAGCCTGTGATATCTGTAGGCAGTACATCAGGTGTAAACTGCACACGGCTCTGCTTCATATCCAAAACCCTCGCAAACGCAAGCGCCATGCTCGTCTTGCCCACGCCCGGAATATCCTCTATCAGTATATGCCCGTTTGCAAGAATAGCCTCCATGATGGCAAGCACACAGTCATCTTTTCCTATGATCACCTGTTTCACAGATTGTATAGCCTGAGCGGCCTTCTCATAACCCTTCATATATTACTCGTTCCTCTCTCTTCTTCTGCGCCTTACAATTATAATAAAAATCACAGTCTCCAGTGTACCTGCCACAGCAAGTGCCACAAGCATCCACGGCCACACATCCACTATTCGCTTCGTGAGTGCGCCAGACTGCATCTGATTCTTTGTCTCACTCTTCTCCTCGCCTGTGTACTCAGTACGCTCACCGCGCACCAGAAGACGGTGCGAATTAATCGCATACGGTGTACAGGTGACAAGTGTACAGTAATCCTTCCCATCCACTATATCAAGGTCTCCCGACTCGTTAGGCTCGACTACCTTAATCTGATCCACCTTGTACGCAAGAATCTCATCGAGCACATGCAGGTAAAACTCATCGCCCATCTCAAGCTTATCAAGATTCGTAAAAAGCACCGCACTCGGAAGACCTCTGTGACCTGTCAGAACACAGTGAGTACTCTCGCCGCCGAGCGGATAGCTGGACTGCTCCATATGACCAACACCCTTTGCGAGTACATCATCACTCGTGCCGCTATATATAGGCAGATTCACATCAATCTTTGGAATAGTGATATATCCAAGTGACTCACCGACATTCACGAGGTCTGCATAGCTTACCGCACTGCTCTCACTCTCTGTGCTCTCAGCCGACACCACAGTACTCAGCTGGTCATTGTACTTGGTCGCAGCCTCCTTTAAGGCATCCACCTTTTCCTCGTCCAGCTGCTTCACCTCACTGTCGTAGCTTGTGATAGCAGAGCTAGCATTCTTTTCATTTATACGGTTACTGATATATGGATAGAGCGCAATCGACATTGCGGTGAAAAAGAGGATGGCGCAAAAGATTATTCGTAGTTTCTTCATAGCTTGTATTCCTATACCTAAGGCTTCTGATAGCATTTATTCAAACCCACAACAACATAAGCTGCATAGCTGTCTGATTGTGGGGTTGAATAAATGTTAGCTTATCGTTTCAAAAATGTAAAATAGAATGGTAACCTCCGCACACGCAGACATGTAAGTCTGTATGTACGAAGGTTAGTCATCCCTTTGCTCTGTAGGAGCACTTTATTCGGTTAAATCTTATCTAAACTTTCTTTGACTATTGCCATTGGTTAGGCTCTCTTTCTTCCTCTGAGCATGATGTATACTGCAGCGAGCATACCACCGATACCAATGATAAGGAACATTGCAGTTCCGATGTCACCGGTTTTTGGGAGAGTGAAGCCTTTGCGGTTGATGATCTTTTCGGTCATTGTACCAGAAGTAACATCAAACTCACCTGTAGATGTATCTTTTTTTGTATACGTTGTTGTCCTATAAGACTCTGAATGTTTTACTAACTTTCTAACTGTTTTTCCTTCTACTGTTTCATCCACCCATTCTGAATCTTTTGTCCAAGTAGTTGAGTATTCAATATTTAATACAACATGGACAGGTGATTTCAGAAGGTTGAATCCTTCATTTGTCTTTGTCTCGACCAGATAGTACTCACCATTTGAAAGTCCACTTTGAGCAATATTACCATCTGGGCCAGTTACAAGCTTTCCAGTATTAATTCTAAGCCAATAGCTATCTGCTGCAAGACCTAGAACTGATGCATCCTCACCTGTTATTGCAGTAGTTGGCTCTCCAGTAGCTGGTGCAGATACTTCTTTATATAAATCAAATTCTACACCCTGTAAAGGTTTTTTTGATGTGCTTGCATCTGTTTTATGGATGTTTAATTTAAATGTATAAACTACAGCTGTATCCTCGATTCTATCCTTACCAGACTCTTTTCCATGATTAGGATTCGTTGTATCATCTGTACCTGGCAGAATGTTATTAGAGTACTCTAATGTTGCTGTATTTGGATTCCCTGCAGTTGTTGTCTCAGCTGTGCCGAGAAGCTTAGCATTGTATGATACTACAATCTGCTTTCCTGCATAATCTACCATTTTAGCTGGAACAAAATTGATTTTGAAACCCTTCGCTGGTACATTAGTTGTATCTTTTGCCCATGCATCAGCAGCAATAGGTTTATTATCACATGTTATATTGATAGAATCAGCATTATCCTCTAAGTTTTTTGGTGTATCCTGAAGAGTGAATTCTGTTAACTGAGTAATGTTGCTTGGTACATCGATTGTGATCCTATATGGTACCATATCGCCAACACTGTAGTCAGCATCATGCTGCCAATCGTCTTTTGGGTCTCTTCTCTTAACCTCTTTTTTCATATCAGGTTTTTCGTTGGTTACTGTGATGGTATTTGTTTTATTGTCGAATGAAGCGTATTCATTAGCGTTAAGCGCAATTGTTTTATTTCCCTCAGCGTCTATAGTTATTGTAAATACATAAGCATTCACTCCATCCATAATATAGCCGTCATTACTACCAAGACCTGTCTCTATGAATCTATATAAGCCTGGTGCTAAACCACCAACACTGAGTATACCAGCATTACCAGTAGTGAATTTTCCATCTTTTACAACCGTTGTCACATTATTTACTTCTTTTGTACCAGTAGTACAAGTTGTCCATTGAGTATCAGCTTCTGCTGTAGTGGTATTGCCCTGCTGTAATACAAATTCTACATTCTCTAATGATGTTTCTTTATTAGAACCGGCTATTTTACCAACCTTTTTTAAATTAACATCACCATAGTTTGTGGCATTCTTTGGATATACATTTACATCATAAATCCAATCATCGCCATACTTAGTAGTGCCATCTGAATCAGTAACTGTATTTGTTGTAGGTATAGATACTATAAAGTTTGCTGTCTTATTTGTTACCTGAGATGGAGCATCCTCCTCTATTACCAGGTAGACACCTAAGGCAAGGCCACCTATAGTTGCTGTTCCATCACCATCAGTAACTGCTTTTCCACTTTCACTTGGCATTGTATTTGGTAATTTAGATTTTATGCTTTCATATGTTGTTTTCTCATCGAAATCACTATCTTTAAGCTTTCCAATACAATTTTTGTATTCTAAAACTGTACTCTTATCTGTAGCTGTTTTTTGATCAATATCAGCCAGCTTATACGCTTTGAATGTTACTCCAGATAATGGTTTTACATCTCCTGGAAGATTACCCTCATCTGATTTCTGACCTGTTGAATCTTTAGCTTCATTACCATTATACTCATACTTGTGAATTATAATACTACCAGTTTTTCTTGTATCCGTACTAATAGTAGGGCTCTTTGTGCTAGTGGCCCAAGCTGGTGTGCCGAATGATGTCAGCACCATGGCTGCGCCAAGGAGACCAGCCAACATTTTTTTAAATTTTTTCATGCTTTTTTCCTCTCTTATTTCTTTTTCATTGTTGTTGTGTTACGTGCGACCGGTAGGTGTTACTTGCCAATCGCGTTTCTTCTTTGTCTCTTATGTCTGGAGTATTGTACCTCCTTTCTAAGATTAATCAAGAAAAATATCAAGCAGCATAACGTTGCTAGCGCCATTCCGCATAATATGAATAACATTGCTCCATAACCACCGGTTTTTGGTAGAAGGAACTTCATACGGTTGCCGATTGTAAGATATATGGTATTATCCTTCACCTCACAAGCCTCATCATTTACTTTTGTCTGTCCTTTTCTATCTATCTTAATGGTTATTGGATCCTTTAATAAATTGTAGCCTTTTACGGTTTTTGTCTCCGTCAGACGATAGGTTCCATCTTCCAGATCCTTGAATTCTGCAATTCCTAAAGTAGAACCACTGTCACCTGTTGTTACTGGTTGAGGGTTGAAACTCTCATCAACTACAAGATTTCCTGTCGATGTATTTTTCTTCAT
>ERZ773108.2697-NODE-2697-length-14748-cov-45.587218_pt1 | contig 14748 bp, 10 predicted proteins | sample MGYA00580570_ERZ773108 | MGnify/ENA primary metagenome ERZ773108 (study PRJEB29015, sample SAMEA2737840) | human gut metagenome | biome: human gut; feature: human-associated habitat; material: faeces | place: China | collected 2012 ...
AATACGGTGTCGCAGTAAAATGTGCGACAATCACACCAAACGCAGCCAGAATGACAGAGTACAATTTAAAGGAGATGTGGAAGAGCCCTAACGGCACAATAAGAGCCATGCTTGACGGAACAGTGTTCAGAGCACCAATCGTTGTAAAGGGCATAGAGCCAAACGTAAAGACATGGGTTAAACCAATCACAATCGCTCGTCATGCATATGGTGATGTATACAAGGCAACAGAGATGAAGGTAGCCGGTCCCGGAAAGGCTGAGCTTGTATTTACAGCAGAAGACGGAACTGAGACTAGAGAATTAATACATGAGTTTAAGGGCGCAGGAGTTATTCAGGGACAGCATAACCTGGATGATTCAATTGAGAGCTTTGCACATAGCTGCTTTAAGTATGCACTTGATACAAAGCAGGATTTATGGTTTGCTACAAAGGATACCATCTCAAAGAAATATGACCACACATTCAAGGATATCTTCCAGGAAATCTTTGATGCACAGTATAAGGATGCTTTTGAGAAGGCTGGAATTACATATTTCTACACACTTATTGACGATGCAGTTGCCAGAGTAATGAAATCTGAGGGTGGATTTATCTGGGCATGCAAGAACTACGACGGAGATGTAATGAGTGATATGATCTCATCTGCATTCGGCTCACTTGCCATGATGACATCAGTGCTTGTATCCCCTCACGGATACTATGAGTATGAGGCAGCACATGGAACAGTTCAGAGACACTATTACAAGCACTTAAAGGGTGAGGAGACCTCAACAAACTCTGTAGCTACTATTTTTGCATGGACAGGAGCACTCAGAAAAAGAGGAGAGCTTGACAAGATTCCGGCGCTTTCTGAGTTTGCAGACAAGCTTGAGGCAGCCTGCATAAAGACTATTGAGAGCGGAAAGATGACAAAGGATCTCGCACTCATCACAACAATTGAAAATCCTACTGTTTTAAACAGCGAAGGCTTCATCAAGGCAATCAGAGAGGAACTTGAGAAGACAATTTAATCTGAAATTTGGTTTTAGCCTTAGAATAAGATATAACCCGGGGATAATTATAAATTTTTTGAATGTTAAATTCTTAACACATTGACAGATGACCTTCAAAAAATTATAATTAATCTTGGGTTTTTGTCTTTAAAAGAGAAATGATATCCTGATGATTGGAGGAATAAGACTTGAGTAAAGAAATATCACAGGCGGTTATCAGAAGGCTGCCACGATACTATAGATATCTCGGAGAGCTTTTGGATGAGGGAGTGGAGCGTATTTCATCAAACGATCTGAGTCACAGAATGAAAGTGACAGCTTCACAAATCAGACAGGATCTCAATAATTTCGGTGGCTTTGGACAGCAGGGATACGGATACAATGTTCAGTTTCTCTACGAGGAAATCGGAAAGATAATGGGGCTTAACACAGAGCATAGAATAATTATCATCGGTGCAGGAAATCTTGGCCAGGCACTCGCCAATTATGTAAAGTTTGAAAAGCTTGGCTTTGTCATAACAGCGCTTTTTGACATAAATCCTGAGCTTTCAGGAAAGAGTGTGCGAGGTATTCCAATCCTTATGCTAAGTGAGCTGGATGAGTATTGCAGAACACACAGGGTGGATATTGCGGCGCTCACCATGCCAAAGTCAAAGGCTGACTCTATTGCGTCAAAGCTTGTGGATTTAGGAATAAGGGCTATATGGAATTTTGCACATGTGGATCTTGAAATTCCAAATAAAGATGTGGTTGTGGAGAGTGTTCATCTGTCTGACAGCCTTATGCAGCTCAGCTATAATATTGTTAAAAACTCCAAAAATAAATAGAGGGTGAGTCTTATGAATGATAAAAAAGGTTCCTTTACTGGTTTTAGATCTTTTTGATATTGAATATGACGATCCTATGGTTTTCAATGCCAATAATGCAAATGCTGATAATGCAAACAATGAGAATAAGGGGAATTGATATTGGAATATATTGTTACAGGTAATGAAATGAAGCTTCTGGACGATACAACATCACAGGTCTTTTTGGTTCCTTCGGTGGTGCTGATGGAGCAGGCTGCGGCCGGTGTTGTCCGGGAGCTTGTTGCATGTTTTGATAAATCAAAGGAGTTTGCCGTGATATGCGGCAGGGGCAATAATGCAGGAGACGGTATCGCGATAGCAAGACTTTTAAATCAGGCCGGATACAGATGCATGGTGTACTATGCTTTTGGCACAGATGAGGCAGGAAGCGAGCTCTTTGAGCTGCAGAAAAATATATACGCAAGGTATGGCTTTAAGGTGGTCTCTGATATTGAGTGTGTGTGTAAAAGTGACGTAATAATAGATGCACTGTTTGGCACAGGGCTTAAGCGAGCCATAGAAGGCTCTTTAGCAGATGTGATTTCAGCCGTTAACAAGGCAAATGCTTACAGGGTGGCGGTCGACGTGCCGTCGGGAGTGGATTCTGATAAAGGACATGTGATGGGATGCACTTTTAAAGCAGATTTCACATATACTTTTTCTTATAAGAAGACAGGCCTTCTCCTGTGGCCGGGCTGTGATTATTGCGGTCTGGTTAAGGTGGTGCCTATAGGCATAGATGACCACAGCTTTTGTGGTAATCTGCCATCAGTAAGGGCTCTTGATGAGTCTGATTTAAAGAAGCTTGATAACAGACCGGCACACTCCAACAAGGGAACTTTCGGAAAACTGTTAGTTATAGCAGGAAGCCGCAATATGGCCGGTGCGGCGGTGCTTTCGGCAAAGGCTGCATACAAAAGCGGAGCAGGGCTTGTGAAAATTATAACGCCGGAGTGCAACCGCTCAATAATCCAATGTGCTTTGCCGGAAGCACTGCTTTGTACTGATATCGCGTCAGCTAAAGCACTTGAGACAGAACTTGAGTGGGCAGATGCAGTGGTGATAGGTCCAGGTCTTTCAAAGTCTGATAATGCCAAAATGTTAGTTGAAACAGTACTAAAAACAGCAGAGATACCTCTTGTGATTGATGCGGATGCGCTTAATATCATATCAGACAACATGACTTTACTTAATGAGCATAAAATGCCAGTCATCGTGACTCCGCACCTGGGCGAGATGTCCAGACTTATAAAAAAGAGCATTGCTAATATACAGGAGGATATCATTGGTGTGGCAGGAGAGTTTGCAAGCTTGTACAATGTGACTTGTGTGCTTAAGGATTTTCGTACGATTATCGCAGCGGCTGATGGCGAAAGGTTTATCAATCTGTCCGGCAACTGCGGTATGGCAACAGCCGGAAGCGGAGATGTGCTAAGCGGTATCGTGGGAGGTCTTCTGGTACAGTTGCATGACACGAAAAAGGCCGCGGCATACGGTGCATTTATTCATGGACTTGCCGGTGATATGGTATTTGACAATACCGGCTCTTATGGTATGATAGCAAGTGATATTATTGATGGATTAGATAAAATTTGGATTAAGGTGGAAAAAAATGGCAATTAACAGAATCAGAGCAGATATAGATCTGGATGCAATTTTATATAATATGGAGTCGATGCATAATAAGCTAAAGCCGGGGACAATGATGGCAGCAGTTGTAAAGGCTGATGGCTATGGTCATGGTGCTGAGGCTGTTTCAGAGGTACTGGAGCCGCTTCCGTATCTGTGGGGCTATGCCGTTGCTACAAGCAACGAGGCAATGCAGCTTATCGCAGCAGGCAGAAAAAAGCCGATACTTATTTTAGGACTCAGCTTCCCGGAGCAGTTTGAGGAGATAGTGGACAATGATGTGCGACCGGCGGTATGTACCTACGAGACCGCTAAGGAACTTTCAAAAATCGCAGCTGCTAAGAATAAGACCTGTAAGATACATATCAAGATAGATACCGGCATGTGCCGTATAGGCTTTCAGGTGACAGAGGAAAGTGCAGATATTATTGCACAGATTGCTAAGCTGCCGAATATTATGATAGAGGGAATATTCACTCACTTTGCAAGGGCAGATGAGCTGTCAAAGGAGCCTGCCTTTGAGCAGTTTGATCTTTTTAAGCGAATGATAGCTCTTGTTGAGGCAAGAGGAGTCGAGATCCCAATTAAGCACTGCTCAAACAGTGCGGGAATAGTAGAAATTCCGGAGTGCAATATGGATATGGTAAGAGCAGGCATCACACTCTATGGTCTGTGGCCGTCAGAGGAGGTAGACAAGAGTAAAATCTCCCTAAAGCCTGTTATGTCGCTGCACAGCAGGGTTGCTTATGTAAAGGAGCTTGAGCCGGGCAGGCATATAAGCTACGGCGGCACATTTACGGTAGAGCATCCTATGATGATAGCAACTGTCCCGGTGGGATATGGTGATGGATATTCAAGAGGACTTTCAAACAAGGGCTGGGTTCTCATAAAAGGGAAAAAAGCACCTATATGCGGCAGAGTCTGCATGGATCAGTTTATGGTTGATGTGACAGACATACCTGACGTGAAAATAGGCGATGCAGTTACTCTGCTCGGTAAAGAAGGGGATGAGACAATCACTATGGAGCAGTTAGGTGAGCTGTCAGGCAGATTCAACTATGAGTTTGCATGTCTTATCACACCGCGTGTTCCAAGAATTTACCACAAAAACTAAAAAAGTGTAACTTTTAAGAATACACTCGAAAAATCTGGAGATACTTTTTGTATACCATAATATGGAGTGTATTCGTGTATGATTATTCAAAGAGGAGATATTTATTACGCTGATTTAAGGCCTGTTGTAGGCTCAGAGCAGGGCGGGATAAGACCTGTCCTTATAATACAAAATGATGTCGGAAACAGACACAGCCCGACGGTAATCTGCGCAGCAATAACCTCGCAGATGCATAAAGCAAAGCTGCCCACCCATGTGGAGCTTGCCTGCAAGGAGTATGCGCTTGCAAAGGATTCGGTTGTGCTTTTAGAACAGCTTCGCACAATCGACAAAAAAAGGCTTAAGGATAAGGTGTGCCATCTTGATGAGGACACATTGCTTAAAATAGACAGGGCGCTTGAAATCAGCTTAGAACTTATTACATAGGATAATAAAACATTATGTTATATGCAATTATAATTTTATCGATACTTGTAGTGATACTTCTTTTGTGTATTGGAGTATTGCTTTATGGAATGAAAAACAACAAAAAGACTCTCGATGGAATACTTGGAAATGATGATGTCACAGAGGAAGAGATTATTTCCATGGTCAGGGAGGGGCATGAGCAGGGAACAATCCTTGCATCTGAGGCAGAGCTGATACACAATGTGTTTGAGTTTGATGATAAGGAAGTAAAAGATATCATGACTCACCGCAAAAATATCGTAAGCCTCGACGGCAGTATGTCCTTTATTGATGCAATCGAATTTATCATAGATACCGGCAAATCCCGCTTTCCGGTCTATGAGAATGATGTTGACAGTATCATCGGAGTCTTACATATCAAGGATGCTTTTACATTTTTTGAAAAAAATGAGGTTTACCGCAGCAGTATCAAGGACATAGATGGGCTTATCCGGCCGGTGGACTTCATACCCGAGACGGTAAACATCAATGATCTGTTTAAAAAGATGCAGTCTAAAAAGAGTCATCTTGCGATGGTTGTGGATGAGTACGGACAGATATCGGGACTTATCGCGATGGAGGATATACTCGAGGAGCTTGTCGGAAATATCGAGGATGAGCACGATGAGGAAGAAAACTATATCAGAAAGAATGATGACGAGACATTTATAATGGACGGCATGACTGAGTTTTCCGATGTGAAGGAGGCACTGTCACTGCCTGTTGATGATGATGCCTACGAGACGCTTAACGGTTTTATCATATCGCTTTCGGATAAGATTCCGGAGGAGGGGGATAAGACTGTGATTAGCGCATATGGTTACAGATTTTCTGTTATGAGCGTCGAGGATAAGGTGATTAAGCAGGTAATGATTAAGAAACTTGCACCGGAAGAGAAAAAATGATATTATAAGATATAGATTATTTTTAAAAGTAGAAAAGAGGATACAAATTATGTCAGGACATTCTAAATTTGCGAATATCAAGCATAAGAAAGAGAAAAATGATGCTGCAAAGGGCAAAATCTTTACAATGATCGGTAGAGAGCTCGCAGTTGCAGTTAAAGAGGGAGGACCGGATCCTGCCAATAACTTTAAGCTTGCACAGGTAGTTGCCAAGGCAAAGGCCAACAATATGCCAAACGATACAATCGAAAGAGGTATCAAGAAGGCGGCAGGAGACGGCAACAGTGTAAACTATGAGACAGCTACATATGAGGGCTATGGACCATCAGGCACAGCTATTATCGTAAAGTGTCTTACAGACAATAAGAATCGTACAGCGGCCAATGTCCGCAATGCCTTTACAAAGGGCCAGGGAAGCATCGGTACACAGGGATGTGTATCATACATGTTTGACGAGAAGGGTCAGATCATCATCGACAAGGAAGAGTGCGATATGGATGCAGATGACCTTATGATGCAGGCACTCGATGCAGGCGCTGAGGATTTCGCCGATGAGGAGGACAGCTACGAGATTACAACTGCACCTGCTGATTTTGATGCAGTCAGGGCTGCTCTTGAGGAGGCAGGCATCACAATGGCTTCAGCAGAGGTCACAATGATTCCACAGACATATGTTACACTGACAGATGAAGCTGATATCACGAATATCGGCCGTATATTAGACCTTCTTGACGATGATGACGACGTCCAGGAAGTATACCACAATTGGGAAGAGTAAACTAAATATTATATATCACGGGTTTTAGCGGGAGGAGAATATGAAGAAGATTCTATTTGTAGCTTCAGAGTGTGTACCATTTATAAAAACAGGAGGTCTTGCAGATGTGTGCGGTGCACTTCCTAAAGAGTTTGACAAGAACTATTGGGATGTAAGGGTTGTAATACCTGATTATAGCTGTATACCGGAGCAGTATCGTAATAATTTTGAGTATGTTACCCATTTTTACATGAGCTCAGGTCCATACGTGCAGGACAAGTATGTCGGAGTACTCAAATATGAGCAGGACGGCGTTACATATTACTTTATTGACAATCAGGAGTTTTTTACAGGATTTTCTCCATATACTTCTGACACTAAGTTTGAGATTGAGAAGTATACATTCTTTGACAAGGCTGTACTCTCAATGCTCCCACTTATTGATTTTAAGCCGGATATTATACACTGTCATGACTGGCAGACAGGCTTTCTGCCTGTATACTTAAAGAATGAGTTTGCCGCAAATCCATTCTTCTGGGGGATCAAGACTATCATCACTATCCACAATCTTAAGTTCCAGGGTATCTGGGACAAGGAGTGGGTACAGGGTGTTTCAGGTCTTACAGACAATCTGTTCACACCTGATAAGCTTGAGTTCAAGAAGGATGCAAATATGCTTAAGGGTGGTCTTGTATATGCTGACTACATCACCACTGTCAGTGATACATATGCAAACGAGATTCAGACAGAGTACTATGGTGAGGGATTGAACGGACTCTTAAGTGCCAGACATTTTGACATGCAGGGTATCGTAAACGGTATTGATTACAATGTCTATGACCCACAGACTGATGGCAAAATCTATTGCAATTACAATGCTTCCGATTTCAGAAAGAAGAAGTTTAACAACAAGACAAAGCTTCAGCAGGAGCTTGGGCTTGCGGTTGATAAAAAGAAGTACATGATAGGTCTTATTTCAAGACTTACAGACCAGAAAGGTCTTGACCTTATCAATCATGTGATTGAAGGTATCGTGGACGATTTCACACAGCTTGTTGTTATCGGTACAGGAGATCCTCAGTACGAGAATATGTTCAGACACTATGCATGGAAATACCCTGACAGAGTTTCGGCAAATATATGTTACTCTGATGATCTGGCACACAAACTATATGCGGCTGCTGATGCATTTCTGATGCCGTCCAGGTTTGAGCCTTGCGGTCTGACACAGCTTATCTCATTCCGCTACGGTACCGTTCCGATTGTTCGTGAGACAGGAGGTCTCAAGGATACGGTTAAGCCTTACAATGAGTATGAAAATTCAGGAGATGGTTTCTCGTTCTCAAACTACAATGCCGATGAGATGCTTGCAGTCATCAATTATTCTAAGCACATCTTCTTCGATAAGAAGCGTGAGTGGAACCAGATTGTGGACAGGGGCATGGCCAATGATTTCTCTTGGAATGCTTCGAAATTCAAATATGAGGGATTATACAATTACCTTATTGGTGAATAAAATATTTTGGTGAAATTATGGTTTTTGCATAACATTTTACCCCGCCATTCATGGCGGGGTATTTTGCACCTCATTTATGATTAATCAGATTACTACATGCTACGCATTCCCGTAATCTGACTCCACCTCGAAATCCGCTAATTTTCTGCGTTTCAGCAGTAAATTGCTACTTTCTCGGTGTAGTGTGGGTCACTAAGGTATACATCGAATTGCATGCAAGCATGCATCGATGATACCTTTTGACCCTTTAATCACAAAATCGAAAAATTACTTTAGAAAATTTACACAGAACAGAAGAAATATGTTATTATATACTCTGTAAATCAAAATACGGAGGTTAGTTACATGGCAACGAGGAAGAAATCCTCAGCAAAAAGACAGACAAAAAAGGAGAGAATGGCTCAGATAGAGAGGCAGCAGGCCTTTAAAAAGGAAATATTTCTCTGGATAGTAGTAGCTGTTTCAATCCTTTTATTTATAAGCAATTTTGGAATAGGCGGTCATTTGGGAAACGCAGTAAGCGGTTTCCTTTTTGGTTTATTTGGAATGGTGGCATATATTTTTCCACTTGTGCTTCTGGTGGGCAGCTTTTTTGCTGTGTCCAATAAGGGCAATTCATATGCTATCATGAAGCTTGTTATGACCATAGTTTTCATATGGTTTATATGTGTGTTTATGTACCTGGCAGTGTATGGTGAATTCGCGGTTTCGCCGGTGCAGTCATACATTGACAGTGTTGAAAGGCATTCAGGTGGTGGCTTTATAGGTGCTCTTATAGGCTGCATTTTAGTTCCGGCGGTAGGAATTATAGGTGCATACGTGGTGACCATAGTTGTAATGATTATCTGCCTTGTGCTCATTACCGGTAAATCATTCATGAAGGGCATGAGGAACGGCGGCCGAAAGGTATACGAGTCAGCGCGTGAGAATAATGAGAGATATCAGGAGTATCGGCAGTATAAGTCAAGAGAGCGTCAGACAAGAGAGGGTTTAGCTTCAGATGATACAGACAGCGACATAAAGGAGGCCGCAAAAGGTGGCAGAAGGAATAAGCGTGCCGGCCGAAGGATGGACAATAAGATAACAGGCGTGTCACTTGATACAAAAATTGATGGCAGTGAAAACGCGCTAGATTCAGGCATGGCAGGTAGTGATACAGCGCATGTGGGGATATTTGGACAAGGTGCAGCAGCTACAGATGCGCTTGGTGAGATAACTATAGAGAATTACCCGAGTTCACCTTCAATAAAGGAGAAAAAGACGACAAGCCTTACATCAGGGGATGCAGGGGAAATAGTGCAAACACCGGACTTTGGTGTGGCATCGGAGCCTGTTTCGGTTTTGGGGGGCACAGCTGCAAGCCATGTGTCGCAGATACCTATATCGGGCTGCGTGGAGCCTGATATATCTGATGATTTTGACATACAAAAAGATAATGAGCTGCAATCAAAATTATCAGCTCCGGCTGCAGATGCGGTAATGACAAAACCACCTGCAGCAGAGCCAAGTAAGAAAAAGGTCAAATCAGACAAGGATGAGCTCGCCAAAGAGATTGAAAAAGTCAGTGAGCAGATAGCGATAAATGACGCAGAAAATGCAATCCAGCAGAAGCCGTATGTATTTCCGGCTGTTGATCTGCTTAAGGCTCCTGACAGGGGTAAAACCGGTGATTCGCAGGCTCATCTGCGTGAGACGGCGGCAAAGCTTGAACAGACTCTTAATGTATTTGGGGTGAATGCGAAGGTGAATAATATAAGCTGCGGTCCTGCTGTTACAAGGTTTGAAATCACACCGGAGCTTGGAGTGAAGGTATCAAAGATTGTGAATCTGGCAGATGATATAAAGCTTAATCTGGCAGCCGCGGATATACGAATCGAGGCTCCTATTCCGGGAAAAGCCGCTGTGGGCATCGAAGTGCCAAACAGCCAGAGTGTTGCTGTTTCCTTCAGGGAGCTTGTGGAGTCTGAAGAATTTAAAAATGCCAAATCAAAGATTACCTTTGCAGTGGGAAAAGATATTGCAGGCAAGGTTAAGGTTACGGATATCGCAAAAATGCCACATCTTTTAATTGCAGGTGCTACCGGCTCAGGTAAGTCAGTTTGTATCAATACAATTATCATGAGTATATTATACAAGGCAAAGCCGGATGAGGTAAAGCTGATTATGATTGACCCGAAGGTGGTTGAGCTTAGTGTATACAATGGCATACCTCATCTGATGATTCCGGTTGTTACAGATCCTAAAAAAGCTGCAGGAGCATTAAACTGGGCGGTTTCAGAGATGACAGACCGATACGAGAAGTTTGCAAACAGCGGTGTCAGGGAAATAAACGGTTACAATGCCATGATTGATGCAATGGATGGCAAGGATACAGAAAAACCGCCAAAGATGCCACAGATTGTCATTATAGTGGACGAGCTTGCAGATCTTATGATGGTTGCATCAAAGGATGTAGAGGAGGCAATATGCAGGCTGGCACAGCTTGCGAGAGCAGCCGGTATACATCTGATTATAGCTACACAGAGGCCTTCTGTTAATGTTATTACAGGTCTCATCAAGGCGAATATGCCAAGCCGTATCGCATTTGCGGTTACAAGCGGTGTTGACAGTCGTACCATACTTGATATGAATGGTGCGGAAAAGCTCCTTGGAAAGGGAGATATGTTATTTGACCCACAGGGTGTTCCGAAGCCCCTTCGAGTACAGGGCGCATTCGTTTCAGATAAAGAAGTTTCCGATATTGTGAAATTTATTATTGAAAATAATGAGAATGCACAGTACAGTAATGATGTGGCACAAAAGATGGAGAGCCTGTCGAATGATACGACAAATACAACCGTTACCATTTCAGATGTGGAAAACACGGATGATGGCAGGGACTCTTACTTTGCGGAGGCAGCGTCAATTATCACAGATAAGGAACGGGCTTCAATCGGAATGCTTCAAAGATACCTTAAAATTGGCTTCAACAGGGCGGCCCGCATCATGGATCAGCTCGAAGAGGCCGGTGTAGTTGGACCTGAGGAGGGAACAAAGCCCCGCAAGGTTCTGGTGACTAAAGAGGAATTAGATACTATATTAGAGAATAATTAACACAAAGGAGCAAAGAAAAATGAAAAAAGATATTCAGATCGCACAGGAAGCTACAATGCTTCCAATCAAGGATGTAGCAGCATCTATAGGGATTAAAGAGGATGACTTAGAGCTTTATGGAAAGTATAAGGCAAAGATTTCTGATGAGCTCATCAATCGCACAAAGAAAAATCTTGACGGAAAGCTCATACTCGTTACAGCTATTAACCCGACTCCTGCAGGGGAGGGAAAGACAACCACAAGCGTCGGTCTTGGAGAGGCATTTGGACGCCTTGGGAAGAAAGCACTTATCGCACTTCGTGAGCCGTCACTAGGACCTTGCTTTGGTATCAAGGGAGGAGCAGCCGGTGGCGGATATGCACAGGTTGTCCCAATGGAGGATTTAAATCTTCATTTTACAGGAGATTTTCATGCAATTACATCTGCGAACAATCTGCTTGCCGCACTTCTTGACAATCATATCCAGCAGGGAAACGAGCTTGGCATCGACCCGCGCCAGATTGTATGGAAGAGATGTATGGATATGAATGACCGTGTCCTTAGAAATATCGTTGTTGGTCTTGGAAGCAAGATGGACGGAATGGTCAGAGAAGATCATTTTGTCATCACTGTAGCATCTGAAATTATGGCAATACTCTGTCTGGCCGATGATATGGCAGATTTAAAGAAGCGACTTGGAAGAATTATTGTGGCATATACCTTTGACGGAAAGCCTGTCACAGCCGATGATCTTCAGGCTACAGGTTCTATGGCAGCTCTCTTAAAGGATGCCTTAAAGCCGAACCTTATCCAGACACTTGAGCATACACCGGCAATAGTTCACGGTGGACCTTTTGCCAATATAGCACATGGCTGTAACAGTGTCCGTGCCACAAAGACAGCATTAAAGCTTGCAGACTATGTTATCACTGAGGCAGGCTTTGGCGCAGACCTTGGCGCAGAGAAGTTCTTTGATATCAAGTGCCGTATGGCAGGGCTTAAGCCGGATGCAGTTGTACTTGTTGCAACAATCAGAGCATTAAAATATAATGGCGGCGTGCCGAAGGATGAGCTTTCATCAGAGAATCTTGATGCACTTAAGGCTGGAATCGTAAATCTTGAGAAGCATATTGAGAATCTTCACAAGTTTGGTGTGCCTGTAGTTGTCACATTAAATTCATTTGTCACAGACACCAAGGCTGAGACTGATTTTGTAGAGCAGTTCTGTAAGGAAAGAGGCTGTGAATTTGCACTCTCAGAGGTATGGGAGAAGGGTGGCGAAGGCGGAATTGACCTTGCCAACAAGGTACTTGAAACAATCGAGCACAAGGAAAGCAATTTCAAAGTACTCTATGATGATAGCCTGTCACTTAAGGAAAAGATTGAAACTGTTGCAAAAGAAATATATGGAGCAGATGGTGTTACATATTCTCCGGCAGCAGAGAGAGAACTTAAGAGGATTACAGACCTTGGAATGGGAGATTTTCCAATATGTATGGCAAAGACACAGTATTCGCTTTCTGATGATGCAAAGAAGCTTGGCAGACCAAGCGGCTTTAAAATCAACGTACGTGAGGTTTATGCGTCAGCAGGTGCAGGCTTTGTTGTAGCAGTAAACGGTTCTATCATGACTATGCCGGGACTTTCGAAGAAGCCGGCTGCATACGGCATTGATGTGGATGACAATGGTGTGATCACAGGATTATTCTAGGAGGAAATATGGCTAATCTAATAGACGGAAAATTGATTTCAACACAGATTAAGGATGAGCTTAAGGAAGAAGTGGCAGAGCTTAAGAAAAAAGGCATCGAGGGCTGCCTTGCGGTGATTCAGGTCGGAAATGACCCTGCATCATCAGTGTATGTGCGCAACAAGAAAAAGGCGTGTGAGTATGTCGGAATTAAATCGCTTTCATATGAACTTGCAGAGGAGACTACGGAGAATGAGATATTAAAACTTATCGAAAAGCTCAATGCTGATGTTTCCGTAAATGGTATTCTCTGTCAGCTTCCACTGCCAAAGCATATCGATGAGGACAAGGTTATTGATGCTATTGACCCGAAGAAGGATGTTGATGGCTTCAGTCCACAGAGTGTTGGAGCGATGGTTATAGGAAAGCCTGGTTTTTTGCCGTGTACTCCGGCCGGTATCATTCAGCTTTTAAAGAGAAGCAATATAGATATTGATGGTAAAAGCTGTGTTGTGGTTGGCAGAAGCAATATAGTCGGCAAGCCTATGTCACTTCTCATGCTTAGGGAGAATGCAACTGTTACGGTATGTCATTCACATACAAAGGATTTAAAAGATGTATGTAAAAATGCTGATATACTTATAGTGGCAATAGGAAAGCCTAAGTTTATAGATGCTTCATATGTGAAGGATGGTGCGGTTGTCATTGATGTTGGAATCCACAGAAATGCTGAAAATAAGCTGTGTGGTGATGTGGATTTTGATTCTGTTGTGTCTAAAGCGTCACATATCACACCTGTACCGGGCGGTGTAGGTCCTATGACCATTGCGATGCTCATGAGCAATTGTGTTGAGGCTATGAAGAGATAATTAGACAATAAGTAAGAGGATTAGATGTATGAGATGTGCCAATTGTGGTAATGAATTGAAGGCGGGCAGTCTGTACTGTGATGTCTGTGGGCATCCGGTTCAGATAGTGCCTGATTACAACGAATTTGATGATTATCTTGATAATCTGGTTGGAAATGATGACAGGCGAACTGATGGACAAAAGACTGTAAAGCCTGTGTCTGATAGGACAATCAGGTTTGATGAGCCGGTGAGGGAACAGCTTCATAGTGCCGGTCAGCGGAACGGACAAAAACCGGACAGAATGTCACAGTCTGTAAAGCAGCAGGTGAGACAGGCTCAGACAGGTGAGCAGCAGTCTCAGACGAAACAACCGTGTGAGAAGCCGCAGTCTGACGGACAGAGGGCAAAGAGAGCGCAGCAGAAGAAGATAATTATTATCTCAGCTGTAGTGTGCGTTGTAGCAATTGTAATACTTATTGCAGCTATTACACGTAATGTAAGCAGATCACATGACAATTCATTTGATTATCAGGTGAAGCAGGCAAAGGCAGCTTATTCGGCGGGGAATATAAATTCCGCGGTTTCTTATTATGAGAAGGCTTTGTCAATTGATTCGGATAATACAGATGTCAGATTTGCTTTGGCTGATATATATATGTCGAAGAAGGATTATGATGCCGCTCTTGTGCTGTATCAGGAAATTATCAATATTGATCCAAAGAGCAAAGAGGCTTATAAGCAGCTTATCTCGATTTATGAATCAAAAAAGGATTATGATGCAATTGTTGCGTTGCGTGAGAGTGCTAAGGATACATCTGTTTTAAAGCTTTTTGCGGATTATACTGTATCTAAACCGCAGTTTAGCAAGAGCAGTGGCAAGTATGGAGAGACTATTGAGCTTTCTATAGATGCAGACAGCGATAC
>ERZ773108.2699-NODE-2699-length-14734-cov-4.811295_pt1 | contig 14734 bp, 16 predicted proteins | sample MGYA00580570_ERZ773108 | MGnify/ENA primary metagenome ERZ773108 (study PRJEB29015, sample SAMEA2737840) | human gut metagenome | biome: human gut; feature: human-associated habitat; material: faeces | place: China | collected 2012 ...
CGCCGCAAAGCTCCGACTGTGACAGTGCCGACATATGAAGAATGGCGGTTCTTCCGGCCAGCGACTCCTGTGCCAGCTCCATCAGACGATACGCCTGGGAACCGGTCAGCCAATAGGAGCCGGGAGCAGCACCGTTATCCACGGCAATCTTGATATACGAAAACAGCTCCGGTGCATATTGAACCTCATCGATGAGAACCGGCGCGGGGTGCATCTTTAAGAACATTGCAGGATCGGTTTTGGCAAGTCTGCGTTCCTCCAAATCGTCCAGCGAAACCTCGGCTCGTGCCGTCCCCTCCATCAGATGCCGCAGCATAGTGGATTTTCCGACCTGACGCGGACCGGTCAGCAGCACACAAGAGTACTCTTCATTGATTGCAATAAACTTCTTTTCAAGCTGTCTCTCAATATACATTGTTCCACCTCCTTTAGGCTAAAATACGATGCGCCTATATTTTAGCCTGAAAATAGGGGAAAGTCAATAGACTTAAGGCTAAAATACGATGCACTTATATTTTAGCCTGCACAGACAGAAATTATGCGTGTCCGCAATCGGAAAGCCGCCCGATTTCAAATCAGGCGGCTAAGCAGACGGTACTTGTCATTCTCCCCACGGGAACCCGAAATCGCTGCGCTTAATCTTGCACTGCGGCTGTCCATCCTTCCAAAATACGATGCCCTCAATATTGTGCTGCTCAAGGTAATCACGAATTCCCTCGAAGTCTCTCGGCACATCCGGCAAAACGCGAATACCGTGTTTCTCAATCACATCTTTTTCAAGTCCATATGGATTTGCACGAAAATGCGGACCGATTGCTTCGTAAGTGCCTTCCTCCGTAGGGCAGCCGGCATTGCGATAGGCTTCCATAAACCAAATATTGCTCTTGTCGCTCTCGTCCACGGGAACCCAGTGCGGCCAGTGGCCGGTTATGGGGTCCGGATCGCAGCAGGGAATCGCATTCGCCGGCGGAATCTTGCTGCGTTTTGCATCGTATCTTTTATAGAAGACTCCGTCTATCACCGCGCAGCAGCTGCCGTCGATTTTTTCGGTTGCCGCGCCTTCACCGGCCAGAACCCATTCCATACCGGGATGAACTTTGTTATGGATGCCTACTTTATGATGGTTATCAAATACCCGCTCAAAGAGCGTCGGGATTTTCTTCATGGTACCTTGCATCTCCCTCTATAATTTCATCCAGCGTTCTCGGCGTATAGTCCATATACGGCATCATGCAGCCAACGTTGATGAAGTTTCCATTGGGGGGGTGCCGTGGCCGGCGGCATTTGACTTTATCTCACGCCGGAGCTTTGCAATGTATTCATACTCTATCGTCTGATGAACATGACCGTAGAGCATGAATGCTGTCGGAGCGAAGTCGGCACGGAAGAATGGAATCACCTCATTCATAATCCCAAACTCATGTTTTGCCATACACATTACCTCTGTAAATCTTACCAATTGATGGTAATCTAGCAGCATAATTATATCATACATTCGATGCGTTTTCCAGCTTGAGTACACAGCGGCAATGCAGCTGTCCTGCATTGCCGCTGTTGACAAACCTGACCTACACGACTATAATGTTCGATATACATCGTACGATATATATCGAACAAAATACATTCGAGCGGAAAGGACATAGACTATGGCTCCGAAGAATAAGTTCACGAAAGAAGAAATGGTCGCGGCGGCGCTGCGCGTTGTGCGCGAGAAGGGGATCGATGGCCTGACCGCCAAAACCATGGCGGATGCGCTCGGCACGTCGACGCAGCCGGTCTTTACATGCTTCGGCTCGATGGACGGCGTGAGGCAGGAGGTCTATGCCGCGGCGCTGCGCGTGTATAAAGGCTACGCAGGCGCGGGGCTGCGAGAGGAGATACCTTTTCTCGGCGTAGGTATGCAGTATATCCGCTTCGCGCGGGAGGAGCCGGAGCTGTACAGGCTCCTGTTCCTGACGCAGGGACAGGAGCAGGAGAGCCTTGCCGTGAGGTCGATGCGGCATTTGCAGGAGCTTGTCCGCCCGTCGCTTATGGATATTTACCGCATCACTGCCGAGGAAGCGGACGTCTATTTCCGCGATATGTGGCTTGCGGCGTACAGCATTTCCACGCTGATCGTGACCGGCGGCTGCCCATACTCCGACCGGGAGATAGAGCAGATACTGACGGGCTTCAGCGTCGGTATCTGCAAAGCCATTAAGGAGATACACTGCTTCGCTTCCGGCTGCTTTGACCGTGACGCTGTCTTTCAAGCGCTGGTCGATAAAAAGAAAGGACAATGATGAACACAAAGAATATAGTTATATATGTCCACGGCAAGGGCGGCTCTGCGGAGGAAGCGGAGCATTATAAGCCCTTGTTCCCGGACAGCAAGATCATAGGTTTTGACTACCGCGCGCAGACGCCGTGGGAGGCAAAGGAAGAATTCACGCACTTTTTTGCGGAAAAGCGCAGGCGCTGCGATGGGCTGACGCTGATCGCCAACAGTATCGGCGCGTTCTTCTCGATGATGTCGCTGGACGCAGCGTATGTTGATCGGGCGTATCTGTTTTCGCCCGTTGTGGATATGGAAAAGCTGATCGGGAATATGCTGCTGTGGGCGAACGTGACCGAGCGTGAGCTTGAGGAAAAGCAGGAGATACCGACGGACTTCGGCGAGACGCTCTCATGGCGCTATCTCTGCTATGTGCGCGAGCACCCGGTCATATGGCACGTGCCCACCCGCATCCTGTACGGTGAGCACGATGACCTTACTTCCATAGAAACCATATCGTCTTTTGCAAAGAGAAACGGCGTGGAGCTGACAGTTATGCCGGGCGGGGAGCATTGGTTCCACACTGAGGAGCAGATGCGGTTTCTCGACGCATGGATCACAGGGAGTGCAGAATGAAGCAGGAGAAAATCGCCGCGATGGAGCGGATCATTGCCGCGGACTATGCCAATATTGCGGGCATGGTCGTGCTGAAGGACGGGGAGTGCATCTATGAAAACTACTTCGGCGGCTGCACGGAGGATAGCCGCATCCATGTTTTCTCGGTGACGAAAAGCGTTGTTTCCGTTCTGATCGGAATAGCGCTGGACAATGGATATATCGCCGGGGTAGACCAGAGAGTGCTGGACTTCTACCCGGAATACGCGCCCAAGCGCGGAGAAAAGACGCTTCAGCATATAACGCTCCGTGATATGCTCACCATGACCGCACCGTATAAATACAAGTCCAACCCCTATACGAAGTATTTCACGAGCGAGGACTGGGTGACGTTCTCCCTCGATATGCTCGGCGGGAAAGGGCAGACCGGCCAGTTCCGGTATGCGCCGCTCATCGGGCCGGATGTCCTGACCGGCATCTTAGCGAAAGTAGCCGGGCAGTCCGTTCTCGATTTCGCGCGCGAGAAGCTGTTTGAACCGCTTGGCATCACGGTCGAGCGGAGCGTCACATTTCACAGCAAAGAAGAGCAGATGGCGTTTTACAAGGTGACGGATATGAGCGTCTGGGCCGCAGGTCCCACGGGCGTGAACGCCGGCGGCTGGGGGCTTACGCTCTCGCCGATAGACATGGCAAAGCTCGGACAGTTGATTCTAAATGGCGGCGTCTGGAACGGACGGCGCACCGTATCGGAGGAATGGCTGCGCGAGAGCACCTCGGAGCATAGCCGCTGGACGGAGCGTGACCTGCCGTACGGATACCTGTGGTGGGTCCTCGAACGGGAGCACGGCTGCGCCGCCATCGGCGACGGCGGCAATATCATTTACGTCAGCCCCAAAAAGAACATGGTCGTCGCCATCGCCTCACGCTTCAGGCCAATGGTTAAGGACAGGATAGAGTTTATCCGAGAATACGTCGAACCGGCGTTTGATTGAGAAATAATGATGTAAAGCAGATGGGGCTCTTCTTCAGCCTTGACCTGCTGGGCTATGCGCTGATGTCGCTCGCAACCTTCTTTGCCGGGCTGACGGTCGAGCCAAAGGACAAGCCCTCCAAATGGCTGCGGGCGCTGCTGATGATCCACGGCGTGTTCTTTATAAGCTGCCTGATAATGCCGATGCTCGGCGTCTTTCAGGCTGACAGCCCCGCATGGATCGGCGTGGCGGTACTCGAGTTCTGGTGCGCCTATTTCTGCCCTGTGGCGGCTCTGGCGCTCCATTACTTCCGCGGGCAGACGGAGCAAAAATAGCAAGGAACGTCGAGAAAAGATCCGCCCGGCACGGTAGAATGGGCAGCGCAGAACGTAAGGAGTTGAAATGCGTGAAGGAACAGGTGCTGGCCGTTCAGCGGATGCAGGACTATATTGAAAAGAACCGTACGGAGGATATCAGACTTTCGGAGCTTGCGGGAGCGTCGCTGTTTTCCCCGTGGTATTCCTACCGGCTGTTCCGGGAATACACAGGCCTTACACCCACGGAGTATATCCGCAAATACCGTCTCACGCAGGCGGCAAGGCGGCTGCACACCGGGAAAGTCAAGGTCATCGACGCGGCCTATGATGCCGGTTTTTCCAATGCGGATACATTCACGCGGACGTTTTACCGGGAGTTCGGCCTGAACCCCGGCGATTATATGAAGCACCCTGTGCCCGTCACGTTCTTCATTCCTTACGGCGCAAAATACCGTGAACTCAGAAAGGAGAACATCGACGTGTCAAACATTCAAACCGTTTTTGTTCAGATCATCCGCAAACCCGAACGTCTGCGCGTCACGCCAGTCAGTCCGGTCTTTATCCTGGGCGTAGAGCTGACGATGTATATCGTCTACTGCGCGGTGTCGCTCGCGGTGCTGGCCGTACCGGCTGCGCTTTTCTGGCATGTCCGCCTGCGCGGCTCGCTGCTGCGTTTCCTCGGCAGCCGCGCGCGATGCAGAAGATCGTCAGCCTCTTCCCGCTGACGCAGGGCATTACGATGATGAAGAACGCCTTCATCGGCGCGGATACGGGTAGCGTGCTGCTGCCGGTCTGCGTGATGCTTGGCCTTACCGCACTCTGCACAGCGCTTTCCATCCGTTTTTTCCGCTGGGAATAAGCAATAATAACAAAAAACGCCGGCTGCGAAACACAGCCGGCGTTTAATCGTGTTTCAGCTCAAAGCCGCGCAAGTCCGGCATTGAGCTTTTTGTATATCCTCTCGACGAACCACGGCTCGGTCGAAGCACTGAGCGCATCCTCGAGCGTGAACCACGCAACACCGGAGTTCTCCGCCTCGCAGACCGTGAGCGCGTCATGGTCGTCCGCCTCTAAAAGATAGGTGACGTTCATGTGCAGATGGCTCGGCACGTACTCGCCGCGCTTCTCATGCCCGTCCACGGTGAGCACTTCGAGGGAATAGATATCCTCCGTCACGGGGCGCGCAGACTTTACGCCCGTCTCCTCACGCACCTCGCGCAGCGCGACGGAAAGCAGGTCACGCTCACCGTCGGCGTGCCCGCCCGTCCACGACCATGAGTCGTAGATCTTGTGGTACACCATCAGCACCTTGTCCCGCGCGGGGTTCACGACCCACGCCGAGGCCGTCATGTGCGCGATGAGGTTCGAGCGCTCAAAGGCGTCAGGGGCAGAATCAATGAATGAGAGTATAACGGCCTTGTCGCGCGCCTCCTGCTCGCAGCAGGGGCGGTATTTTTCTATCGCTTCGCGTATATCCATAGCGTGTCACCTAATTAAGACTCTCCAAATAATTTTTGATATCAAAGCTTTCGGTCTTCTCATCCTTGCGCAGGTACAGAGGATGATGCGGGTGACCATTTGCCGAGCGCTTTCCGGCGCAGAGCCAGTGCGCGCCGTATTCCTCGCCGATGCGCACCATGTCGCGCACGCAGCCGGGGAGGTAGGGGCGCTTTTCGATGATCGTACCCCACGCCGCCCATATTGCCGGGGAAATGCCCTGGGCGACGTTTGAGAGAATATAGCGGAAAGCCGCCATGTTCTCCTCGTGCAGCTCCCGGTTGAGCTCCCTATCCATGTCGTCCGGGCGCGTTGCGCGCTGGGCATAGACATTGAACATTATCCAGCTGTCAAAGCCGTTGCCGCCGGCTATGCGGGAGACGGACTTGAGAGTGTTGTCGAGGTTGTCGGGCTCCGCGGTCGAGGGGTTGATGCCGATGCAGATCAGAGGGTTATCTCCGCGTGTGCCGAGTATGTATCGGTACTCCGTGTAGAAGTCCGGGACGTATATCCAATGGCTAATGTCATATTCGCCGCTGTGCCCCGAGAGGGCGAGCGCGTCCGTGAAGGAGAGGATATCTATTGTCTGGCTTGCGCCGCTCGGTATGTGCATGCTGCTGCTCCTATCCTAAAATATATGCCCAGACGGGCAGGGTGATCATGCTCAGCGCAGTCGTCACAAGGATGCCCTTTGAGGCATAGACGGCGTCTGTACCGTATTGCAGGGAAAGGATAGCCACAAGAACGGCGCTCGGGCAGGCCGCGAGAATGACGCAGTTTGCCAGCAGCACAGGGTCATCCGTCAGGAAACGCAATACAAACAGCACGATGGCCGGAATAAGCACGAGACGCACAAGACTGATGAGATACACGGGCTTTTCCTTGAGCGCATCCAGAAGCCGGGCATTGCCGAGCGTTGCGCCGACGACGATCATTGACGACGGAACGGTCGCGACGGAAACGGAGGAGACGATCTCCCTCACAAGTCTCGGTGCAGGGACATCGAAAACGAAGATAATCAGTGCGATCAGCGTTGCGACGAAGGGCGCTGTGAAAACGCTTTTCAAGTGAAGCGCATGATCCGCGCCGTCAAGACTGGCTCTGAGCCGCCATGTGCCGTAGGTGTACAGCAGCAGATTATATGAAAGGCAGCTGAGCGCGCAGTAGAGCACGGCGATGGAGCCGAACATGCTCTCAAGAATCGGAAGGCCGATAAACATTGTGTTTATCACGCTGCACAAAAGCTCGAACACCGCCGCGTTTTTTCCGCCCCGGCAGAACAGCCGAGCCGCCGCGGCTGCGAATATATACGGCAGCAGCATCGCAAGGCTGAGCATCGCGATGGCATGCATGAGCTGCGCGCCGCTGATGTCCGGATGGTTGGCGATGACGGAGTTGAGGATCGTGCATGGGAGGAAAACGTTCATCACAAGGAAGCTGAGCCCCTTGGAGAAGTTCTTATCCAGAATGTTCTTCTTCACGCAGACATAGCCAACGAGCATCAGCGCGATGAAGCTTATCATTTTTGAGATCAGGGAAATAAAATCCATAGTATACCTGAAAAGAAGATTTTGTTTTTATATATGCAGAACAAGCTTTGCCACGTAAATGTAGATGAGCAGAGATACGGCATCCGTCACCGTCGAGATGAGCGGGTTTGCCATGACCGCAGGGTCGACGCCTATTTTCTCCGCCGCAATAGGCAGCATCGAGCCGACGACCTTTGCAAACATTACGACGAACACTATCGAGAGACTCACCGTGACCGATACCAGCACTGTCACGTTTGCGTTGCCGAGCAGGAGCCTGTCGACCAGCAGCATCTTTATAAAGTTCACCGCCGCGAGGGTCACGCCGCACAGCAGCGCCACGCGCAGCTCCTTCCACACGACGCGCATCGCGTCGCGCGGCTCGGTGTCGCCGAGGGAGAGGCTTCGTATGACGGCGGTCGAGGCCTGAGCGCCGGAGTTGCCGCCGGTGCCCATAAGCATCGGGATGAACGCGATAAGCCCGGCCTGTACGGCAAGGCGGTTTTCAAAGCTTGTGAGGATCATGCTCGTGAACGTCGCCGAGAGCATGAGGAACATCAGCCACGGGATGCGGTTCTTCCACATCTCGATAATGCCCGACCTCGAATACGGCTTGTCGGACGGCGTCATACCGGCCATGATCTCGAAGTCCTCGGTCGTCTCCTGTTCCATGACGTCGATGACGTCGTCGACGGTGACGATGCCGACGAGGCGGCCTTCCTTGTCCACGACCGGCAGCGCCATAAGGTCGTAGTCGGAGAACTTTTCGGACACGCTCTCCTGGTCCTCGGTGGTGGACGCGAAGATGACGTTCGTGTCCATGAGGTCTTCTATTATCGTGTCGTCATCCGACAGCAGCAGATCCTTGACCGTGACTATGCCCTCAAGCTTGCGGTCAGCTGAAATGACAAAGCAGACGTATATCGTTTCCTTGTCCTCGCCGATGCGGCGTATGCGCGCGATGGACTCCTTGACGTTCATGTACTTCTTCAGATCGACGTACTCCGAGGTCATTATGCTGCCCGCGGAGTTTTCGGGATAGTTGAGGTACTGGTTTATCAGGTTGCGCGTCGCGGGCTTTGCCGTGCGCATGACACGCTTTACGACGTTTGCCGGCATCTCCTCCATCATGTCGACCGCGTCGTCGACGTACAGCTCTTCGACTATGCCTGCAAGCTCGGAGTCGGTGATGGAGTTTATGATGCGCTCCTGCTCGGGCGCTTCAAAGTTTGCGAAAACCTCGGCGGCGGTCTCTTTGGAAAGTAATCGGAACACCATGGGCATTCTGGTGTCATCGATCTCGGAGAGAAATTCGGCAACGTCAAATTCGTTGAGCTCTTCCATGCGTTTCTGGAGCGCTTTCATGTCGCGCTTATCCAGAAGCTCGGTCAGCTCGTCGGTCTTTTTGTCGAGAATGGCTTCATAGTCCATTGCTTCCATTTCCTTATTCTCTTCCAACAAACTCACCTCCGACTTTGGTTTTTATTTTAGATTAAATTTTAGTATTATACTCCCAGATACTCCGCCTGCTCTCCGCTGAGAGAGTCGGTCTCGACGCCCATTGCCCTGAGCTTGCGCCGCGCAACTGCGAGGTCAAGCTCGTGCGGGAATGTGATAACGTCCGGCGCAAGCTCCCCGCGGTGCTGCGCGAGATACTCCGCCGAGAGCGCCTGTACGGCAAAGCTCATGTCCATGATCTCCGCCGGATGCCCGTCGCCCGCGGCGAGGTTCACGAGCCTGCCCTCGGCGATGGTGAAGAGCGTCTTGCCGTTCGGCAGGACATAGCCCTGTATATTGTGCCGCGCGTCATATTTCCTGACTGCGAGCTTTTCAAGCCCAGCCATGTCGACCTCAACGTCAAAGTGCCCGGCGTTTGTGAGTATCGCGCCGTCCTTCATCGTCTCGAAGTGCTCAGTCGTAATGATGCCGCTGCACCCTGTGACGGTGACGAACATATCGCCCACGCGCGCCGCGTCCTTCATCGGCATGACCTCGTACCCGTCCATGACGGCTTCGAGCGCGCGGATCGGGTCGACCTCAGTGACGATGACCTTTGCGCCCAGCCCCTTTGCACGCAGCGCAACGCCCTTGCCGCACCAGCCGTAGCCGGAGACGACGACGTATTTGCCCGCGACGATGAGGTTCGTCGTGCGGTTTATACCGTCCCACACGGACTGACCCGTGCCGTAGCGGTTATCGAACATGTGCTTGCAGTCGGCCTCGTTGACCATGACCATCGGGAAGCGCAGCTCATGGTTCTTCGCCATGATCCTGAGCCTGTGTATGCCGGTGGTCGTCTCCTCGCAGCCGCCGATGACGCCGGGGATAAGCCCGGTGTACTTTGTGTGCATGAGGTGGACAAGGTCGCCGCCGTCATCGATTATGATGTTGGGGCCGACCTCGAGCACTCGGCAGAGGCAGTCTTCATATTCCTCCATCGTGCAGCCGTAGCTTGCGAAGACCTCCATGCCGCCGGAAGCGAGCGCCGCAGCGACGTCGTCCTGCGTCGAGAGCGGGTTTGAGCCGGTGACGTACATCTCCGCGCCGCCCATTTCGAGCACACGGCAGAGATACGCCGTCTTTGCCTCAAGGTGTACCGACAGCGCTATCTTCAGCCCGGCGAAGGGCTGCGTCTTCTTAAAGTCCTCACCGATGCCGCGCAGCACAGGCATGTTGCGCTCCACCCAGTCTATTTTCATTTCGCCCGAGGGGGCGAGGGCGATGTCTTTTATCTGGCTCATAGCGACGCTCCTTATAATTTATCGAGTATTGACCGTGCCCTTTATTCTAACACGCCTAAAAATTTATTACAAGGATGAGATTTGCCCCCTGATGAACGAATTTTTTCTTTTCCTTTTATTTTTCCTGAACATAAAATTATATGCAACAGCGCAGAGTGACGTCGTTCTGCACATTACATAACTATAATAATCATATCTTATGTAAACTCAGGAGGGAGAGAACTATGGATGTTGGGAGTCAGGGCAGGCTTTCTGCCCTGAAGGCTGCGGGCGGCGGAGCGGACGTGCGCCTTCTTATCGCGGCGCGCTGCGGGATATATATGCTCCTCGGCGGAGTGATGTCCTGCTCGCGCGTGCTTGGGGACGGCGCGCCCTTCGGCATGGCGATGGTCGCATGCTCCGGACCCGGGATAAGCGGGGTGTTCGCGCTCACGGGTGCGGCGCTCGGATATCTCCTCGGCGGCGGGCTGGAGTGGGGGATACGGTATATCGCCGCGGCGGTGCTGGTGTATACGGTGTCCTTTGTGTTCCATGAGCTGGAGGTGTATAAGAGCAGCTTCTTCATGCCGACGGCCGCGGGGCTCGTCATGGGGCTGACCGGCTTTCTCGGCAGCTTCTCCATGTCGCCGGAGCAGCTGCCCGCGGCGGCGGAGATATTTCTGGAAGTGAACCTCGCATTCGGCGGGACGTATTTCTTCCGCGAAGCGCTCTCCGGCGGTCTGTGCGAGACCGAGACCGCCGAGCTGCGGCACAGCGTGTCGGTGATGATAATGTCGGCCTGCGCGCTGATGGCTTTCTCGCGCATTGTGATCTTCGACACCGTCTCCATCGGGCGCTTCATGGCGCTGGTGCTTGTGATGACCTCGGCGATGAAAGGCGGTATGCTCACGGGCACCGCGGTCGGCACGGTGCTCGGGCTCGCGATGGATGTTTCGAGCGCCGGGGCTCCGTTCTATACCATGGCCTATTCCTTCGCGGGGCTGCTCTCGGGCGTCTTCGGCAAGCATGGCCGGGTGATCTTTGTGCTGTCGTTCATTCTCGCGGGGGCGCTCTCGGTCGTGTGCGCGTGGACGGCGGAGGTGCATATCAATGCCCTGTTTGAGACCTTCTGCGCATCTGTCGTGTTCATGCTCCTGCCGGGCTCGCTTCTCAACCATGTCGGTCTCATGCTCCAGCACATGGAGCGCGGCAGCGGGGAATCCGGGCTGCGGCGCTTCGCGGCGAACCGCGTGCGGAATCTCAGCGAGGCTTATGCGGGGCTGTTTGAAACGGTGCGCCGCAGCGTCGAGGAGCCGGGCAATGATGAAAATGTCGCCCGTATCTTTGACCGCGCGGCGGACGAGGTCTGCGTCCGCTGCAAAAACAAGAACCGCTGCTGGAACGCGGAGTATGTCGATACCCTCTCCGCAATGAACGACGCGACGCAGGCCATGGTCGAGCATGGCAGCCTTGATGTCAGCGACCTGCCCGGCTTCTTCCGCGACCGCTGCGATAAGCTCCCGGCTTTCGTTTCTGCCGTGAACGCGGAGCTTCGCGCGCAGGCCTACCGGAAGCAGCTGCGCATCGGGCTTACGGAGAACCGGAGCGTCGCATGGGGACAGTACATGGACATGGCGGACGTCCTCTCGCGCGTGGCCGATGAGCTCGGCAGCCTCAACGGCTCCGACCCGCTGGCCGAGCGCCGGCTCATCCGCTATCTGCGCAGCATGGATATCGACGCCGACGCCTCCGTCTACCGCGACGGCGGAGGGAGGCTGCATGTCACCATCGAGAGCGGGCGGCTCACGCCGCTGCTGCGGGAGGAGAACTATCTTGAAAAGCTCTCCGCCGTCGTCGGGGCGCGTTTGTGCCGCAGCGCGGCGGCAGCGGGGGAGGAGTGCTCAAAGCTCGTGCTGCTCGAGGCGGAACCCCTTGCCGTATCCGTCGGCATCGCGGCTATGAAGAAAAAGGGCGAGAAGGTCAGCGGCGATAAGGGGACTTATTTCAAGACCGACGCGGGCGTCCTCTGCGTCATCCTTGCCGACGGCACCGGCTGCGGCGACGAGGCAGCGCAGGACAGCACACAGGTCGTTGCCATTCTTGAGAAGTTCCTGCGCTCGGGAGTCGACCCTGCCGTTGCGATGAAGATCCTCAACTCCGTTCTGCTCCTGCGCAGCGGGGACAGCTGGGGCTATGCTACAGTCGACCTCATGTGTGTCGACCTCTTCACCGGCGAGACCTGCTTCTATAAATACGGCGCGGCTCCGTCCTACGTGAAAAGCGGCAAGAGCATCCGCCGCATAAAGTGCGAGACGCTTGCCGCCGGTATCTCCATGGGAGCCGGTATCGCGCCGGACACCGTGCGCATGCGCCTGCGCCCCGGATCGACCGCGGTCATCGCGACTGACGGCGTGATAGTCGACGCCGAGGACGAGTGGCTCAAGCAGCTTCTGAACAAGGGCTTTGACGATATGAAGGCGCTTGCCCGCGCAACGCTCAAGGAGGCCGAGAGCCGCTACGGGGTCAATGACGACATGACCGTCGTGACCGTCCGCGTGGAGGAGAGGGCATGAGCGCGCGGCTTGGTGAGCGCCTGCGCGGAATGCTGTGCAGCGTCGGGGCGCTTTTCCGTGCGCCGTATTCGGGAGCGGACGCGGAGAGCCGCCCTGTGCTGCGCGGGAACATGCGCCGTGCGATCGTTATTAAGACCCCGGACGATATGTTTGCCGAAGCCGTGTTCATCCTGCGCGACGATTATGATCCCGGTATCAGCCGCGGGGAACTGCTGCGTCAGGCGAAGAGCGCTGCCGAGGGACACGCGCAGCGCGCGCTCCCGCCGCGCCGGTATACGGGACTTCCGCCGATGGCGGTGTTTGTGCTTGGCGCTTCCGCCGCGGTGCTGACGCTGTGGATATCCGGAGTGTTGTAGCGTATTGCAGCGCGCCGCAGAACACTTGTGCGCGGCTTGGGGCTATGTTATAATGAACATATGCAAAATAAAAAGATACCTGTAAGCAGGAGGAATACACAATGCAGCTTAAGCTTGACACAAGCAAGACCTATGCCATAGCCCTTGAGGGCGGCGGAGCCAAGGGCGCGTATGAGATCGGCGCGTGGAAGGCGCTGGAGGAGGCGGGGATAAAGTATAACGCCGTTTCCGGTACCTCCGTCGGCGCGCTAAACGGTGCGCTCATGGCGATGCGCGACCTGCCACGCGCTGAGACGGCTTGGAACGATATGCGTCTTTCCAAGGTCATCGAGCTTGACAAGGAGGGCGAGGAGGATCTGCACAAGGCCATGAACGGCGAGCTCGAGCTTGGCGATATCCAGGAGCTCATCCCGCAGATGTTCGAGATCATCCGCAACCGCGGGCTTGACGTCGCGCCGCTGCGCGCGTGGGTGCGCGAGGTCGTCGATGTGAAAAAGGTCAAGCAGTCCGATGTGGAGCTGTTTGTCTCCACCGTCTCTCTGACCGACCGCAAGGGTCTTGAAATAAAGATCAACGATCTGCCTGAGGACGAGATATGCGACATGCTGCTTGCCAGCGCCTATCATCCGAGCTTCCGCCTCGAAAAGCTCGGCGGAAAGCTCTATACCGACGGCGGCTTTGTCGACAGTCTGCCTCTGCACGCGCTCGTGGTCAACGGCTATAAGGACATCATCGCCGTGCGTATCCCCGGCATGGGCTGGGAGAGACGCTTCAGGATGCCGGAGGATGTGAACGTCACCACCATACACACAAATGCCGACCTCGGCTTCGTGCTGAATTTCGATGCGGAGCAGTCAAGGCGCGATATGGCCATCGGCTACCTTGACGCTCAGCGCGTGCTATACGGTCTCTATGGTCAAAAGTATTATATTGACCGCACTATGACCGACCGCGAGGCGCTGGAGTGGCTGCTTGACCACTGCGCTGAGGAGGGCGAGAATCTGCGTGCCGTCTGCGAAAAGGAGCTGCCGCGCCTTGCCCGCAAGCTCAATGCAGAGGACGGGGATTATTACGAGCTCATGGCCGCAAAGCTTGAGCAGGAGTGCGCAAACAGAGATGTTGACAATATGCGCGTCTATACCGATAAGGAGCTTATCGCCCTCGCCGGGTGACCGATACCAGAATAAAGGCATAGTATGATACTGAAAGAAATAACGGGTCGCACTGCGATCCGTTATTAATTATTTATCTGATAAGGCGTTGATCTGCTATGCTTTCTTCTGGCGGCTGGGCTGCGCTCGGCGTCGGCTTTATATTTCTTATGACCTCTCTGGGCGCGGCCTCGGTGCTTTTCTGCCGTGAGGATACGCTCCCAAAATCACAGACCGGGATGATGGGCTTTGCCGGGGGAGTGATGACCGCGGCCACGGTGTGGAGCATGCTCCTGCCCGCGATAGAGCAGACGCGCTCGGAGGGTACACTCCCGTGCTGGCTCCCCGCGGCTGCCGGTACGGCGGCGGGGGCGGCCTTTCTCTGTGCGCTCGATGCGCTGATCCTCCGCCTGCGCCGCGGCGGCTCCGCCGAAAAAAGCTCCATGCTGATGACGGCTATCACCCTGCACAATATCCCCGAGGGGATGGCGGTGGGGCTTGCCTTTGCGCTCTCGGGCGGAGCGGACGGCCTGACTGCCGCCGCGGCGCTCGCGCTCGGCATCGGCGTGCAGAACGTTCCGGAGGGCGCCGCGGTATCGCTCCCGCTGCGCAGGATGGGTATGAGCCGGGGCAGGGCGTTCTCAATGGGCGTGCTCTCCGGTGCTGTCGAGCCGCTGTTCGGTATGCTTGCGGTCATGGCCGTCTCCGGCATCAGCCGTATAATGCCGTGGCTGCTCGGCTTCTCGGCGGG
>ERZ773108.2713-NODE-2713-length-14700-cov-5.004985_pt1 | contig 14700 bp, 13 predicted proteins | sample MGYA00580570_ERZ773108 | MGnify/ENA primary metagenome ERZ773108 (study PRJEB29015, sample SAMEA2737840) | human gut metagenome | biome: human gut; feature: human-associated habitat; material: faeces | place: China | collected 2012 ...
TGGTTGCTAAAGCAACCGCGCCTCGGCGCGAGAATGTGCCAAGGCACATTCTTTTATGGGAAAGAAAAAACCTCTGGGCGGGATTGGGCTTGCACTGCAGCAATATCCCGCAGAACACATTTTTTCCATTTTTTAAACACACTTTTCTCACAGAATCCTCCTGAAATGAACACATAATTCCGATAAACTTAAGAAAGTGTAAAATTTGAAAGGGAGGATCTCATTATGATTGAGATTTCGCATCTGGTCAAAAAATATGGCGATCACTATGCGGTCAAGGATTTGAATGTCCGGATTGAAGAAGGACAGATCTACGGATTCTTAGGACCAAACGGAGCCGGAAAATCGACCACCATGAATATGATTACAGGATATCTGGCACCGACTGCCGGAACCGTAAAGGTGGACGGCTTTGACATCGTCAAAGAGCCGGAAAAGGCAAAGGAACATATCGGTTATCTGCCGGAAATTCCGCCGCTGTACAGTGAGATGACCGTTGAGGAATATCTGAAATTTGCAGCAGAATTAAAGCGCATTCCGGGAAAGGAAAGAGCAGCGCAGATCGAAAAGGCGATCAAAACCGCGCAGCTGGAGGATGTCCGGAAGCGTCTGATTAACAACCTTTCCAAAGGTTATAAACAAAGAGTCGGTCTGGCACAGGCAGTGCTGGGCGATCCTGAGACGATTATTCTGGATGAGCCCACCGTCGGTCTGGATCCGAGACAGATGATCGAGATGCGTGAGCTGATCCGCAGTCTCAAAAAAGACCATACAGTTATTTTGAGTTCGCATATTCTGTCCGAAGTCAGTGCAGTGTGTGACCAGATCCTGATTATTTCCAAGGGTGAGCTGGTTGCAAGCGATACGCCGGACGGACTGCAGGCAAAGCTAAAGGGCGCAGGCGAGCTGGAGCTTTGCGTAAAGGGAACTGCAGCGCAGTTAAAGACGCTTTTGTCAAATCTGGACGGCGTAGAAAGCTTTACGACGACAGAAGCAGAAGATGGAACCGTGCTCGCACAGGTTTCGGAGAAGGCGGACTGCGATATCCGCGAGCCGCTGTTTTATGAGCTGGCAGAGAATCGGATGCCCCTGCTTGGCATGGAGAAAAAGACGGGATCGCTGGAGGATATTTTCCTGCAGCTGACCGATAAGCCCGAGGAGGAGACGAAACAATGACAGCGATTTATAAAAGAGAATTAAAAACATTCTTTACGACGGTAACCGGCTGGCTGTTTATTGCAGCACATATCTGTCTTGCCGGACTTTACTTTTTTGCAATCAATCTGCTGTCCGGCTACAGCAATGTCGGACAGAGCTTTTCCAGTATCCTGTTTTTGCTGCTGTTATCGACACCGATTCTGTCCATGCGTATGCTGGCAGAGGAGCGTAAGCAGAAAACGGATCAGCTGATTTTGACTTCTCCGGTTTCGATCGGAGGAATCGTAGCGGGCAAATACCTTGCGATGGCGACCGTCTTTACCATTCCGGTTGCGGTGATGGCGCTGTTCCCGCTGATTTTAAGCTGCTACGGAACCGTTCCGATGGGCGAAAGCTATACGGCGCTGCTGGCTTATTATCTGTTTGGTCTGACCTGCCTTGCGATTGGCCTGTTTATTTCCTCAATCACAGAAAGTCAGATCATCGCAGCGGTGCTTTCCTTTGCCCTTTTATTTGTCGGCTACATGATGTCCTCCATTACCGGACTGATTTCCCAAACCGGCAACCTGCTGACAAAAATTTTAAACGCTTACAACTTCACCGACCGTCTGGACGCTATGGTGGAGGGAACGCTGAATCTGAAATCCGTCCTGTATTTTGTAACTTTGATCATTGTATTTTTATTCTTAACGGTTCAGTCGATCCAGAAGAGAAGATATCAGGTCTCGGTAAAAACGCTGCAGATCGGCGCTTACAGCAGTGGTATGATCGCCCTTGTCGTAGCGATTGCGGTGTTCTTAAACCTCGGATTTTCCGCCCTGCCGGATCGCTATACGAAGATTGATGTTACAAGCCAGAAGCTATATACGCTGACACAGACGACGAAAAATCTCGTCAAAAATCTGTCTGAGGATGTGACGATTTATGTCATCAATTCGGAAAACAGCCAGGATGAAACGCTGCAGCAGACGCTGAAAAGCTATGCAGAGCTTTCCGATCACATCAAACTGGTTTACAAGGATCCTGTCGTTTCCCCTGATTTTTATAAGGATTATACCGACAGCATTTCCGTAAACTCCATGATCGTGGAATCCGCACAGCGATTTAAGGTAATCAATTACAATAATATTTACGAATATGACTATGACTACAGCAACTATTCCAGCTCTGTCAGCGGCTACGATGCAGAAGGACAGCTGACAAGCGCGATCGCCTATGTGACGAGCGATTCCACCTCCGTTGTTTATGAATTAAACGGTCACGGAGAAGCCAGCCTGGATAGCTCGTTTGAGGACGGCGTGAAAAAGGAAAATGTCGATCTTGCGGAGCTGACACTTTTGACAGAAGACAGTGTTCCGGACGATGCAAATGGTGTCCTGATCCTTTCCCCTACAAACGACTTAAATGCAGAGGATGCCGATAAGCTGATTGCATACTTAAACAACGGCGGAAAGGTTCTGATTTCCACCTCTTATATCGATTGCTTCTCTGAGGAGATGCCGAACCTGACAAAGGTGCTTTCCGAGTTCGGACTTTCCATCGGGGACGGTCTGATCGTGGAGCAGGATAATGCGAGAATGTATCAGAATCCGATTTACCTGCTGCCGAACGTTTCCTCCGACAGCCTGACAAACGGCGTTTACGGAAAGAGCTATGATTATATCATGATGCCGTATGCCCAGCCGATTCTGACGAAGGAGAAGGATGGCGTTACGCTGACCACTCTTTTGACAACCTCGGAGAAGGCGTACAGCAAGACCGATTTAAATCAGTCCTCCGACGTTAAGAAAACAGAGGACGATGCGCAGGGACCATTTACTGTCGGCGTAAAAGCGGTGAAAACACTTGCTTCCGGCGAAGAAGCACAGCTGATTTTATACAGCTCGTCCTATCTGTTCACAGAGTCGGCAAACCAGTACACGATGGATAACAACCTGACGCTGTTCACCAACGCGATCAGCACGATGGCAGGAGAGAGCGAGAGTATTTCCATCCCGACCAAATCAATGGCGTCCACCTATGCGACCGTGCCTACGGCATCTGCTGTCCGCTATGGAATCCTCCTGATGGGCATCCTTCCTATCGGTCTGCTGGCAGCCGGTATTATCATCTGGATCAGAAGGAGAAAGAGATAAATGAAAAAGCAGAAAATTCAAATTTTGATTTTACTTGTATTATGTATCGTCTGCGTCGGCGGATATTTTATCATCCGGAATCATACATTTGAAACGGAGGAAGAAACCGTTTCCGTTGACGTTACCAACTTCAATAAGGATGATGTGACGGAGCTGATCCTTTCCGGCGACCACGAGGTTCATCTGGTGAAAACAGACGACATCTGGACGGAGAACAGCCTGCCGGATGAAACCATTAAGGAATCGACAGTTAACACGCTGTTGAATGAAATCGCCAACATCACGACGACGGAAACCGTTGTGGAAGCGCCGGAGGATCTTTCCCAGTACGGACTGGAGGAGCCTTTCCGGACGATCACGGCAGTCCTTTCCGATGGAACACAGGTTGTGATTTATGCCGGAAATAAGAGCGATCTGCTTTCTGAGTATTACATCAAAGTGGAAGGCGACGACAATGTTTACCTCGTTTCCAGCAATATCGTGACGGATTTCGATAAGGACCCGGAGGACTTCATCGACGAGACGGAGACCGAAACGGCGACAGCGGATTCTGCAGACGAGACGGCATCAACTGACGCTATAGAGGAAACGGCTGCGGCGCAGACACTGGAAAGCGCAGATGGCGAGACAGAAAGTGCGGACGCAGACGGTGAGAACGTCGAGGCGGTTGGCGAAACGGAAACTGCAGAAAGCTCAGGGGACTGACGGATCACAAAAGGTTTTGTTATCTGCAAATTTTGAACCACGGAAGGTTTCCTGAAAACGCCCGGAAGGCGGGAGATTTACTCCCTCTTTCCGGGCATTTTCTTTGCCATCAGGCGGACGATCTGATTCATTTTCAGCTGTTCCTCCGGTGTTGCATATTTGCGGATCGCCATGAGAATGGAAGAAATTTCCGTGTCGGAAAAGCTGATCGATGCTTCTCGGCTTTTCTGTGCCAGCGCCATCAAAAACGGCAGTAGTTCTTTTTGCGAAAGCGAGCTGCTTTCAAAGACGAGCTTCTGTAAAAAATGCAGCTTTTCTTTGGGAATGCTCTGGACGCAGTCTTCCTTCATCCAGTTTGGTTCCGAAGTGGTGTTTGTATCATTATTTTGTTGACTGGTCATAAAAACCTCCGTTTTGAAAATATTCTGGAAAAAGCGGTATTTAGAGCCCATCGCGGAACGCCTCGAACATCGCCTGCTGTTCCGGTGAGAGCATGCCCTTTAAAAATGTCATGGGGTCGAAATTGTCGGGAAAAGTAGTTGTTTCTGTCAAAGATGCTGACGCGGAATCGAAAGCGGACGTTGCCTGCCCGGCGGCAGTATCCGTTTCGCTGCCTGCTCTTGCAGCTGCTTCGGTATAGCCGGCAGCCGGATTCGTGCCGGAGCAGTCTGTATTTGCCGCAGTATCGGCGTCTACGTCGGGCACACTTTCCCTCAACGTTTCGAACAGCTGCATCATCCCTTTCATTTCCTCGAACAGCTCGAGATTTTTCTGCAGGTTGAGAAGTTCTCCAAACAGTGCTTTTTCCCGGGGAGAACAAAAGTTTTTGATCTGCTCAAACAACACGGCAAAGTCCGGCGAGGATGTGCCGGAGGTTTGATTTTTGTATGGAGGGGACGGATGCCTGGAAACATATTCCAGGGTGTAGCGCAGCTCCAGATATTTGATCCAGACCGCGAGATGGCTTTGACCATATGGGTCAAAATATGGCAGCAGGATTTTTAAAATCTGGATATGGTTTTGGGTATAGAGCGTATCAAAGGCGATGACAGCTTCGTTTTCACAGACGTTCATTAAAAAGCTTCCTTCCGGTGTTTATTCTATTTCTATGAAACAGTCAGATAGAATAGGACAACAAGGAATTGCTTTTGCCAGTCTGTCAGAGATCGTCTGTGGGACTCGAAAAATCGTTTGCATCGCGAAGGGGCATTACCCCCGGAGGAAGCAATGCCCTTTGGGATGGGAGCCAGATGCGCTCAGATACCTATGGAATCAGCATCCACAGCCATTATTGCATCCGCAGCCGTTATTCGTGCCGATTCCGCTGCAGCCGTTGCCGCAGCAAGCCAGAAGCAGCAGAATCCAGATCAGGGAATTACAGCCGTTGTTGCAGCCGTCGTTACAGCCACAGCCGTTGTTTGCGCCGAGTCCGTTGTTGCCGCAGCATAACAGCAGAATCAGAATGAGGCAGCAACTGTTGCCGCCGAAAAGACCGCCGTTCTGACAGGTATTGCCGCATCCGCAGTTGGTAGCTGATAAATCACTCATGGTTATGAGCCTCCGAATGGATAGTTATGGTTTAAGATATGACCGCACGCTTGTCCAGGTTTCTCGGTGGAAGAAAAATTTTTGAAACACTTTTCCTATCATTTGCGAGTACACTGGAGCCCGGCGAGCAGGCCGGCTTTTTTACTGTCTTCCATAAAATGCAGCACACCTCTTCCCCCATCCTTCCATATCCTAAAAGAAAAAGGATGCGTATGCCTTGAACAGGGTAAAGAGAGTTGTCCACGCGACCGTGGCAGAGGTAAACGGGCTTTCCGGAAAAGGTGTGACGGCAGCGGTGCTGGACACCGGGATCGCGCTGCATCCGGATCTTTCCGGGAGAATCGCAGGGTTTGCAGACTTTGTCGGCGGACAGAAGCAACCGTATGACGACAGCGGGCATGGAACCCATGTGGCAGGCTGCCTGTGTGGAAACGGGAAATGTTCCAACGGTCTGTATGCCGGAATTGCGCCAGGCTGCCGTCTGGTAGTATGCAAGGTGCTGGACGAACGTGGGGACGGAAACGTTGCCGCCATGATAGAAGGCATCCGGTATGTGCTGGACACACGCCGGATTTATCATACGAGAATTTTGAATATTTCCGTCGGGATCGGCTCGATCCGGGAAGCCGCGCTCGAGCAGGAGCTGCTTTCTTGGATTGCAAAAGCATGGAATGCAGGGCTGTTCGTCGCAGTGGCTGCCGGAAACAACGGACCTGCCCCGGATTCTGTCTCTGCGATGGGGCTGCAGGCGCACGTCATATCGGTCGGATGCCATGACGGAAGGCAGACCCAGGGACACAAAAATGCCTGTGCCGCTTATTCCGGGAGAGGGCCTGCAAACGGCAGAGTGAAAAAACCGGATTTGGTGGCACCGGGAAGCGGCATTGTTTCCTGTAATGCTTGGTATCGGAAAAATCATTTCTGCTCGGTAAATCATCCGTATACAGCAAAGAATGGGACCTCAATGGCGGTTCCGGCAGTCAGCGCGGCAGCAGCACTTTTGTGGGAAAAGGAGCCGCATCTGACAAACGAACAGGTACGGGAACGGTTGCTATACCATGCGCAGGATCTGGGAGAAAACTGGGGGATGCAGGGCTGGGGAATGCTTCATGTAGGCAGAGCGTTAAAGGGATAAATTTTTTTATTTCAGAAGGATTGACAAAAATTGGATGATTGTATACAATGATACCTGAATTACAGAACACACTGCTTGGAAGAAAGCGGCGAGCAAACGAAGGAGAAGGCATCATGAACAATACATTTACTAACCGTCCGGTCACCATGAATGAGAACAAGAACCTGCTCGAGATCGAAGAGCATATGTACATTCTGGATGACGTGAAGAAGCCGAATGTTTTCCGGAATATGTTCCCTTATTCGGAAATTCCGAAGATTCCGTTCAATGACCGTACCGTTCCGCACGATATGCCAAAGGACATCTGGATTACCGATACGACGTTCCGTGACGGTCAGCAGTCACGCGCCCCTTATTCCACCGAGCAGATTGTAACGATTTATGACTATCTGCACCGACTGGGCGGAGAAAATGGTCTGATCCGCGCCAGCGAATTTTTCCTTTACAGTAAAAAAGATCGGGATGCAGTGTACAAATGTCTGGAAAAAGGATATAAATTTCCCGAAATTACCAGCTGGATTCGCGCGAGCAAGGAGGACTTCAAGCTGGTGAAAGAGATCGGCATGAAGGAAACCGGTATTCTGGTCAGCTGTTCCGATTATCACATTTTCATGAAATTGAAAATGACCCGCAAACAGGCAATGGAGCATTACCTGAGCGTCATCAAGGAGTGCCTGGAAGAGGGAATCAGTCCCAGATGCCATCTGGAGGATATCACGCGGGCCGATATTTACGGATATGTTGTTCCGTTTTGTCTGGAGCTGATGAAGCTGATGAAGGAATATCAGATTCCAATCAAAATCCGCGCCTGCGATACGATGGGCTACGGCGTCAACTATCCGGGTGCCGTTATCCCGAGAAGCGTACAGGGAATTATCTATGCGCTGCACACGCACGCGGGTGTTCCCCACGAGCTGTTGGAATGGCACGGACACAACGATTTCTATAAGGCAGTTGTCAATTCCTCGACGGCATGGCTGTATGGCTGCTCCGGTGTCAACACCTCGCTGTTCGGTATCGGCGAGCGTACCGGTAATACGCCTCTGGAAGCGATGGTATTTGAATATGCACAGCTGCGCGGCACGTTAAACGGCATGGACACCAGGGTGATCACCGAGCTGGCAGAATACTACGAAAAAGAAATCGGCTACCACATCCCGCCCAGGACGCCGTTTGTCGGTAAGAACTTCAATGTCACAAGAGCGGGTATCCATGCAGACGGTCTGCTGAAAAACGAAGAGATTTACAACATTTTTGATACAGAAAAGTTTTTAAACCGTCCGGTTCTGTGCGCCGTATCGAACACCTCCGGCCTTGCAGGAATCGCACACTGGATCAATACTTACTTCCATCTGCCGGAGGAAAAGAAGCTGGATAAAAACTGCGAGCTGGTTCACGAGGTCAAGAAATGGGTGGACGCCGAATACGAAAGCGGCCGTGTTACCGTTCTGACCGATGAAGAGCTGTTGAAGGTGATCGATGATGCCAGCAAGAAACTGGGGATTTTATTGGTATGAGTCAATACGAAAAAGAAGAAAGCTCCGACCGATATTCGCTGAGGGGAAAGGTTTTTCATCAGCTGCGGGAGGATATTTTAAGCGGACATTATAAAGAACACGAGGAACTGCGGGAAATGGCGATCAGCGAAGAGATGGGCGTTTCCCGCACGCCCGTCCGGGAAGCGCTGCGCCAACTGGAACTGGAAGGCCTGGTCAGCATTATCCCGAACAAGGGGGCATATGTGACCGGCATCACCAGAAAGGACGTGGAGGATATTTATGCGATCCGTTCTTTGCTGGAAGGGCTTTGTGCCCGTTGGGCAACCGCGCATATTACGGAAAAACAGCTGGATGCGCTGGAAGAAAATATTTACCTGTCAGAATTTCACGCCAGCAAGGGACATGCCCAGAAGCTGACGGAGCTGGACGATCAGTTTCACGATATTTTATATGAAGCCTGCTCGAGCAAAATGCTGGAGCATCAGCTAAGAGATTTCCATGAATATGTGCGGAGAATGCGCAAGCAGAACCTTTCCGGCAGTGAAAGAGGGCTGGAAGCCGTACTTGAGCACAAGCAGATCATGGAGGCGATCCGCCGGAAGGATGCCGACTGCGCACAGGAGCTGGCAGCCTTGCATATGCGTAATGCTTATGATAATATGATTAAAAACGGGCTTTTGGATGCCTATGATGAAAAGGAGAGAATCGATGGCTAAGATTCAGATGACAACGCCGTTGGTGGAGATGGATGGCGATGAAATGACCAGAATCCTCTGGCAGCTGATCAAGGATGAGCTTCTGCTTCCTTATATTGACTTGAAGACAGAGTATTATGACCTCGGTCTGGAGCATCGCAACGAAACAGATGATCAGGTGACGATTGACAGCGCCAATGCAACCTTAAAATACGGCGTTGCAGTCAAATGTGCAACAATCACACCCAACGCAGCGAGAATGGAAGAGTATCATTTAAAGAAGATGTGGAAGAGCCCCAACGGCACGATTCGCTCCATTCTGGACGGCACCGTGTTCCGTGCACCGATTCTGGTAAAGGGCATCCGTCCCTGCGTCCGCAACTGGGAAAAGCCCATCACGCTGGCACGTCATGCTTACGGTGATGTATACAAAAATACCGAAATCCGCGTAGAGGGTCCCGGCAAGGCAGAACTGGTGTTCACGGCGGCGGACGGTACAGAAACCCGCGAGCTGATCCACGATTTTACCGGTGCAGGTGTCTTACAGGGCATGCACAATACGGATAAGTCTATCACGAGCTTTGCCCGCGCTTGCTTTAATTACGCAGTAGATACGAAGCAGGATCTGTGGTTTGCGACCAAGGATACAATTTCCAAAAAATATGACCATACCTTTAAGGATATTTTCCAGGAAATCTACGAAAACGAATATCAGGAGAAGTTCAAAGAGCTCGGTATCGAATATTTCTACACCCTGATCGACGATGCGGTAGCACGCGTCATGAAAGCAAAGGGTGGCTTCATCTGGGCATGCAAAAACTATGACGGCGACGTTATGAGCGATATGGTAAGCTCCGCCTTTGGTTCTCTTGCGATGATGACCTCTGTTTTGGTTTCTCCTGCAGGCGTTTACGAATATGAAGCTGCGCATGGAACCGTTCAGAGACATTATTACAAGCACTTAAAGGGTGAGGAAACCTCTACGAACTCCGTTGCGACGATCTTTGCATGGACAGGCGCACTCAGAAAACGCGGCGAGCTGGACAAGCTTCCGGAGCTGTGCGCATTTGCGGACAAGCTGGAAAAAGCAACACTGGATACGATCGAAAGCGGCAGGATGACAAAGGACCTGGCACTGATTACAGAGCTGACGGATGTCACGGTATTGAACAGCCAGGACTTCATCAAAGCGATCCGGAAAACTATGGAGAAATAAGAGAGGTTCTAAAGCTTGATTAAGAAATTGATTAACAGTAAGCTCGGACAGCAGATCATCAAATTCGGCGCGGTGGGTTTTTTATGTTTCTTCATTGAATACGTGCTGTTGATTCTGTTTAAGGAGCTGCTCGGATGGCCGGTTATCGCAGCCAACACCCTTGCCTTTACCGTATCGGCAATCGTCAATTATATTCTGAGCATTCTTTTTGTATTCGATACGGACAAAAAAGCAAACCAGGGCAAGCAGTTCGCCGTCTTTTTCATTCTTGCAGTCGGCGGTCTGATCTTAAACAATGTCGTCTTAAAGCTCGGCACGATGGTTCTCGACCCGTTCTGGAGCCGTTCCTACATCATCGTTAAGCCGTTTGCAACCGGCGTGGTAATGGTTTATAACTTTATCACGAGAAAGATTTTCATCGAAAAAAAACCGGAAAAAGAAGCTGGTGCTGAAGAAAAAGAAAAACAATAGAATGCACGCTCTGCGAGCATTCTATTGTCATGAATAAAAGAGCCGAAGATTCCTGAAAATCAGGTCCTCGGCTCTTTTTTATTTCCGTATAATTCAAAGGTTTTATACACTGCAGGCGAAAGATCGCGGAAGCATTCTACTCGCTCAGCTGTTCCCATTCCGCCATCAGCTCCATGAGCTTGTCTGCGATTTCATCCTTTTCGCGGGAGAGCTTCTGCAATGCGGCAACGTCGGTTGCGATTTTGGGATCGCTCATTTCGAGGTCGATCTGTTTATCCCGCTCTTCGAGGGAAGCAATCTGCTCTTCGCATTTTTTCAGGGCATTTTCCTTTTTGCGGCGCTGGGCTTCCTTTTCCTTCTGTGCCTGCCAGGAAAGCTTTGAGGCAGAGCTTTCTGTGGAAGCTGCAGAGGCAGCAGACGTAGCTAAAGTGCCGAAGGCTGCGGACTCTGTAGAAGCGCCCTGTTGGGATTTTTTCTCCAGGTAATAATCATAATTGCCCAGATACTGGTGCAGCGTGCCGCCGGAAAGCTCCAGAATGCGGTGCGCAGTACGGTTGATAAAGTAACGGTCGTGGGAAACATATAAAACCGTTCCGTTGTAGCTGTTTAACGCATCCTCCAGAATTTCCTTGGAGGCGATGTCCAGATGGTTCGTCGGCTCGTCGAGGACGAGCAGGTTGATCTTCTCATCCATCAGCATACACAGCCGCAGACGGCTCTGTTCGCCGCCGGAAAGACTCGAAACGGTCTTGAACACGTCCTCGCCCTCGAACAGATACGCGCCCAGCCGGTCGCGCGCGGTCTGCACGGAGCAGTTTTTTTCATAGAGCATCGTGTCCAGCAGCGTCCGTTCGGGGTGGGCGAAGTGAATGATCTGCGGCAGGTAGGCCCACTTGACCGTGGGGCCGAACTTCACGCGGCCCGCACCGGCCTCCTCGCCGAGCAGGAGCTTTAAAAACGTAGACTTGCCGGTCCCGTTGTCGCCCAGCAGCGCAATGCGTTCGCCGCCCGCGACCTGCAATTCGACGTCCGAAAACAGCGTCCTGCCGTCATACGCCTTGCCGAGTCCCTTGACGGACAAAACCTCGTCGCCGAAAAAGTCCCGCTGGGCGAATCTTGCCCGCATGGTCTTCTCCTGCATGGGCCGGTCGGTCTTTTCAATGCGCTCCATGCGGTGCTGGATGGACATGGCGCGGCGGTAGAGCGTGCGGTTGTTGATGCCCCAGCCCTTCATGCGCTCAAGCGTGAAGCCGAGCTGGCCGAGCTTGGCCTGCTCCTTTTCATACTGCTTCAATTGCAGGTCGAAACGCGCCTGCTTTTCCTGCACGTAGAACGAATAGTTGCCGGAATAAAATTCCGCCTTCCCATCGTGTAGCTCGATGATGCGGGTCACGACGCGGTCAAGAAAATACCGGTCGTGGGAGATGGTCAGGACGGTTCCCCTGAATTTTTCAATATAGCCCTCGAGCCATTCGACCGCGTGCATATCCAGATGGTTCGTCGGCTCGTCGAGCAGCAGGATATCCGTCTTTTCCAGCAGCAGCCGCGCCAGATTCACGCGCGTCTTTTCGCCGCCGGAAAGGCTGTCAAAGTCCTGCTGCCGCTGCGCGGCGGGGATGCCGAGACCGTTGCAGATCTTGTCGGTCTGCATATCCGTCTCATAGCCGCCGCCGGTCTGAAAGCGCGTGGAAAGCGCGTCGTATTCCGCAAGCAGCGCCTTGTCCGGCTGCGCGGCCATCTGCTCTTCCAGACGGCGCATTTTGCTCTGGATATTCGCAAGCTCCCGGAACGCCGTGCGCAGCACGTCCTCTACCGTATAGCCCGCCGGGTAATGCGGAATCTGGGAGATAAGGCCGACCTTCCGGCCCGGCGCGAAGCGCACCTCGCCGGTGTTGTAGTCCAGCTCTCCGGTCAGTATTTTGAAGAGCGTCGTCTTGCCCGCGCCGTTTCGCCCGAGCAGGCCCACACGCTCGCCTGCCTGAATGTCAAAGCTCACGCCGTCGAGCAGATTCGTGTCGGCGTCGAAGCTCTTGACCAGGTCCTTTACAGATAGATCGATCATGGATGTTCCTCTTTATTCTGCGGCGGTTTCAGTCTCCGCTGTCATCGCCCATCAGCGGCCGGATGACGCCTGCGGCGTCGAACCGGGTATCGTGGGAGGTCGTGACGAAAACGAGCTGCGTGGCCGGATCCGGCAGCACCTCGCCCATGGCCTCGGTCATGGTCATTACGTCGTTGGCCTTTTCTGTCGTGATATACACGCGGCTGGCATACTGCGCGACGGACGGGACCGTCGTGCCCAGCGCGAGGCGGATGGAGCTGCCGGTCAGATTCGCGCCCAGCGTCTCCGCGCAGTCCTCCAATGCGGCGACCTGCGTGATAGCCTCGGCGTCCCATGCAATGGAGCTGTCGTCCGGTACGGTGAAGTTATCGAACAGCACCTCGTCAAACCCGCGTGCGTCAAGCTCCAGCGCGATGGCAGCCAGATAACTGCGCGCGTCGAGCGAGTCGGGCCGCAGCCAGTAGCAGCGCCGCTCGTCCATCCACAGATCGCCGGAGGTCGTCGTCAGGGCGGAAGAATAGTGCTTGGCGACAAAATTCGGGTCGGAGAACGCGGGCACGCGGGCGATCACGATCAGGTCCGGCGTTTCGGTCAGCTCCTTTATGAGCGCGTCGCAGGCGGCGATGTCCGCGTCTGCCGTCTGGGCGTCGGCGATGTCGGTCGAATAATAGAAATTGCCGAGCGGGCTTTTGACGTCGATGAGCATGGCGTTATAGCCGTCCGCGTCGGCCAGCGCCTGCCGCACCTCGTCCACGCTGTTTGCCAGCATGGTCGTGGAGATATAAAAGCCTTGCAGCTGCACCGCGTTCGGGTCGACGTCCGTTTCCTCGGCAGCGGCGGACAGGATCGTTTCAAATGGATAGTCCTCTGCGTCGGCGGGCGCTTCCGGCGTCTGCGGGGTGCGCTGGAGCTTCTGCGTTTTGTCAAAATACACGCCGTTTGGCGAATACACGACGTAGCGGCCCAGATAGCTGATGCGCGCGAGAATGAGCAGGCCGAGCAGAACGACGGCCAGCAGCGCGATCAGCGCAATGCGCCGCAGCGTCCGCTTGTTGCGGTAGGAAAAAATACGCATGGGGTTCTCCTTCCTCCCGTCACGCTTCCGGCAGCGCGGCGGTCACGCGGCACCAGTCCTCCTGCTGTTCGGTGGAGATGATCTGAAGCCCGTTTTGTTCCAATGCGGCCAGAACCTCCGCAAGGCGCGTGTTAAGAATTCCGGAGCAGATGAACACGCTGTCCTCCTGCAAAAATTCCGGCACGACGCGGCTCAAGGGAATGATGACGTCGGCCACGATATTGGCCAGCACCACATCGTAATGTCCCCTGAGCGATTCCATCATGGCCCTGTCTCCGATCACGTCGCCGGTGACGGCGGTAAAGCGGTCGGAGAAGATCTGGTTGATGGCGGCGTTTTCCCGGGCAATGTCCTCGGCCTTGGGGTCAATGTCCACGCCCGTGGCGTGGGCCGCGCCGAGCAGGACGGCAGTGATGGACAAAATGCCGCTGCCGCTGCCGAGATCGAGCACGCGCTCGCCGCCCTGAATGGCCCGTTCCAGCTCGCGCATACACATCTGCGTGGACGCGTGCGCGCCGGTGCCGAAGATCATGCCGGGGTCGAGCAGGACGACGACGCGGTTCTCCGGGTTTTCGGGGTTGAGCCATTCGGGCACAACAAGCAGCTTCTCGCCGATGGCGAGCGGCTTATAATATTGTTTCCAGTTGTTTTCCCAGTCTTCGTCGCGGACGTTGGCGAGCGCGACCTCAAGCGAGCCGAAGTCGACGGCGGGATAATCGCGCCGGAGGACGGCCAGATCGTCGCGAAGCGTGCTGATCTGCTCCGGCGCTGCGGCGCTGTCCTCCAAATAGAGGCGGATCTGGGAAAGACCCTGCATTTTCTGCTCGAGATCTTCATCGACATAATCCCAGTACTGGTGGTTTTCTTCCAAAAACCGCTCGAAATCCTGCTGGTCGTCGATGATAAAGCTGTCGAATCCCAAAACGGTCAGTCGGTCGCAGACCAGGTCGATGGCGGCGGAGGTCGTTTTGATGGTGACTTCGATCCATTGCATAAGTTTG
>ERZ773108.2717-NODE-2717-length-14689-cov-2.675823_pt1 | contig 14689 bp, 10 predicted proteins | sample MGYA00580570_ERZ773108 | MGnify/ENA primary metagenome ERZ773108 (study PRJEB29015, sample SAMEA2737840) | human gut metagenome | biome: human gut; feature: human-associated habitat; material: faeces | place: China | collected 2012 ...
TGTGCCTTCCAGCCGCATACGTACACACGGACCCGCGCCTTTTTAAAGGATTTTGCCTCTGCTCTTTCTCTGGCAGATAAAGTAATCTTAGCAGACATTTATGCGGCGCGTGAAAAAGACCCGGGAGATATTTCTTCTGCTGACCTTGCAAGAGAATTGGAAAAACTCGGAAAGGAAGTTCACTATTTACGCAGTTTTGACGAAATCGAAAAATTTATTTTAAAAAATTTAGTCAACGGCGACCTGTTGATAACTATGGGTGCCGGAAACATAGTAGAAATTGGTGAAAATCTTCTGAATAACTAAGTTATGAACGTTATCCACAACCTTATCAACATTCAGTCGAAAGATACGGTTGTGGATATTTTTTTGTTCAAAAAAAAATGTGAATAAATTGCATTTTTTACTTGACAAGCTCAACCAACGTAATTTCGGCACATTGACCCACTCTTTCTACCAGAATAGTCTGTTTGTGGTTTTGTTATGAACATTATGCACATTATCAACAGATAAATTCTACATGAAATGTATGCACATTTGCAATTTGCAACTGTTTTTTCTTTGTGATATACTCATCCTTGCTGACAGGTAAAAAATACCTGATGGAGAAAGGGAATGAGTTTTATTATGGGATTTACAATTTCCACAACATCGAATTGCGGACTCACTTTGATTTCCAATTCATTTATTCAAAATCATATGCCATCTGCAAATGGCAATTTCGTGAAAATATATTTATATCTGGTTATGCTCTGCCAGCATGCCGACACCGCAGGTAATTCATCCATTGATGCTCTTGCCGATTGTTTCGAATGCACAGAAAGTGACATTTTGCGTGCACTGCGTTACTGGCAGAAAGAAGGACTTCTTTCTTTCACAGAGCAAAATGGCGAGATTACTTTGATTGTTCTTTCTACTGACGCCACAGACACTGCGTCAGCAGTTACGGCAGAAAGAGAACCGGATATCGATGCTTCACCGGCAGCGGAAGAAACCGTTGTACCCGACGGCATCTCCATTCCGAACCGCCAGGAGTATACTCCTTTACAAGCGGAAGCACTGATGAAAGATATTGAAATCAGCGAGGCGATTTCGCAGGCAGAAAAGATACTTGGCACGACCCTTTCCACCACACATCTGCAAATGATTTTATATTTTATGTGTGACATCGGATTTTCACAGGAGATGATTGCTACCCTGTACCGCACGGCACACAGCCGCGGAAAGACTTCACCAAAGTATATGGAGGCAATTGGTCTTACATGGGCGAAAAAGGGGATTACAACGCCGGAGGAAGCAAAGGATGAATCTTCTGCTTTTTCAGGTCTTTATCACGTCGTAAGCAAAGCACTTGGCTTAAATCGCTCCCTTGCTCCGGCAGAACGTGAAATCATTGATACATGGAGTGATTACGGCTTCTCGGATGAAATTATTGAGCAGGCATGTAAGCGTACGGTTTTGCAGACCGGTGGCACAAACTTAAATTACATAACAAGTATATTAAAGGACTGGCACAAGAAAGGTGTCCTCACCCTTGCGGACATAGAAAAATGCGACAAGTCATTTCAGCAGAAGAAAAAAACCGGAGAGCAGAAAAACTCTGCCACACAGCAAAAAAGAAACCAATTCCAGAGTTTTCCTCAAAGAGAGTATTCCAAAGAGGATTACAGTTCACTGGAAAAACAGTTACTGCGCAATGTGCAGGCATAAAACAAACGAAAGGATTCATTTATTATGCTTTTGACCAACAGTCAGTACGAGCATCTGATGTCCCATTACTATCATCAGCAGCTCAAGGACAATTTCATCCTGAAAAAGCGCATGAAGGAAGTCTATGATGCGATTCCCCAAATGAACGAATTGGAAAACCGGATTCGTACACTTTCGGTGCAGCACGCTGCCTCTCGTTTGAAAGGACAAACCGATTCGATTGACCTAGATGCCGAGATTGATAAAATCACAAAACAAAAAGAAGCCCTGCTTTTGCAGCACGGTTACCCGGCGGACTACCTGAAACCGGTCTACGAGTGCGCTGACTGTAAGGATACCGGCTATATTGACGGCAGGAAATGCCATTGTTTTGAAAAACTGATTGTTCAGTATTTGTACTCACAGTCAAATTTGAAAGACGTTTTGGAACATGAGAATTTTTCTCATTTTAATTTGGATTTTTACCCGGATGACTACACCGAAGAGGCAACCGGCGAAACACCGCGTGACAATATGCGACATGTCTTAGAAACCGTGAAATCCTATTTATCCGGTTTTTCGGACACACCGGGAAATCTTCTGTTATACGGTAACACCGGTGTCGGTAAAACTTTTTTAACAAACTGTATTGCAAAAGAGCTTTTAGACAAGTCTCATACCGTTGTGTACTTGACTTCTCTAAAACTATTTGATATTTTAGAATCGTGCAAATTTGACCGGGACTTATCACAGACCCAGAAAAATGCTTCGCTTTCTTATTTATTAAGCAGCGATTTACTGATTATCGATGATTTGGGAACAGAATTAAACAATAGTTTTACTTCCTCTCAGCTTTACCACTGCATCGATACACGATTAACAAACCGCCGTTCCACGATTATTTCAACAAACTTGTCGTTTGATGATTTACGGGAACGCTACAGCGAGCGGATTTTCTCCCGGATTACAAGTAATTATACATTATTAAAAATCACCGGCGATGACATTCGTTTGAAAAAGGCAATTATGCAACATTAAGTATGTTTTTCTTTCTGTTGCTGCAAACTATAAACCTACAACACAATATTTACACGGAGGACTTTAATCATGAGTCAAAAAGATTTGTCGAAAACAATCCCTTATGGAGACCTTGGTATTATTCCATTAGAGAGCAGCAAAGCAATCGGAAAAAAAGTGGATGATTACATTGTTGGCTGGAGAAATGAAGCCGATGTAGATTCTTCCATTCATTTTACCAATTACAAAAGGGATTCTTACATCATCGATGCCGTATGCCCACGTTTTGGGTCCGGTGAAGCAAAGGGTATCTTAAATGAATCCGTCCGCGGAAAAGATGTATACCTTCTTGTTGATGTATGTAACCACAGTTTAGCTTACACAGTATGTGGACAGGTTAATCATATGTCACCGGATGACCATTTTCAGGATTTGAAACGTATGATTGCCGCAATCAGCGGAAAAGCAAGACGAATCACTGTTATTATGCCTTTCCTGTATGAAAGCAGACAACATAAACGCAGTTCCCGCGAATCGTTAGACTGCGCTTTGGCACTTCAGGAACTGACCGCCATAGGCGTTGACAATATTATCACTTTTGACGCACATGACCCTCGCGTACAGAATGCAATTCCATTGAAGAGTTTTGAAACTGTACAGCCAACATATCAGTTTATTAAAGCCCTTTTGAAAAATGTACCAGACATTCATATGAAACCGGAAAACATGATGATTATCAGCCCGGATGAAGGTGCTATGGGACGTGCGATTTACTTTGGTAACGTAGCCGGTGTTGATGTAGGAACCTTCTACAAACGCCGTGATTACACAAAAATTGTTGAAGGACGTAACCCGATTATTGCACATGAATTCCTCGGTGCTGATGTTTCCGGCAAGGACGTTGTTGTGATTGACGATATGATTTCCTCCGGTGAAAGTATGATTGACGTTGCAACTGAATTGAAGCGCCGCAATGCAAACCGTATTTTCGTTGCTTCTACTTTTGGTCTGTTCACAAACGGTCTGGAGAAGTTTGATGAAGCTTATAAGAGCGGCTTGATTTACCGTGTCATGACGACAAACTTAGTATATCAGCCGGAAGAACTGTTACAGCGTGAGTATTACATCAATGTTGATATGAGCAAGTACATTGCCCTCCTTATCGATACTTTAAATCATGATTCCTCAATTGCGGAATACTTAAATCCAACCGAGCGTATCGAGCGCATCCTGAAAAAATATCATCAGGAACACTAATAGAAACGTGTGTCGCAAGGCGCACCTATTAAAAAGCCTGTCAAGCATTTGCCTGACAGGCTTTTTTTAGCTCTTATTTTTTATTCTGCACCCTCTGCTGCCGGGTCTGCTGCCGGGTCTGCCGGAGGCTCTGTCGCAGCCGGTTCCGCTGTTGCCGGAACTTGTGTCGCCGGTACCTGCGTGGCCGGTGGTTCCGTAACCTGTGTATCCGTTCCATCATCCGGATCCACATCAACGTCATTATCATTCGAATCTGCCGGGTCCGTATCTACACTTCCACCACTTCCGGTATCTTCCTGTGGAGTCGTATAACCACTACTGCTGCCACCACCGGAGCTTCCCGATGATAACTCACCCAAATCAAATTCTTTTACATCTAAGTCTTTATGAATCTCATTCATGTACTCATGCCAAATTCGTCCCGGATAGGTGGAACCATACAAGTCGGCAACCGTTTTCGGGGAATCATAGCCAACCCAGACTGCGGTTGTATAATATGGTGTAAAACCACAGAACCAACCGTCTTTTTTATCATTGGTTGTTCCGGTCTTGCCGGCACTTGGCTGTCCATTATCAAGGCCAAGACCACGTGCCGTACCACGTTTGATTACACCGGTCAGGATATCAACCATCGCACGTGCTGAATCCTTCTTGTAAACACTCTTTTGCTCGACTTTATCGGAAACAATTTCATTTCCATCGGAATCCAAAATTTTCACAATACACGTTGGTTCCCGGTACTTTCCGTCATTTTCCAGTGTTGCATAACCGGATGCCATCTCTAACGTACTGGTACCGTATGTCAATCCGCCAAGGGATGCCGACAAGTAGTAATCCGACTTCACGATTTTGGAATAATTCATATCCAATAAATACTGCAAGCCAACTTCCGGTTTTAACTTCTCAAACAGCTGCCATGCAACCGTATTCAAGGACTGCTCCACCGCAAAACGAAGCGAAACATAACCGTAGTAACGTCCACTGCTGTTTGACGGACCGCCCTTAAACTTATAATCATGTACGGTCGTGCTTGCCGTTGAACCACGCTCCAAAGTCGGTGTATAAACAATCAACGGCTTAATTGAACTACCCGGCTGCCGGTAAGACTGGTACGCACGGTTTAAGGAAAGTCCTTCTGTCTCCTGGCTTCGTCCGCCCACCAGCGCAACAACACGTCCGGTCTTATTATCGATACATACTGCTGAACCCTGCATTTTGTAGGTTCCGTTTGTCTCTTTATCCTTAAATCCGGACAAATTATGATTGACTGCTTTTTGCAGTTTTTTCTGTTTCTTCAAATCAAAGGATGTATAAATCTTATATCCTTTATTTAAAAGCATCTGCTGAGCCGTCGAGTACGCATCATCATACTCCGTCTCATAGGTCTCTCTTTCTTCCTTATCCGCAAATGAATTTTTAAACTCAAATCCATTCTTTTTCATCAACTCGCGAATCGCACAGTAAGAAACAAACGTCTGGATGTAATCTCGTTTCTGCACTTCCTGAATGTTCAGCTTAATTTCTTCCTGGTACGCCTCATCGTAATCCACCTTCGTAATCACGCCATCATCTAACATCTGGTCTAAAATACGATTTTTACGTTTGACCGTGTTATCAAAATTTTTCAATGGATTATAAAGGGTTGGATTATTTGGAATAGAACACAAAAAGCATAACTGCCCAAGTGACAATTCCTGACAGCTCTTTCCGAAATATCCGCGTGCCGCCGCCTCAATTCCATAGTAACCATTTGCATAATAAATGGTATTTAAGTAAAATTCCAGAATCTGGCTTTTGGTGTACTTCTTTTCCAGCTCAAGCGCAATAAAAATTTCCTTTATTTTACGCTCATACGTCTTCTCCGTCGAGAGGAAAACACCGCGTGCTAACTGCTGGGTAATTGTCGATGCTCCCTGTGTTTTCTCACCGTTGTTCTTAATCAATGCAAAAACCGCACGCATAATACCTTTGGCATCAATTCCGTTATGTGAGTAAAACTTTTTGTCTTCGGTAACAATTGCTGCATCCTTTACCGCCTTTGGTATTTTGTCCAAGGTAAGGTAATAGGAGTCTTTTTCTCCCTTTAATTTCGCTATCTCTTTGCCCTTATTGTTATACACAATCGACGTCTCGGATGAACGGAATGTATCTATGGACGACTCTTTCACAAGCGCAACCGCGTCATCCTGCATTGCGAAGATATCTTTTCCATATTTGAAATAAAAGATAATTCCGCCGACTAATATTGTGAGCAGAAACAAAAGTAATACAATTTTAAACCCAAACCAAAACTTAGGATGTTTCCGCTGTTTTTTGTTTTTTCTAGCCATCTTTACCTCCATTTCTCCCGCTTTATACTACGTGGACGCTTTGACTTATGTATCATCATACCACATTTAGCGTATCTTGGAAAGAATTTCTTTATGCACAGCCCCTGCACGGTGTTCCCATGTATGCGACTTCTCAGCCGTCTCATACGCCGCTTTCTGCATGTGCTCCCATTTCTTTCGATTTTCTAAAATTCCCTGCACCATATCCGGCAGGCATTCAAGTGCATCCAGTTCATAAAAGAAAATATCCTCTCCATCCCGTAAATTTTCTGCCAAATACCGGCTCCAGTCGGTAAAACATACAGCGCCGTTTAACATCGAATTAAATACGCGGTCATGTGCGCCATCCTTAAACCACGGCATTACATTCAAAGAAACTTTCGCCTTGCTTAGCGCCTGCAGACACGCCAGTGAATCAACGCCGCCCTCTTTTATCAGATTTTCCGGATGTTCACAGGGAAGAAATTCCCATCCAGCTCCAAAACAATGTACGGAAACACCGGCATCCACAAGCGTCTGCACCACTTTTCCACGAAAATAATTGCGCACATACAAATCGATCATAATCATATTTGGCATCATTTCTTTTACACCGTCTTCGGTAATATCCTCAACCTCGGAAAGCAGATGCTCACGAATTCCGATATCCATCCCCAGATGCGGATGTTTCTTAAAATCCTCAATAATTCCGTAATAAAAATCGGCATACTCTTTGCCATGTCTCTCAATCGTCGGTTCAAATTTAGAAAGCGGCGTGTAATTTCCGGTAAATACAACGTCATATGGGCGTTCTTCCCACTTAGGCAGCGTATCTTCTTCCCACAAAGACGTTCCCGCCAGCGGTAAAAACGGACCCCGCTTAATTTCCGGAAAATAATACTGCAAATAAGCGTCATGCTCTCTGTCAATCGAAATCTGGCAGTAGTCTTTTGGCAAAAATGGCAGAAATTTATGATAGTAAAACGGATGGTCAACCACAATATTGATAACCGGTATTTTTCTGTCATCAAACAAATGAATTCCCTTGCAGTCAATAAAATATCCCTCACCACAGCAGCCGTCAAAATTAAACGTCACTGCCGCTGTTGCCTCCGGTTTGGCAAACAAAAGCAATTCGGCAAGACTATCATACGATTTACACTGGTCAAAGTAAAACACTTCATATCCCAATTTACTAAAAGTCTTCCCAAGCTGCTCACTAAAAAAACTTAATGTTTCAATTCCCTTGGTAAATAAAATAATTCGTTCGATTTTCATACTGCCTCCGCTATTGATTAAATATGATCAAATGCCTTCTGTCACAAAGAGGGTATTCCGATTTTACAATCAAAATACCCTCTTTCTTATCTTGTTTCTTTTACCTTACGGCAAGTCAATCTCTGAATATTCTTTCGGTGGCAGTGCAGTTGTTGAATCCTTAACAAACTTGCGCACAGCCTGTGCCGCTTTCGGTATCGCAATATTCGTACCAACACCGGCAACACAGCCACCCGGACAGCCCATGCCTTCAATCAGGCAGCCATCCTTTTTACCGGCTTTCGCCATAAGAAGCATTTTCTGACAGTCGGATAATCCTTCCGCATGCTCAATATAAACTTCCGTTCCCGGATAATATTCGTTAATGCAGTTTTCAATGGCATTTGCAACACCACCGGCAACGGCGTAACCACGTCCGGTTCCTGTTGCATCATGAATTGGCTCCTCTGCATCATAGGTTTCCATATCAATTCCTTTGGCAGTGAAAATCGCATCCAATTCTTCAAAGGTGATTACAAAATCCACATCACTTCGTACCGAACGGCGGGAAGCTTCCAGTTTCTTTGCCGCACACGGTCCGACAAATACAATCTTAGCTTCCGGATGACGCTGTTTAATTGTACGTGCAGTAGCCACCATCGGTGTCAGAGCACTCGAAACAGTCTCTACCATATCCGGCAGTGTTTTCTTTGCCAACATCGACCAAGCCGGACAACAGGAAGTCAGCAAAAATGGAAGTTTTCCTGTTTTTACTTCATTTACATAATGTCTTGCTTCCGTAATCGCTCCGATATCTGCACCAAGTGCAACTTCGAACACTTCCGCAAAACCAATTTCTTTCAACGCTGCTTTGATTTTCCAAAGACGGACATCGTCACCAAACTGTCCGATAACCGCCGGAGCCAATTCGGCAATAACCGGTCCCTGCTTCATTGCCTGAATCAACTGGAAAATCTGGGATTTATCTGCAATCGCTCCAAATGGACATGCAGCCATGCATTGTCCGCATTTTACGCATTTTTCATCATCAATCTGGGCACGTCCGCGCTCATCACTGGAAATGGCTTTCACACCACATGCAGCTGCACATGGACGAACCTTCTTCGCAATTGCATCATAAGGACAGATTGCCTTACATTTTCCACATTTAATACATTTATCTTTATCAATATGAGATTTTCCATCTACAATGCTGATAGCACCTTTCGGGCAAACCTCTACACAAGGATGTGCCACACAGCCACGGCACTGATTGGATACTTCATATACGTTATCCTCACACATATCACAAGCCGACGGAATTACCTGCATCAAAGGCGGCTCATAATATTTTTCTGCTACATTACTCTCATCCAATCCACTTGTAACGTGAACCGGTTCATCATCCGGTCTTAATGAAAGTCCCATCGCAAGACGCACACGCTCCGAGCAGATAGCACGCTCACGGTAAATACTCTCACGGTATAAAGGCGCATCCCCCGGCGTAATTTTATATGGGATTGCCTCGATATCATCATTTATGTTCTGTGAATCAAAAGCGACTTTTGCAACTTCTGTAAACACTTTCTGTCTCAGTGTCTTAATCGGGGTTTCTATTCCTCTCATTCTTGTCCTCCTTGGCGTAATTGATACAAATTCTCATAATCAATGGTAGAATATCATAGTTTCCAAATATTTTCAAGATACTTCCGATACTTCTCTTGTTCTTCTTTTGGTTCCACGATCGAAACACCCTTTCCAATCCCCGCAAGCCAGCCATAAAACTGCTTGCTGACACTGATTTCTACGAATGTCCGAAACTGTGTCTCGGACTCTTTTAAAACAGGAATTTCCTTTCCAAAACGGTCAATTGCAACGCCAATCAGCGAATTATCAAAAACAAGCTGAAGCCTTTTTTTCTCCCCGGCAAACATTCCAAACGTTTTTTTTGAAAAATCCGTGACATCCAGTTTTTGATATGCTGTTTCCCCTTCTCTTTTTCCCTCTTCTCTCTTTAACTGTCGAAGTTTATCTACACGGAAATATTTAATCATCTCTGCTTTGTGGTCATACGCCAGCAGATAATAATTTTCGTCTTCCCACATAAGCATCCACGGAGAAACAAGATAGCGTTCGCCACCGTGCCGCGGCACAAGTTCCTTGTTCTGATTCCATTCGCAGTAAACAAAAGTAACCGGTTGATTTTCGTGCATTGCCTGATGAATGTCATCAATCAGATAAAGGGAAGACAAATTTTCTGTTTTCACACGGTCATTGACACAAACTTGACGCTGTAACCGATTTGCCTCATGGCGGCTCGTGAAATGTTCCAACTTCTCAATCAAATTTCTGCTTTGTTTTTGCGTAATAAATTTGGACGCCTGCACAGCATCAACTAAAAGTTTTAACTCCGCCAATTCAAACTCACGGCTTCCCAGATAGTAACCCGCCGGGTTTTTCTGACATACAACATCGTACCCGAGTATCTGCAAGGCTTCCATGTCCGAATAAACACTTTTTCTTTCCGCATGAATACCATTCTGCTTTAAATACGAGATGATTTGCGGCATCGTTACCGGATGTTTTTCGTCACTCTCACTTCGCAGCAGTTCCAAAATATAAAATAATTTGTATTTCTGGTTTGGTGCTTTCGGCATCAGGATTCCTCCTCCCTTGATTCCATTACGATCTGGTCTCGCCCATGCTCTTTTCCATAATAAAGAAGTTCGTCCGCACGGTTAATCGCTTCTTCCATTTTCTCTTCTTCACAGTAAGTTGCAATACCAATCGTCAGAGAAATTGAGAATTCCATACCGTTATGTGAAAACTTTTTCGATTTCACATCGTCCAAAAATCCCTGCAAAACTTTTCCCGTCTCATTTACTGTTCCATCAAAACCAATCAAAAATTCTTCGCCGCCCCAGCGTGCAGAAAAACCATCTTCACCAACTGCTTTCTGTAGTGCTCCGGCAACATATTTTAGAACTTCATCACCTTTTTCATGACCATAACTGTCATTGACGCTCTTAAAAAAATCGATATCTGCAATCGCAAGTGAAAAACAATCGTTTTCTCTACGGTAATCCATCTGAATCTGCGCCGCACGCCGGTTCAGAAGTTTTGTCAATGGGTCACGTGACACCATTTCTTCCAATGAATCACTGACCGCCACTGCATATTCGCCCATTTGCGCCAGTTCGTCGCCTCTCTTTAAAACATTTTCCGGCATTTCATGATGAAATTCTCCATGCGCCACTCTGCCAAGAAATCTCTTAATTGCCTGAATCGCCTCCACCATTTTCTGTGCCGACAGATTACAGATAAATCCGGCAAGAATTATGATAAACAGGCAGATAATCACATTCCCATGCGTCATAAATCTCATGGAAGTATTCACAGACTCCGCCGACTCTCCGGCAAAACTAACACCTACAACTTCATTCTCATCATTGCGAATTGGCACATAGTAGCCAAAGTATCTGACTCCCATAACGTCAACATTCTGGGAAAAATATTCTTCCCCGTCTTCAATCACTTGTGAAGCAACTTCTTTATCTAAGTGAGAGCCAACCAAACGATTTCCTTTTTTATCAACCAGTGTTGTAAGACATCTCTCATCACCAACAAATACAGTAACATCCGCACCGGTATCATTTTTAATATCGTCTAAAACGCGGTAATCCGATGTAATTTCTGTTTCCCCCTTATAAACCCTATCGTCTTTCTGTGAAAAATCTCCCGCATCCAACACATTATAAATACTAATCAGATTATGAGCGATACCGGACAAACTCTTTTCAATCTCAAATACCATACCTTCATGAACCGAATTCTGACTGTAAAATGTCATGACAACTCCTAAAATTGCAATCGGAATTACTGACATTCGCATGATGGTAAAAATTAGACTTTTCCTTTTTTTTCGCGCCATATCCGACACCCCCTCATTTCCATTGTATACGTTTACTCTTCGTCCTCTTCCGGCAAAGCCATTTTCTGCTCTACCATAACTTTTTCATCCAAGCAGTTAAAAATTCCATCTACAATTGCTTCGTCCGGTTTCTTCGTTATTACACTAACAACCGGGACAACAATCAAACCAGCAAGCATTGCTAATGCTCCGGCGTTAATCGGTGATGCAATATAATTGATAAACATGTTAGAAACCGTAATTCCAACTCCGGCAATAAAGCTTGCCCAGACAGCCGCTTTTGTCACGCGCTTCCAGTACAGTCCATACAAAAATGGTGCTAAAAACGCTCCTGCCAGAGCACCCCAGCTGATTCCCATAAGCTGTGCAATAAATGCCGGCGGATCAAGTGCAATCACAACGGAAATGATGATAAAGAACGCAAGCAGTATTCTCATCCAGATTAACTGCTTTTTCTCACTCATATCTTTTACAAACAATGGTTTGATAAAATCAAGTGTGAGTGTGGAACTTGACGTCAGCACAAGGCTCGACAAAGTCGACATGGATGCAGACAAAACAAGCACAATGACAATTCCAATCAGAATGTCAGGCAGGCTTGAAAGCATCGTCGGTATAATAGTATCATATGCCACACTGCCATCGGCTGCTTTTGTCACACCGGAAATCTGGCTGAATCCACCAAGGAAATAGCAGCCGCCGGAAACAACTACGGCAAACAACGTCGAAATAATAGTTCCTGTATGTACTGCTTTTTCATCTTTAATGGCATAAAATTTCTGAATCATCTGTGGAAGGCCCCACGTACCCAATGAAGTTAAAATCACAACCCCAAGCAGATTCAATGGGTCTGGTCCAAAGAAAGATGCATAAGCTCCCGGCATTACGTCACTTGGCACATGCGCAAGTTCCTTCACTGCAGCCAAAAATCCGCCATGACCGGAAAGCACTGCCGCAATGACTGCCACAATACCAAATAACATAATAATTCCCTGAATCAAGTCATTCAGTGCAGTCGCCATATAACCGCCCACAATAACATATACACCGGTCAGCACCGCCATCACGACTACACAGATGCGGAAGTCAATATCAAATGCCATACCAAACAAATAGGAAAGACCATTATACACCGATGCGGTATACGGAATGAGGAAAATAAAGGCAATCATCGACGCTGCAACGCGAAGCGATTTACTGCCATAACGTTTTCCAAAGAAATCCGGCATGGTCATGGATTTCAAATGCTTTGTCATAATTCTTGTACGTCGTCCCAATACAACCCATGCAAGCAGAGAACCAAGCACTGCATTGCCAATTCCAATCCAAGTGGAAGCAAGTCCGTATTTGTAACCGAACTGTCCTGCATATCCGACAAATACAACCGCTGAAAAATAAGACGTTCCATATGCAAATGCGGTCAGCCACGGACCAACCGAACGTCCTCCCAACACAAAACCATTCACATCTGTCGCATGCTTTCTGGAATAAAATCCAATCCCCAGCATAACGGCAAAAAATACCAGTAACAAAATCACCTTAATAACCATAATAAACTCTCTCCTTCGTGTGTTATCGTAACTACCCTATTACTCACTATTTTACCATAATTTCGGAGGGGTTTCCATAGTGAGTTTTTTGGGTTCCGTAATTGTGTAGAAAAGTTTTGTGACTCGTGGGTCTACGTTCCACTCCGGTCCGCGCAGGTCAGAGGTTCCCCGAACCTCTTGCGCCGCTTTCGCTCATTGAGTGCGTAGCGGTATGGGCGCTGAAACTACCAGCGCTGCATACCGACGTACTCAAAACCCACGAGTTTCAAAGTTTTTCTGCTAAATTACTGGAATTCAATAAATGGCATTCCCCAATCATTCATTGCCCTGCATTAATACTACAGTTGATTCTTTGTACGCAGGCGTGTGTGGTCAAGTGATTGCTGCTGATTTTTCAGGAATCCAATAAATGACCTTAATTCAATTTATAATGATTGCGCTGCAAACACATCGGGTATCAGACACGCGTAGTTTGCGTGTCGATACCCCTGTGCGTTTGCTAAGCGGGAGCGGCACAAGAGATACCAATTTATTTAGGAGAAACAATTATGAAATTAAAAACCTAGCTTATGCAAAGTTCCTTCTTTAAATGCCTCACCACAAGAAAATACGCCGGAATCAAAAATACATCTGCCAATATCCAGGCGATTGGGCTTGCCAGACAGGCAGCGGTGAAGCCGAATACCGGAACAAAATAGAATCCGACAATACTTCTGGCAGCCATTTCACACACGCCGGCTAAAATAGCCAATTTTCCGAATCCCAAGCCCTGAATCGTAAAGCGGACAATGTTTACAAGTGCTAATGGGAAATAGAAAATGCAGTTCCAGCGAAGGAATGCAGCAATCATTTCAATTAACCGGGTTTCTGTACCGTCGACAAACAAAAGTGCTAAATATTGTCCGGTAAACAAAAGGGCAGCACAGGCAATCACAGAATAAACAAGAGCTAATCCGCTGCATGCAAAAATCCCTTTGTCTACACGGTCAAGTTTCTGGGCTCCTAAGTTCTGTCCGGCATATGTGGACATTGTGGAACCCATTGCGTCAAACGGACAGCAGAAGAACATGGCAAGTTTTCCGCCGGAGGCAACAGCTGCAACTGCGGTGGAACCAAGACGGTTTACGGCAGTCTGTAAAACGACACTGCCGATTGCTGTAATCGAATACTGAAGCCCCATAGGAATTCCCATACCACAGAGTCTGGCAATACAGCTTCCGTTTAATTTCCATTCATCCTTTGAAATTTTCAAAATCGTATATTTCTTTTTCATGTAAATCAAACACAAAACGCCCGAAATTCCTTGAGCTGTAACGGTAGCCCATGCAGCCCCTGCGACACCCATGTGTAAAATCAAAATCGCACCAAGGTCAAAAACAATATTTAAGACCGAGGACAGAATGAGGAAAATGAGTGGGGTTTTGCTGTCACCAAGTGCTCTCATAATGCCTGAAAGCAGGTTATATAAGTAGGTGACAGGGATTCCTAAAAATATCACAAAGATATAGCGGTACGAACCTTCTAAAATATTTGCCGGGGTGTCCATCCAAATTAAAATTTGGCGGCACAAAATACAGACAACAACGGTCATGACGGCTGCAAAAATGACAGAAAGCCAAACGCTGTTTGCTACAAAGCGGCGAAGACCGCTCTCATCTTTTGCACCAAATTTCTGGGCA
>ERZ773108.2720-NODE-2720-length-14686-cov-4.706035_pt1 | contig 14686 bp, 9 predicted proteins | sample MGYA00580570_ERZ773108 | MGnify/ENA primary metagenome ERZ773108 (study PRJEB29015, sample SAMEA2737840) | human gut metagenome | biome: human gut; feature: human-associated habitat; material: faeces | place: China | collected 2012 ...
TACTACATCAACCAGGCAGACTTCGTTGCATGTCACAACCCATCTTATGTAACAAAAGGATTCAAGATGGTTCAGGACGTGAAACCAGGCGGAGTATTCATGATCAACTGCCAGTGGTCAGATGAAGAGTTAGCTCATCACTTAAATGCAGAAGCTAAGAAATATATCGCTGATAACAACATTCAGTTATATACAATCAACGCTATTGACAAAGCAATTGAAATTGGTATGGGTAAACGTACTAATACAATTCTTCAGTCTGCATTCTTCAAACTTGCTAACGTAATGCCAATCGACGAAGCTGTTGATTTCATGAAAGCAGCTGCTAAGAAATCTTACGGTAAAAAAGGTGATGCAGTCGTAGAGATGAACTACAAAGCAATCGATGCTGGTGTAGATGCTGTACATAAAGTAGAAGTTCCAGCTTCCTGGTCTAACCCAGAAGCAGATCCAGCTCCTAAGAAATTAACAGGTCGTCCAGAGACAGTTAAGATGGTAGAAGATTTAATGAATCCAATCGCATTAATGGATGGTGATTCTCTTCCAGTATCTGCATTCATGGGCAACCCAGATGGACAGTTCGAGCAGGGTGCATCAGCATATGAGAAACGTGGTACAGCTGTAACAGTTCCTACATGGGATGCTGCTAAATGTATCCAGTGTAACCAGTGTGCATTTGTATGTTCACATGCTACAATCCGTCCATTCATGTTAAGTGAAGACGAAGTAAAAGCTGCTCCAGCTAATATCAAACTTGCTGATACAAAACCAAAGGCAAGCGAATACAAATATACAATGAGCGTATCTCCATTAGACTGTATGGGATGTGGTGAGTGTATCACTGTATGTCCAGTAGGTGCTATCGAGATGGTTCCACAGGAATCTCAGGCAGAAGAACAGCCAGTATTTGACTACTTAGTAGCTAATGTTGGTAAGAAACCTGGTATGCCAGCTGACAACACTGTAAAAGGTTCTCAGTTCAACCAGCCATTACTTGAGTTCTCCGGATCTTGTGCAGGATGTGCTGAAACATCTTACGCTCGTTTGATTACACAGTTATTTGGTGAGCATATGTACATCTCTAACGCTACCGGATGTTCTTCTATCTGGGGTGGTCCAGCTGCTACATCACCATATACAGTAAACAAAGATTCCAAGAAAGGACCAGCTTGGGCTAACTCTTTATTCGAGGATAACGCTGAGTTCGGTTACGGTATGTTACTGGCCCAGAACGCGATCCGTGACGGCTTAAAGACAAAGGTTGAATCCATCGTTGCCAGCGCTGAGGCTTCCGAGGAAGCAAAGGCAGCCTGCCAGGAATGGTTAGATACCTTCTCCGTAGGCGCATTAAACGGCGCTGCAACAGATAAGATGGTTGCGGTTCTTTCCGGCTGTGACTGCCCGACCTGCAAGGAGATCGTTAAGAACAAAGACTTCTTAGCGAAGAAGTCCCAGTGGATCTTCGGCGGCGACGGATGGGCATATGATATCGGCTTCAACGGCGTGGACCACGTTCTTGCCAGCGGAAAAGATATCAACATCATGGTATTCAACACTGAGGTTTACTCCAACACAGGCGGACAGTCCTCCAAGGCTACTCCGACAGGTGCTGTTGCTCAGTTCGCTGCAGGCGGTAAAGAGACTAAGAAGAAAGATATGGCTTCCATCGCTATGAGCTATGGCTATGTATACGTTGCTCAGATTTCCATGGGTGCTGACTTCAACCAGACTGTAAAAGCTATTGCTGAGGCTGAGGCTTATCCGGGACCATCTCTGATCATCGCTTATGCTCCATGTATCAACCATGGTATTAAGAAAGGTATGGCAAAAGCTCAGACAGAGGAAGAATTAGCAGTTAAGGTTGGATACTGGCATAACTTCAGATTCAATCCTGCAGCTGAAGGAAACAAGTTCTCTCTTGATTCCAAGGCTCCGAGCATGGAAGATTATCAGGCATTCCTTGACGGTGAGGTTCGTTACAACTCTCTGAAACGTCAGAATCCTGAGAAGGCTGCAAGACTGTTTGCTAAGAATGAGGCTGAGGCTAAGGCTAGATTTGAATATCTGCAGAAGCTGATCGCTCTTCATAGTGCTGAATAATCTTTTCGGTTTTTGAACGATTGATAAACAATAATATAAAATAAATAGATAGAGCTATTTATAGTGTCCAGACGATATATGGGCCGCGGTACTTTTTGTATCGCGGTCCTTTTTATGTGTTGGAACAGGGGGACGCCGGGGAATGACAGAACATCTGAGGCTCAGTCTCGGAACCATGTAATTTCTAAGTATTTGAAAAACCGCTAAAAACATTCAGAAATTGCTCAAACTCGCTTCGCTCAAACAGTGAGCAATTTCTGAATAACGCGGCTTTCCAAATACTAAGAAATTCAATGAACCCTCAAAATTCGCCCCAGAAGTTATTTCATTTCCTGACTGGATGCTGGCTGATTTAAATACTTTTGTCGTTCTTAAACAATAAAATAATGTTGACCATAAATTTGACAAGTATTGGATATTTGTCTATAATCAGTGAGAACTTTATAACTCGGTTTAGAATGATAGAATATAAAGGAGCGGTTATGAGGAAATTTGTGAGCAGGGATAGTAAGAAGGATTTCTACTTATTATATACGCTTGTATTTGGGGTTATTTCTTTTTTTATCTATTATCAGTTTGCGGGGAATGGGAAGTCTTTGGTGTGGAGTCATGATGGGATTCCGCAGCATTTGAATTCTCTGGCGTATTATGGGCGGTATCTGAGGGAGGTTCTGCATACGATTTTTGTAGAGCATAAGCTGGAATTGCCTATGTGGGATATGAATATTGGGTATGGTTCGGATATTCTTACGACTCTGCATTATTATGTGATCGGGGATCCGCTGACTTTGTTGTCTGTGTTTGTGCCGGCGGATAAGACGGAGGTTTTGTATGAGGTTCTGATTTTTCTGAGGATTTATCTGGCGGGGATTTCGTTTAGTATTTTTTGTTTTTATCATAAGAATCCGAAGCAGGCGACGTTTATGGGGACGTTGATCTATATTTTTGCGGGATGGACGATTTATGCGGCTATGAAGCATCCGTATTTTTCCAATCCTATGATTTATCTGCCGCTGGTTCTGATGGGGATTGATAAGATTTATAAGAGGGAGAAGCCATGGCTGTTTATCTGGGCGACTGCGGTTTCGGCTATGTCGAATTTCTATTTCTTTTATATGATCTGTATTTTTATGTTTATTTATGCGGCTTTCCGGTATTTTGGGATTTTCAGTGAGAGAAGTGTGAAGGATGTTCTGGGATGGCTGGTGAAGTTTATCGGCTATTATGCGGTGGCTTTGATGATCGCGGCGGTTATTTTTCTTCCGGTGATCATGACGATTTTTGGTACGGACAGGTTTCAGGCTGAGAATTATGTGCCGCTTTTATATGATAAAATTTATTATGAGAAGTATCTGGGTGATCTGATCGGGGAGAATATGATCCAGTGGGGGGTTGCCGGGTATTCTGCTGTTGCTATGGCGGGTGTGTTTGTGCTTTTCTCCAGGAAGAAGAAGTATCTGGATCTGAAATTAGGATTTGGGCTGTTGAATCTGTTTTTGCTGGTGCCTTTTGCAGGGCATGTGCTCAATGGTTTCTCTTATGTGTCCAACAGGTGGATCTGGGCTTATGGGATGATGATCGCGTATATTTTCGTGAAGGCATATCCTGAGCTGTTTACTCTGACTGTGAGGGAAAAGAAGAAGATTTTTGTCATGACGGTGGCGTATTGTGTGCTGGCTCTGTTTGCGAAAGCTGCCAGAACGCAGAGAAATATGGCAGGTGTGCTGGTTCTGGTATTGGCTGTGTTTACGGTTACCTCTTTTGGAAATATTTTTCTTCAGGGGAAGTATATGTGTGGGCTTCTCAGTGCTTTGCTTGTGGTGAGCATTATGTTGAATGTTTCTTATCAGTATTCTTATGAGAAGGATTATCTGTCAGAGTTTGCAGCCGAAGAGGAGTCGCTGGATAAGCTAGAGTCGAATACGGATAAGGCGGTTCTTGCTGCCGGGGATTCAGATGTCTATCGTTATGACCAGTATGGGGCATTGCCCTATGATAATACTTCTATGTATATGGGTACGAACAGTACTGCTTATTATTTCAGTCTTGCAAACAGCAGTATCAGTGATTTTTTCAGTGAAATGTATCTGAATACGCCATGGGAGCAGCATTATGAGAACCTGGACGGAAGGACGATTCTGGACAGGCTGGCTTCTGTGAAATATTTTGTGATAAGTGGTGATAATTTCCGCTATCTTTCCTATGGATATAATAAAGAGAAGGGCTCTGCAGGAAAGGGAAAAAGTGAGTGCAGGGCTTATGAGAATGAGAATGCACTGCCTCTGGGTTATACTTATGACAGTTATATTCCTGAATCGGAATATGAGAAAATGGATGTGGTAAAAAAGCAGCAGGCTTTGATGGACGGTGTGGTGCTTGAGGAGAGTACACTGCCTGAGGCATCTGTTGATGCTGATAATGAGAATATCCAGTATCGTATGGAGACAGGGGATGGTTGTGCTCTGTCTAAGGGAGCAATCAGGGTGACGAAGGAAGGGGCGCAGCTGAAGCTTGTGTTCCATGGTCTTACGGACAGTGAGAATTACCTGATCGCAGATAATCTGGATTATGACAGTCTTTCACCGAGAGAACTGATTGGTAACAGTCAGTGGAAGAAGATGTCTGAGTATGACCAAAATAAGGTTCTTGATGAGGACAGCCGGTGGCGATACTGGAAGGAATCAAAGGAAGCGGCTATGACAGTCAGCTCCAATGATGTGACCAAGACCATAAAGATTTTTACGGATAAGTATAATGCCTACAGTGGACGGCATGATTTTCTCTGCAATATGGGATATTCCAGATCAGGGGTTCGTACTATGACGATCACCTTTGCCAATACGGGTGTTTATACCTATGATAAATTAAGGGTTGTGAGTCAGCCGGTGCAGGGGATTGAGGAAAAAACTGTGAAGCTGGGTGAAGAAGCTCTCGAGAATGTAAAAATGGGAACGAATGAGATTACAGGGGATATCAGTGTTTCCGAAAAGAAAGCTCTTGTGTTGTCTGTTCCGTACAGTAAGGGATTTACGGCTTATGTGGACGGGAAAGAAACGAAGCTTCAGAAGGCGAATACCATGTTTATGGCTCTGGAACTGGAACCTGGTTCACATGAGATACGCCTTACATATTGCACACCTTATCTGAAAGCGGGAATGCTTCTTTCTGTTCTGGGGCTGGTTATATATGTAATGCTGGTGTTTAAGAAGAAAAAGTAATCCAAATTCCATTGCTTCAGGAAAGTCTGGAATGAATTTGAGTCTCGTTACTGAGAACGAAGAGAACAGTAATATACGTGCTACTATCCTGTGAAGTGTTTGACACACTGGAGTATGCAGATTGTTGGAATGGACATTTCTGTAAATTTGTGTATAATAAAGTAGAAATAAGAATTGCAGGAGCTGTAAAGTGCTTAGGAGCAAAATACCTTTTGCCCCTGACATTATAGAAAATATTTATAGGAATAACAGACAGTGAATGAGAAATTGGTCTGTTGTAAATGAATGAAACAAAATGAGGAATGACATCATGAATAAATTATCAGTGGTACTTCCGGCATATAATGAGGAGCTGATGGTTGGGAAAACCTGTCGGGTGCTGGCGGAAGTTCTTACAGAAGCGAAGATTCCCTATGAGCTGGTGGTTGTAAACGATGGTTCCGGCGACCGGACATGGGAAGAGATTCAGAAGGCAGGAGAGAGGGATGCGAATGTGACAGGCGTTCTTTTTTCCAGAAATTTCGGAAAGGAAGCAGCGATTTTTGCAGGACTGGCGCAGGCCTGTGGAGATGTGGTGGCTGTCATGGACTGTGACCTGCAGCATCCGCCGCAGACACTTATTGAGATGTACAGGCTGTGGCAGGAAGGCTATGAAGTGATCGAGGGCGTGAAGGCAGACAGAGGAAAAGAGGGCTTTTTACATAAAGAATGTGCAGGATTTTTCTATGATATCATGTCTAAGGCAACTAAGGTGAATATGAAGGATGCCTCGGATTTTAAGATGATGGACAGGAAGGCTGTGGACAGTATTCTGTCTATGCCTGAGAGGAATATGTTCTTTCGGGCTACCTCTTCCTGGGTGGGATATAAGACTACCAGCGTGGAATTTGAGGTGCAGGAGAGAGAGGCCGGCGTTTCCAAGTGGTCTCCGTGGTCTTTGGTGAAATATGCGTTCACAAATATAGTGGCATTTACTACTTTTCCGCTGCAGTTTGTTACAATCACAGGAGCGATATGTTTTATCTGTTCGCTGGTACTTATGGTCTATTCGCTTGTGCAGTATTTTACAGGTTCTGCAGTGGAAGGTTATACCACCCTGCTGATGGTGCTGCTTCTGGTGGGAAGCGCCATGATGATCAGTCTTGGGATCATTGGATATTATATTTCCAAGATTTATGAAGAAGTAAAGCGCAGACCGAGATATATTATTTCAAAAGTAATTAAGAATGGAAATATACAGGACTGAGAGGATATATTTTATGAAGCAATGGATCAGAAAAATGTATGAAAGTTCCGTTATCCGCTATATTTTCTTTGGCGGATGTACCACTATGGTAAATCTGGTCAGCTTTTTCATTCTCAGAAAGCTGAAGGTGGAGCTGAATATCGCCAATATTATTTCAATCATCCTGGCGATCCTGTTTGCCTATGTGGTAAATTCGAAGTATGTTTTTCAGGATAAATGCGAGACATTGAAGGATCATGTTCAGCCATTCTGCAAATTTGTCAGTGCCAGACTGGTCACTATGGTGATCGAGGTTGGCGGTGTATGGCTGCTTGTGTCAGTGATGGGGCTTAATGATATGATCGGGAAATTCCTGACACAGTTTATTGTGTTGATACTGAATTATGTATTCAGTAAATTTTTTGTGTTTACAACAGGGAAATCAAAATAATGAAGGAAAAGAGAGGGAAAACTCATGACTCTGGAAGAAGCTATTGCAAAGATTAAGCCATTAGATCACAATGCCATGGAGATTGCACAGAAAAGATGGGACAGTATTGCGAAACCACTGCATTCTCTTGGAAAACTGGAGACTCTTTTGATCCAGATCGCGGGAATTACAGGAAACGCAGAGGTGAATCTTTCCAGGAGAGGTCTGATCGTCATGTGCGCGGATAATGGCGTGGTAGAAGAGGGTGTGACACAGACCGGACAGGAAGTTACTGCCATCGTTGCCGAGAATTTTCTGAAATATGACACATCTGTCGGTGTGATGTGTAAGCAGAACCATGCGGAGATTTTTCCGGTGGATATGGGGATGGTGACGGACACAAAAGTCCGCACAGACCATAAAATTGCCTATGGTACACAGAATATGACCAAGGGTCCTGCCATGACAAGAGAACAGGCTGTAAAGGGGCTTGAAGCAGGCATTGACATGGTAAGGGAACTGAATGATAAGGGCTACCGGATTCTGGCAACAGGGGAAATGGGAATCGGAAATACAACCACCAGCAGTGCAGTTGCTTCTGTGTTGCTGAAACAACCGGTGGAAGAGATGACAGGGCGCGGCGCAGGTCTGACCAGCGAGGGACTTGTGCGCAAGATCAATGCGATCAAAAAAGCCATTACATTAAATAAACCGGATCCTGAGGATGCCATTGATGTTCTGGCAAAGGTAGGCGGTCTTGATATCGCTGGAATGGCAGGTGTCTTTCTGGGAGGTGCGGTTTATGGTATTCCTGTAGTCATGGACGGATTTATTTCCTGTGTTTCTGCGCTGATCGCCATGCGTATCTGCCCGGCTGCGAGGGATTATATTCTTGCATCCCATGTATCAAAAGAGCCTGCTGCCCATCTGATCCTTGAGAATATGGGGAAAGAGGCAATCATTCATGCGGATATGTGTCTGGGCGAGGGAACCGGAGCAGTAGCTTTATTCCCGATCCTTGATCTGGCAGCAGCGGTTTATCATTCTATGAGTACTTTTGATGATATCCATGTGGAACAGTATGAGGAGTTGAAATAATGCTGACGCTTGTGACAGGGGGAAGCGGGAGCGGAAAATCCGCTTTTGCGGAAGACAGGGTGCTTTCTTTCGGGGATGCACAGAGGATTTATATAGCGACCATGCACCCTTTTGATGAAGAGAGCCATAAAAGGATCGAGAGACACCAAAAGATGCGTGCAGGAAAAGGTTTCGAGACAGTTGAGTGCTATACAGGGCTCAAAAATGTGAAACTGCCTGCCGGATGTGTGGTGCTTCTGGAATGTATGTCGAATCTGGTGGCAAATGAAATGTTTGAAGAACAGGGAGCCCATGACCGGACAGTTTCGGAAGTTACAAAAGGGATTGAGAATCTGCTGGAACAGGCTGCTCATGTGGTGATCGTAACAAATGAGATTTTTTCAGATGCGGTTGTGTTTGACGGAGATATGGATTCTTATCTGGAATATCTGGGAAAAATCAATCAGACTGCTGCACAGAGAGCTGATGAAGTGGTGGAAGTTGTATATGGGATACCAGTCTTTCACAAATCCACAGATACCTGCAGCAATCTTTGCAAATAATACATTTGACAGGATTGACATACTATGAAAAAGAGGAATTGATCAATGAAATCTTTATGGAATAATTTTAAGGTGGCATTTGCCATGTTTTCTAAGATTCCCATGCCCCGCGCTGACTGGACAAAGGAAAATATGAAGTATATGTTCTGTTTTTTTCCGTTTATCGGAACTGTGATCGGCGGGCTGACTATGCTGGTGGCGTATCTGGGACTTCGGTTTGGGTATCAGCCGGGATTCGTGACAGCAGTGCTGGTGCTGGTACCTGTATTTGTGACAGGCGGGATCCATGTGGATGGTCTTTTGGATACTTCGGATGCCCTGAGTTCCTGGCAGGAGAGAAGCAGAAGGCTGGAGATTCTTAAGGATTCCCATGCAGGTGCTTTTGCCGTTATTACTGCGGCGGTATATTTCATTGCCTGGTACGGCGCTTACAGTCAGTTGTTTAACAGTGCAGAGAATATGAGGGCGATCGGAATTCTGAGCCTTGGCTTTATGGTTTCCAGATGTCTGTCAGGGATCGGAGTTATTACCTTTCCGAAAGCAAAAGCAGACGGTACAGTTGCTGAGTTTTCCAGAAATTCTTCAGATGTGCTTTCGAGAAATGTGCTGATCGTCTATCTGGTGCTTCTGGCTGCGGGAATGATCTTGATCCGGCCTGTATGGGGAAGTCTGGCTTTTGTGGGAGCTTTGCTGATTTTCTGGTATTATCATCATATTGCGATGAAGTACTTTGGCGGGACAACCGGGGATATTTCAGGATTCTTTCTTTGTATCTGTGAAGTTGGGATGGCATTGATCCTGGCGGTGGTTTCTAATTTTTGAGGAGAAGAGTATGGAAATGATAATCGGCGGTGCATATCAGGGAAAGACTGAATATGCCAGGAAACAGTATCCACAGTTAAGGTGGAGTGACGGCGGTTCTGTCACAGAGGAGGAACTGATGAATGCTCAGGGTGTGACTGGTTTTCAGCAGTATATCCGCAGTGAACTGGAGAATGGAAAGGATGTGTCAGATCTTGCGGAAAAAATCATCTGTAAGAATCCGGATATTGTCCTTGTCTCTCAGGAAGTAGGGTACGGGGTTGTACCTGTGGATGCTTTTGACAGAAAATACAGAGAGGCTGTAGGGCGTGTATGTACGAAGCTGGCAGCATACAGCCATAAGGTGACGCGCGTGATCTGCGGGATTGGAACGGTGATCAAAGATGATTAAATTATGGCTGATCAGACATGGAAAAACAGAAGGGAATAAACTTTCCAGATATATCGGCACAACGGATGAGCCGTTATGTCAGGAGGGAACAGAGTTTCTGCATAAGATGGATTATCCAAAGGTTCAGGCGGTTTATGTAAGTCCTCTGAAACGATGCGTGCAGACAGCAGAGATTCTTTTTCCGGGAGAGCCGGTACATATTATTGAAGAGCTGGCAGAATGTGATTTCGGAGAGTTTGAAAATAAGAACTATAAAGAGCTGGAAGGTAATCCGCACTATCAGGAATGGATTGACAGCAACGGTACTCTGCCTTTTCCGGGAGGAGAAAGCAGGGAAGGGTTTAAAAGCAGAAACCTGAGAGGATTTGACAGGGTTGTGTCCGGATGTATCCGCAGCCATGTGGCAGAGGCGGCACTTGTCATCCATGGCGGTACGATCATGAATATCATGGAAGAGTATGCAGATATACAGAAACCATTTTATGAGTGGCATGTGAGAAATGGCGGCGGCTATGAGGTGGAGCTGGATGAGAATCTCTGGAAGAATGGACGAAAACAGCTCAGGGTTAATTCTGCGATTATGGAAGGATAACTCTCCTATCTTACAAAAATTGTTGACAAACCTGAAAATTTGTCATAAAATCAGCTTCATCAGAAAACAGGAAAATCAAAAAAAGAACGAGGTTGTTCATTGTCATCAATGACTGCCCCGTTCTTTTTTTATCTGTTCACCGGAGATAGTATAAAACCTAAAAAAAATTTGAAAAACCAAAAAGTTTTTGTAAATTCTACTTGCATTATTCGGAGAAGTATGTTACAGTATTAGTACATAATTCCTAAACAAAAGGTAAAAAGCAGTATCGAATTGGTAGTTTTTGACAAGTGAAAGGAGGAACTATATGCTGGTAATTGGTAATGGAAGAATGATCACACAGGACGCATCCAACCCATTCCTGGAGAATGGTGCTGTAGCAATGGATGGTAACACCATAGTAATGGTGGGGGTAACTGAAGAGGTAAAGAAAGTTTATCCGGATGCTGAATTTGTTGATGCGAAGGGTGGGGTTATCATGCCGGCATTTATTAATGCCCATGAGCATATCTACAGCTCCTTCGCAAGAGGCTTAAGCATTAACGGATATAATCCTCAGGGATTTCTGGATATTCTGGATGGCTTATGGTGGACAGTTGACCGTCATCTGACACTGGAGCAGACAAAGCTTTCTGCATATGCTACATACATTGATTCTATCAAGAATGGTGTAACCACAGTGTTTGACCACCATGCAAGCTTTGGCCATATTACAGGTTCCCTCAATGCGATCGAGGAAGCAGCGAAGGATTTAGGTGTGCGTACCTGCCTCTGCTATGAGATTTCTGACCGTGACGGAATGGAGAAATCCAGAGAATCTGTAATGGAGAACGTGAATTTTATCAAGCATGCACTTGCAGACGACAGTGATATGATCGCCGGAATGATGGGTATGCATGCATCCTTTACAATCTCTGATGAGACAATGGCTCTCTGCAATGAACTGAAACCGGAAGGTGTTGGATATCACATCCATGTAGCAGAAGGCATTTACGATCTCCATCAGTGTCTGAAAGAGCATGGCAAACGTATTGTTGACCGTCTTCATGACTGGAACATCCTTGGACCGAAGACTTTACTCGGTCACTGTATCTATGTGAATGAACATGAAATGGATCTGATCAAAGATACAGATACCATGGTTGTACATAACCCGGAATCTAACATGGGTAATGCATGCGGATGTCCTCCAACCATGAGAATGGTACAGAAGGGAATCCTCACAGGTCTTGGTACAGACGGATATACTCATGATATGATGGAATCCTGGAAGGTTGCAAATGTTTTACACAAACACAGCCTCTGCGACCCGAACGCAGCCTGGGGAGAAGTTCCACAGATGCTTTTTGAAGGAAATGCAAAAATTGCAAACAGATACTTTAAGAAACAGCTCGGTGTCCTGAAAGAGGGTGCGGCAGCAGACGTGATCGTGATCGATTATGATCCGCTGACACCAATGAATGAAAGCAACATTAACGGACATCTGATGTTCGGTGTAAACGGAAGCATGGTCCAGACTACTGTATGTAACGGTAAAGTCCTGATGAAAGACCGCGAAGTCCTTGTATGCGACGAGGCAAAAGTTATGGCAGACTGCCGTCAGGCTGCAAAAGAACTTGCAGATGATATTAATGGTTAATCTGTAAAGAATTGTAAAGAAGATAAGTTTTCTGCCTGGCAAAAATAAATGTAAACAAAATATAGAACGGATGGAGAGAAGCCATACCGTATGAAATAATGGAGGATCGGATTATGAGTGAAGTCATGACCTGTATGCCCTTTGAACAGTTAATGAACTGGGTATTAGAAGAAAAGAAAACAAAAGGAACAGTTTTCGGACAGCACAGAGCTTATGCAGCGGAAACTGACAGGAAGCTGAATATATTTGAGAGAAATCTGGAAACACCGATCGGACCTGCTGCAGGACCGCATACACAGTTAACACAGAACATTGTTGCTTCTTACTATGCAGGCGCACGTTTCTTTGAGCTGAAAACAGTTCAGAAGATGGACGGTGCAGAGCTTGCAGCCTGTATCAACAGACCATGTATCCTTGCAGATGATGAAGGATATAACTGTGAATGGTCTACAGAGCTTTATGTTCCTCAGGCAATGGGAGAATATATTAAAGCATGGTTTATCCTGCATGTGATCGCCAAAGAATTTGATCTGGGTGCACAGGACGGATTCCAGTTCAATATTTCCGTTGGATATGATCTTGCAGGGATCAAAGAGCCAAAGGTTAATACTTTCATTGACAGTATGATGGAAGCAAAAGATACTGAAATCTTTAAAGAATGTAAACAGTGGTTATTGGACAATGTAGATAAATTTGAAAAAGTTACAAAAGAGGATATTGAGGCGATTCCGTCTGATATCTGTAATTCCGCAACAATCTCTACTCTCCATGGATGTCCTCCAAACGAGATTGAGAGTATTGCAAATCATCTGTTTAAAGAGAAACACCTGAACACATTTATCAAATGTAACCCGACTCTCCTGGGATATGAATTTGCCAGAAAGACCATGGATGCCATGGGATATGATTATATGGTATTCGGTGATTTCCATTTCAAAGATGACTTACAGTACGAAGATGCGATCCCGATGTTTAAGAGACTGCAGGCACTTGCAGATGAGCTGAACCTTGCATTTGGTGTGAAGATCACCAATACATTCCCTGTAGATGTTACAAGAAATGAACTTCCAAGCGAAGAAATGTATATGTCCGGAAAATCTCTTTTCCCGTTATCCATTTCTCTTGCAGCCAGACTTTCCCGGGAATTTGACGGAAAACTCCGTATCGCTTATTCAGGCGGTGCTGATTACTATAATATCGACCGTATCGTCGGATGTGGTGTATGGCCTGTAACAGTGGCAACTACACTTCTGAAGCCGGGCGGATATCAGAGATTTACCCAGATGGCAGAGAAAGTAATGGCTAACGGTGTAAAAGAATGGAAAGGTATTGATGTAGCTGCACTTGAGCAGTTGGCCGAGGATGCGAAAAAAGATGCTCACCATGTAAAGAGCATCAAACCGCTTCCTAAGAGAAAAACAGATTCAGAGGTTCCGCTCCTTGACTGTTTCTTTGCTCCATGTGAAGAAGGATGTCCAATTCACCAGGATATCACAACCTATGTGAAGCTGGCAGGAGAAGGCGATTATGTACAGGCATTAAGAGTTATCCTTGAGAAAAATGCACTTCCATTTATCACAGGTACTCTCTGTGCGCACAACTGTATGTACAAATGTACACGTAACTTCTATGAAGAACCTGTAAATATCCGCAACACTAAGCTCATCGCAGCACAAAACGGATATGATACAGTGATCGGTGAGATCAAAGCAGGCACAGCAGACGGTAAGAAAGTAGCTGTTGTAGGTGCAGGTCCTGCAGGTATTGCTTCTGCATACTTCCTTGCAAGAGCAGGTGCTTCTGTAACAGTATTTGAGAAAGAAGAGAAAGCCGGCGGCGTGATCCGTTACGTGATACCTGGATTCCGTATTGGAGACGCTGCTATTGACAAAGATATTTCTTTCATCCAGAAGATGGGTGTAGAGATCCGCACAAATACAGAAATCACTTCTGGGGCAGATCTGAAAGCACAGGGCTATGATGCTGTGATCCTGGCAATTGGAGCTGGCAAGCCTGGTACTTTGAAACTGGAAAAAGGTGAGACCGTTAATGCTCTGAAGTTTCTTCGTGATTTCAAGGCAAATGATGGTAAGCTGAATATTGGCAAAAATGTAGTTGTAATCGGCGGCGGAAACACTGCTATGGACACTGCAAGAGCTGCGAAACGCACAGAAGGTGTAGAGCATGTTTATCTTGTATACAGAAGAACCAAGCGCTATATGCCAGCTGCAGAGGATGAGCTTCTGGAAGTTCTGGAGGAGGGCGTTGAGTTTAAGGAACTTCTTTCTCCGGTAAGTCTTGATGGCGGCAGACTGCTCTGCAAGAAGATGAAGCTCGGCCAGATGGATGCTTCCGGACGTGCAGGTGTAATCGAGACTGCAGATGTGGTAGAGGTTCCGGCTGACACCGTGATCGTAGCTGTTGGAGAAAAGATTGATACCGATTTCTACACTGCCAACCAGATCGCAGTGGATGAAAGAGGAAAAGCAAAGGTCAACGATAAAACTCTTGAAACCAGCGTGAGTGGTGTCTATGTTGCCGGAGACGGCGCCAGAGGCGCAGCAACCATCGTAGAGGGAATCCGGGATGCACAGCTGGCAGTGAAAGATATTCTTGGCAAAGAGATTAC
>ERZ773108.2734-NODE-2734-length-14600-cov-3.004125_pt1 | contig 14600 bp, 17 predicted proteins | sample MGYA00580570_ERZ773108 | MGnify/ENA primary metagenome ERZ773108 (study PRJEB29015, sample SAMEA2737840) | human gut metagenome | biome: human gut; feature: human-associated habitat; material: faeces | place: China | collected 2012 ...
GTCCGCTACAGCGCGGACAAACGGCCGCAGGCCATAGTCGTCGCGCACGAGCAGCGGCAGGCCGATGGTCTTTGCGTATTCCTGCAAGCAGTTGCGCCGGGCGCGGTATTCGGTAAAGGGATGGATATTCGGATTGTACCAATAGCCGGTCAGGTCGATGCCGTCGGCGCGGATCTTGATCGGATCGAGCGATAATATCCTGCCGATCGTGTAGGTCGGGTGCTGCTCCTTGTTGGCGCGCTGCGAAATATGCTGGTTGATCCCGACATAGGGATCGCGGGCGCTTTCGCTCATGTCAATTCACCTCCGGCAGTGCTGCCGGAAACGACATTCCGGCAGTTGAGTGTCAGCTTGCAGTAGTAATTGTCGCGCTTCCAGGTATGGACATCGGCGTCGATCCAGAAAATCCCCTGCAGGCCGGTCTTGTTCTCCCGCACAACGACCGTCTGGCCGGTGATCAGTGAGAGATCCCCAAGGACGTCGACCGTGACTGTCTGCGTCATGACGCCGTCGTCCAGGATTTTTTGTGCCTCTTTGTCGATGTCGACATCAGAGGAAGCATTTTCTGTAAGATGGCGTTCCATCATGCCAAACAGCTTTTGTGCGTCATCGGTACCCATACGGCGCTTAAAGCTACCGTCCGCGTCGTAGATGGCCACGCTGTTGACTATGTTTGTCGCGTCCTCCACCGTCCTGGCGTCCATCAGGTTAGATTCGGCCTTGAGCACGATGCTGCGCTCGCTGACGTCTCGGACGGCCACCAGAAGGCCTTTCGGCGTGTAGGTGATGGCATATTTGTCCTCGGTCTGCTGTGTGGCCAGTGTCCAGGCCGTTTCAAAGATCTTATCCAGTGCGACGCCCGCAAATTTGCGGCTGATCTTCACGCTGGTCGACGGCAGCGAGACAATAGGGATCTCATAGTCGGCGCAGACCTGGCGGGTGATACTTTCCGGCGTCGCGTCGCGGAATTTGTAGGTGCCGTCGTTGCGCCGGCAGTAAATTCCGCGGTCGAAGCACGTGAAGCTCATGCTCGTCTCTTCGCTGCCGGCGCTTCTGCGAAGCACGACTCCGTCAAAAATCGGATTGCCGGAGTCGTCCGTCATCATCACGGCGTCGCCCATCTGAGGGATGGGCAGGCCGGTCGACTCATCAAAAACGATCTCGGCGACGAGCTGGCGCACCAGCGTCGACTTATCGCCGCTCCAGGACCAGTTGAGCAGGATATCCGTGATGCGGCGGGTCGACTGTTCATGTGTCAGATAGATCTCCATCAGCTGCCTCCAAGAAGAATATCCTTCGGCGGCAGCTTGACCGTCTGACCGACGTAGATCAGATGCGGGTTGCTGATACCGTTATATTTGGCAAGGGCGTTGTAGTAGCTCGCCGTGCCGTCGCCGTAGGTGCGCCGGCAGAGCATGCTGAGCGTGTCTCCGGAGACGACGCGGTGATAGGTGATGTCCTTTGCGGCGTCGCTCTTGCGGCCACTGTTGCCGGTATAGCGCGTCGTGTTGAGCGTTGCGACCTCCTGGGCTTCCAGATCCACGTACTCGCGCAGTGCGATCGTGCAGTAGACGTCGCCCGTGCCGTCCTGCTCCTTTTCGGTCACGCTCTCGATGTATACAAGCGCATTGATATCGCTTTCCGTCACGATGTACCGCACGGGGATCTTTTCAGCCGCCCAGTAGCGCAGCGGCTCCAGATAATAACCGGGGTCAAGGATCGTCCCAGGCTGGTTAAACGGATAATCCTGAGAGGGCAGCAAACATTCGATCGTGCCGCTGTGTCGGCTGCGATTGCCGGGAAGGTACACGTCGCCGAGCTGCGAAATATTGATGGTCTCAATGTTCTTGCCGGTCGTCCACTCGTAGGAGGCCGGCGTGATCGGCAGCGTCAGCACGTCACCGTTGGCGATAAAACAGAATTGCATGGCGTTACCCCCTCATATTGGCTTCTTCCAGCTTGTTGAGCAGCGCCTGCGCCACGCGATCGATGTCGGCGTCCTCACGCACCGTCATGCCGTTGATGACGATCTGAATGCCGCCGACGCTGTTTTTCTCCTGCCTGGCCTCGCCGGCCGTCAGGACCTTTTCACCCTCATGCAGCAGGGCGGGGAAGTTATCATAAGGGACGTAGTCGATGCCCATGGCGCGCTGGTGGCCGGAACGGTGCTTCGTATAACCGGAATTGAAATTGTTCACCGCATCCGCCCAGGCGGAATCCGTTGTCGCTGCGGCGCGGCCCTTGGAAAACTCCTGTCCGAGCGTATAACCGGCATTCCAGTAAGAATTGTTGAGCGCCGTATCGTCGCGCACAGACTCGATCAGGCTCAGCTCTTGGGCGAGTTCTTCATCCTTGCCTTCGTTGGCGTTATACTCGTTCATGCCGTCGATTTTCGCCTTCATCAAGATACGGCCCATCTCGGCAGCGTCGCCTTCGGCTTCGGCGGTTTTATACGCCTCGCTGCCCATGGCGTCGTTCATCGCGTCGCGGATGTACTGTTCTTTGGCATTTTCCAGCGAGGCCTTCCAGGCACCGATCGCGGTGTAGGCTTCCTGCATTTCCTGGCCACTGTCACCGGCGAGCCATTCCTTCTGCGCCTCAAGGCCCTGCATGCGCGTCTGGTTGTAGCCTTCGCCCATGGCGTTGTCGAGCTCCTGTTGCAATCCCTCGATGGTAGATGTGATGCCGCTGAAGGTCTTGGACTGCGCTTCCATCGCCCCGGCAAAGCTGTCCGAGAGCGCGTCCAGAATGATCCTGGCAGCGTCCTGCCCGGCAACTTCGCCCTTGGAGATCATGCTGTACATCGTGCCCTGATCCACGCCGTATGCGTCAGAGAGCATCCCGACCGCGCCGATACCGCGGTCATTGAGGATGTTGAGGTATTCGAGCGTCGTCTTGTTGCTGCTCTTCATGCGGCCGATGGCCGTGGCCACGGCGGTCATATCGTTCGTAGACTGGCCGAGCGCCGCGCCCGCGTCGCCGATGGTCTGCAAGACCGGCAGGATGCTGTCTGCATCGTAGCCGTAGGTCGCGAGCGTCTTGCTCATGCTCGTCAGGTCGTCATAGAGAAACGGCGTCGAGTTGGCCATGCCGACAAGGTTTGTGAGATAGCTGTCCGCGGTCTCTTTGCTGCCGAACAGCGTCGCGAAGGAGATTTTGTCGGTCTCGCGCCCCGCGGCGATCGAGCTGCCGCTCGTCAGCGACTCGCTCTGCGCGTCCAGCTGCTCCTGCACCGAGTCCTGCACATAGGATTTGAAAGCAGAATCCCGCGATTCGTAGCTTTGTAATGCCCCCGAACCGAGACCGACTAAACCGCCGATCCCTGCGCCGACCAATGCGCCGGCCGGACCTGCGACCATAAACCCGGCAGAGGCGCCCGATGTTGCCATAGAAAGCGCATTGGAAAAGAGCATTCCGCCCTCATTTCCGAAAGCGCTTCCTGCAAGCGTTGTAGCCCCTTGAGAAAGAAGCTGCTTTGCACTGTCGGTGATCCCGCTGATGGCAAGTGCCTGAACAACACTTTTACCAAAATTCGCAGCTCCGCCACCGCCACCTCCGGAGCGATTCTCCAGTTTAGAGAGTTCCTTCTCCGTGTTTCGTGCTTCCTTGGTAACAGCATTAAGGTTGCGGACAACATTGTCGTAGTTTGCCTGTGCCAGCTCCATTTTCAAACCGTCTGCGGCACTGTGAGTCAGGTCGAACTGCTTTTCGGCTTCTTTAAGAGCCTGCTTCGCTTTTTTGGCATCAAGCTTCAGCGTATATTTGGTTTTGTTGAGGGCATAAAGGCCCTCTTCCAGACTGTCTACATCCTTGGTGAAAGCCTTGGTCGTTTTGGACAACGTTTTGAGAACATCGGAATATCGGTCGGTAGCTTTGATTACAATGGATGTTTCCGGCATTAAATCACCGCTTTCTGTTGACTTTGTGATAAAAACGCATATAATGAACAAAAAGAAGGAGGTTGTGTATATGGTTTTCCTCTTTTTGCTGAGTTTTGCTGCTGCTGTGTTTTTCGGTGTGCGCTGGTTTAAGGCGCATTCTTTTGAATACCTTGATGGAGTGAAGTTTTCTGAACAGCTTGATGCTGACTTTTGGCTTTGTATGGTTGCTGTTGTGCTTGCCCTGTTTTTGGGTGCAACAACCTTTTTGCAATGAAACAGAAGTATGGAGCGTGATACCTACGACGAAGGCATCCGTCGTCACAATAGCAGTCTCACTTCTGATCGCTGTATTGCTTCCATCTTTCTTTTAGAGTCTCAGCCGCCCGAAGGGGCGGCTTTATTTTTTGCCCCGCGTGATCTTGATGGCTTTGCTGCGCGGCGCAGGGCGGCTGCGTGCAGCAGCCTCATAGGAGGACAGCGCCCAGATGAGATCCTTTTCTCCCTGTGGGCGGCCGTAGTAGTCACCCGGCAGAATGCCGTGCACATGGAAGAGATAGTAGACCAGCCCCAGTTCCGGGTCGCTGCCCTCCGTCAGGCGTTTTTTACCTTTTCGATGGTTGCGCGGCGATAACCGCTCAGACGTTCGATCTCACGGCTCAGATCGGCGATCTCACCGGGCAGCAGCATCGCCTTGAGCGTCTCCGCCGGCGTGATCCCGCCGAATTTGTGCTGCAGCGGCGCGCTCTTCAGGTCGGGATCGATGCAGCCTGCCAGCAGGATCTGAAGCTCGGCGTCCTGCTCAAGACGTCTGACGTCCTGCACACGCCCGTAGGGCAGGGCCTGAAGCGTGAAGATGACCGGCGTGCCGGCTGCTTCGCTCAGGCGCGGGATCTCAAACTTGGCCGTCGGCAGGTGCTTCGCCACATTGACGACCTTTTCGCCCAGCAGCAGATCCAGCACAGACGGCTGCTCTGCGGCGTTCTGATTAACAATGGTATTTTCCATAATTCCCTCCGAATTTGACTATGCGCAGCGCCGCCGGTCTCCCGGCGGTGCTGCGCAATACTTTCAGGTGTCCAGCATCTGATAGTCGTTGAATGTGAACGGGGACTCGATCTGCCCGAGCTTGGCGGCCTCCCAGTCCGCGAGCGTCAGGTCGTCAAAGCTGACGCCCATGAGCGCGATGCGCTGGTTGTTCGGGTTATCGGGGTCGTCCAGATTGCTGATGATCGTGTGGCGCAGGTCCTTGCCGGTCTTGAGCGCCTCGCCCTCCAGCTCAATGAGGCGGGAAGTCACGTTGTAGATGCGGATGGAGCCGGTACCCTTGGTGGATACGAGCTTGCTGTCCTCCATCATGGCGCGGCAGCGAGGAACGCTCTCCTTGGTCTTGCTGATCTTAGCCTGGCAGCCGTAGCACTCGGCGACCTGTTCGCCGTCGATCCACAGGCTGCCCCATGTGCCGCTGCGTACCAGCGCGGCGTCAATAGCTTCACTCATGTGTGTTTCCTCCTATCAGGCTGCAATGACGCTCGGAGAGACCTCGAAAACGATGGCGAAGTCTTCCATGGCGTCCATGATGTTACCGTAGAGCTTCAAAAACACCTTGCTGCCGGTGTTCTCCTTGATGACCTCATTGTCGCTGAGCTTTTTGATGCGCTCTGCCTCGGTGGCATCGTCGCCGGCGGCGGTGATGAGATACTTGCGCGTCGCGTCGGCATCGAGCACCGCGCCGGACGAGCCGCTCTCCAGCACCTTGGAGTCCTCCAGACTCTTGAGGTAGTCCTGCATCGCCAGCAGCAGGACACATTTGTCATCGTAGGTGTTGGCGCACTTGCCGAAATAGTCGTCCTCGACGCTCGAAACGGCATAGTAGCGGATCAGGTCGATGGCCGCAGTCATCTTGATCTTCTTGAGCGCCTCGGGTTCCGTGTCGCCGATCGTGACCTTGCTGGTCACGGCGCGGCTCAGCTTGCGCACACGGCCGTCATCGATGATAAAGAGCTTGCCGGCGTCGACCGCTGTGTCGGGGTTCTCGGTCGCCGTCACGCCGGTCACCTCGTTCAGCTGCGCATAGGTCGCGCTGCACTGCGCGGGCGTACCGGCCAGCATACCCGCGATGCGCGAGCAGTAAGCCGCAGCAGAGAAAGCCGTCTTGCCGCCGGCGGTGATACCGGCAGACACAAAGTTGATAACGCCCTCATAATCCGCCGCAGTGTTGGGCAGCACCGCCTTGCCGATATAGCGCAGCTTGCGGCGCTCCTTGACGAGCGCGGCAAGCGCCGTGGCGTCTTCAGCAGAGATGTCGGGCGGGCCCGCGATGTAGTCATAGGTGTAGGCCGCCAGTGCACCGAAGCCTGCCGCGATCGTTCCGACCGCCGGCACAACGGAGACGTACACAGCGCTCGGGCGGTTGATGTAGCCCATCAGTGTACGCTTGATGTATGCGATATTATCCGCGCCGAGTGTCGTCGGGATATCGCTCTCCTGGCAAACGACGTGTACGCCGTTCGCTTTGGCGTCGCGCAGGATCAGCGCGACTGCGCCGCGGGAAATGCGGGTAGATACCGTCTCCGCGGCTTTTTTCAGGGTAAAAGTGAGTTCAGGCAGTCCCATACTCATTCGCTCCTTTGATAAATTTCTCCGTCGTTTACCTGCACGGAGATCTGGTAAGAGTCCGCCGTCGGGATCTCCGGTGCGGTCTCTTCATTGCTTTCCATAAATTCAAAATTCAGCAGAATAGCGGCTCTGTCGACGTCCCGCGGCATGCTCTGCAGCTGCGGCAGCAGCCTGCGCGCCCCCACGTGCAGGACCTGCATCATAAGCTTCAGGCACGCCGATACATCGTTGTTGAGCCTTGCCCAGCTGATGTCATAGTGTTCGTCGGCCTCATCGTGTAGTGTAAGCCGGATCTGTACATTCCGCTTCGTCATACGCCGCGTGACCGGTGTGCGGTCGTCGCGCGTGACCTCGAGCCAGAAGGAAGGGCGTTCATAGTCCTCCGGGCAGACGTTGATGTAGACGGTGCGCTCAGGCCACTTTTCCAGCAGACGCGCGTTGACGGCGTCCAGAATCTCCGTGCTGTTCATCCGTTCCCCTCCAGGTAGGCCATGGCCTTCTTCTCGATTTCTTGCGCGCCTCTTTCGGCGATCTGCGGCAGCTCAGCGGCTGTCTTGCGGTACATATACTTTCCTTTTACACGATTAGCTTTGAGTTTCTTGCCCATTGCCGGAACATACCGACCTGGCGTTTGCACGTGTCCGCCTTCCAGTGCGTTAGTTACATATCCGGCAGCATAACCTCTTAGTTCGGTTTTTGCCTTGGCGCGGACGGCTGCATAGCCTCTGCCGGAACCGACGTGCCGATCCTGCACATTCGCCACATAGCCCTGACCGCCGATGCGGCGGCGCACCGTGGAGAGCATCTCTCGTCCGGCCTCCTCGAAGAACTCGCTGCGTGCCTTCTTCATGGCCTCCGGATAGCCCTCCAGCTTTTTCTGGATCTCTTTCAGCCCGCTGATCTCAACGCTCTGCATTATGCCTCCCAGCTGCGCTCGATCACGTACTCGTTCTTGTATGGGTCAAGGTCGAGCACCTGACGCACGGTGTATGGCGTTTCGTTCCCCTTCTGCACCAGATCTCCGGCACGCAGCACAATGACCTTCGGAGTCACCAGCACGCGCTGCTGCACCTCCGCGCGGTAGACGTCGTCTGCTTCATTGCGGAAGTATTTCTCCGTCAGGATGCCGGGGAATGTGAAGCTCGGAACGCTCACGGCGACCGGACGATTATAGGTGTCGCGTCCCGTCCGGTCCTGCGGCCGCGCTGTCAGTGTCACGCTCTCACACACCGCGGCTTGAAGCTCCTGCCGGTCACGCTGCTCGGAAAGCTCGATCGACGTCAAGAACAGGAATTTGCCGTTCCAGCGCATAGCTTCATGCAGCGTGAGCCTGCTGTCCGTGCGAATGGTGAGCTTTGCACCGCGCGCTCTCGTACCGGCCGCCGAAAACAGATTGTCGTGGATATCTGTCTCCACATACGCCGGGCAGGTCCTGCGGATCGTCCAGGCATAGGCGGCGCTGTCCTCATCGTGCATAAGCTGGAGAATATCCACCTTCTGGTCGAGGAGCGACGAGAGATTGGTGTTCGTTCCGTATCGCATTCTATTCCTCCACGCTCGGGAGCAGATTCACGCTGTGCATATCGAGGATCTGCATGACGGTCGGATTGCGGCCGGTGTACTGCATCGTGACCTGGCGGTTGTCGATCATCTCAGCTGCAACCGTCTTTATGGCATACCCCAGCTCGGCGGCCACTTCATAACCGGTGCCCTGCTTCTGCGCCGCGGTCTCATCAAGCTTGATGCCCGTATAGCGCTTTACAAAGCCGATGGCCGCGGACAGCGCCGACCGGCACAGGTCGCGGTCACTCGCCGGCAAGTCTACATATTCATCCTTATCCAGACACAGTCTTGCAAATACAGCGGTCTCTTCCGCCGTGACATTAGGAATGCACAGCATCGCGCCCTCCTTAAGTATCCGAACCAGCGCTCTCGGCTTCAAGGATCGCATTGATGATGTCCGCCTTGTTCCAGTTGGACTTTACATCAACGCCCAGCTCCTCCGCCTTCTGGCTCAGCACATCCTTGGTCAGGCTCTCAAGCTCCTCCTGTCTGTCGGGCGGATCAGCCTGACCGCCGGCTTCCTTCTCCGGCTCAAGGTATCCGTCTGCGACAAGAGGGGCGGCGATGTCATCGCTGACATCGCGCACCTCGCCGCGGCCCATGGTGATCTCGCCGGCAAAGCTGACCGTTGCTTTATACTTCATGAACACCTGCTCCTTTCTCAGCCGCCGGCCTTCATTGCCAGCGCCGCGACCATCTGGTCGTTCTCGATCTTGGCATCCATCTCGAGCCAGCAGATCACGCCGATCGCGTGCTCGTCTGCGAACTTCTCACGCAGGACCTGCACAGAGGGGTTCTCCGTGACCTTGACGGCGAGGCCCTTCGGGTCGAGATAGAAAACCGGCTTCTTGCCGGCAGCGATCTCCGGCATATTCTTGGAGGTGTAGACGGGCTTACCGAGCAGCGTATAGCCCCACTTAGAGGTAAAGTCCTTCTGCAGAAGGTAATTGCCATCGCCGTCCTTGAGCTTGCGGATCGCGCTGCGGGTCTTGCGCGTCATCAGCCAAATGCAGCCATCCTGCAGCTTATCGGGAACGCTGTCCTGCAGGTCGATCAGCTCGTCGGAGGTGATCGCGGTAGACGCGGCGGTCGTGACAGCCGCAGATGCCGAGGAAAGGCCCTCGATCTTGCTCGCAGTGCCGTTGATCAGCTCGTTCTCGATCCAGTCCGCAGCGGCCTCTGCCATCTTGCGGATAACAAAGGAAACAATGTCGAACTTGGAGTTGTTGACGAGGGAGATGGACACCTTGGACAGCGCACCGGCGAGGAAGCCGGACAAGGAGATGCTGGTGGTCTTGCCGGCGGTGCTCGTCAGCGCAGAAAACTCGGTAGCATAGGCCATCGTGATCTTCTGCGTGCTTTCGTCATACTTGGGGATGTTGAGCGTGCCGCCGACATTGTAACGGGTCGCCATGGAAAACAGCGGGGAGATCTCGATGACCTTCTCGATGATCTTATTGGCGATGCTCGTGGGGATCACGGCGCCGTTGTCGCCGGTGGTCATGTTGACCGCCGCACGGGTCTCCACATCGGGCGCAATGCCGCGGATATAGCACTCAAATGCGCGGGTCTCCACTTCCTCCTGAGAACGCTGCTCCGTGCCGCCGGCAGGCTTGTCGACCTTCTTCTGAGAAGCTTCCACGACGCCGGCGGCCCCGATGGTATCCTCGATGGAACGCAGCTCCTGCATGATGGCAGCATACTCACCCTGCTCGGCCTCGTTGAACGAGCGGGTCTCGGTCTGGCAGGTCTGCACCATGCCCTCCAGCTTGGTGATCAGCTCCGTCTGGCGCTCTTTATACTTCTTGACGTTGATAGGGATCATTCTCTCATTCTCCTTTTCATCTTGTAGATTTCTACGGTTTTAGAGGCGACGAACATCATGGATTCGTCACTTCCGGTGATGGTGTGGGTCTCTTCTTCAACCTTGCGCTCGGTCTGTCTGGCGTAATCGACGCCCTCATCGCCGACCATTACGTCGACGCGGTACTCCACGAGGATCTCATCCTCACCGCGCGTTTCGATGCTCGTGGCAATGTACGCGGGTGTCTTATCGAGAATGGAGACCTCTCGCAATTCGAGCTCATGGAGCGTGCGGTGGCGCATACCGCTGTCATCCGTGCTCCAGCTATCCTGCTTCTTGACGAAGCCAAAGGACCAGCCGCGCAGCTCCTGCTTCTCGGCCGCCGCAACAACTGCCGGATCTGTGACCGACGGCGCAACCGCGCGCAGACCAATGTTGTCCTCGCGCAGCTCAACGGACTTGTCCTCTGTGGAGCCGAGGATCGTCCTGTGATTGAACCGCAGTTCGATCGGGCCTCCGGCCGCAATGGCTTTGGCAAAAGCGCCCGCCGCGATCTTTTCGATATACGGGCCGCTGCGGTCATGCAGTACGCGCGATTCGCGCTCGACGACATTGACATAGCCGCTTACGCACACGCTCTTTTTTCCTGCTTTGTCAGCTCTGATTTCTACCTGCAAATTGCTTCCCTCCTTTCTCGATACTGGCCCATTCCTTGGTGTTCGGTGTATAGATCATCTTGGTATCGGGATCGTAGATCACGGTATCCAAGCCAAGGCGGATAAATTTGAGCCCCAGCGGATTGCGGCCTTCGTCATAGCGCACCTCGTCGAGCTGCAGCCAGCCGTTTCGGACGGCGATCTCGTAGGCCTGATAGCGCGCAAGCATATCCGTTCCATCGAGGGCGTCCATATCGATCTCAAAGGCAAGCGTGCCCTTCTCGTTCTCCAGCAAGCAGAAACGGTTGAGCGCCGTCTGCAGCGCTATCACGACTGGCTTGATCGCGAAGCGCACGGTGTTCTTCAGATCTTCAGCCGACGCGCCGCCCTCAAAGATAGACGGCGCGATGCCGAAGAGGTGATAGATCTCACGAGCGTTGGTGTTTTTGTTCTCATTGAGCTGGCTGTCCACCGCCGTCTGGCCGGCATCCTGAAACTCAATGCCGTCGTTGAGCACGGCGACGGTCTCGTCGCTGTCGCTGCTGTAGAGCATCCTCCAGCCCTTCCGAAGCTCATCGACCGCGCTCTGCGTCAGCTTTTTTCCCGAAGTGGCCTTCAGAAAGCCTTTCTTCGCGCCGGTGCGCACCATGCGGTTCTCATACTTCAGTGCATTGAGCATCAGCTCCAGCTGCATCGGATTTTCTGTGACGAGACCGGTACCGGTCGCGCCGTCCTTCGTGTTGCGCAGCAGCCGGAGGATCTCATACGCACGGTACTGCCCGCCGCCGATCAGGAAATGTGCCGACTTGAAGATCGGATCGGTGCCGACCTCAATGCCGACCTGGATCGGATCGACATAGAACAGCCCCTCGATCCGATTTTTGCCCCACGCGACGTAGGTGTAGCCATTCCCCGCGAGCAGATAGTCGCGAATCAGCGTGCATTTCCAGGAAAAGGCGTCAAGAAGATCTCCCGTCTCCTGATTGAGCAGTCTCAGGCGGTAATCGTCGGTCACTTCCGTCGATTTCCCGCCTTCCGTGCGGTAAAGCCGGATCGGCAGCGAAGCGATCGTCCCCGCGACAAAATTGACGCTGCCGCTGACCGCCGGAATATTCAAAATGCTCGCTACCGTCACGGCGCTGCTGCCCAGAGCGGCCCGCAGCGAGATGTCCAGATTCTTATCATCGAATGCCTGATCGCTGCGGATCTCGATTGTTCGGCCGAAAAGCCTCATTTTGTCACCTCGTACTTCATCAAATCACGATCGCGCCCCACTCAAGAGCCTCTCCGAAGAGCGTATTCTGCTGCAGCATGTGGACGGCGTTGATCAGCGCCACCACCATGTCCACCTTTCCCGCCGAGCGCTTTTTGTTCACATACCGGTTGAGGTTGGTATCGAAGGTGCAGCGGGCATTTTCAAAGTTGATCTCCAGCAGATCGTTGGGCTCATAGGCAAATTTGCCGTCTGTGATCATCTCCGAGAGCCATTTCGTCGCCGGATGCAGCACGCTGGAGTGCTGCTTCACCTCGCACACCGTATAACCGGCGCTCGCCGGGTGAAATTCGTTCGCTTCACGGCCGTTTTCCCATTTCTGGGCAGAAGAGAGGCAATTCATACGGTCGAAACCGAGCCCCATGACCGTGACGCCGTATTTCGCCTCGATGTTAAAGACGAAATCCTCAACCACGGCGTAGTCGATCGTCCGGTCGCCGCAGGCAATGCACTTCATAGCGCAGATAAACTGCCGGTAGTCGATCTTTTCGGCGCGGCTCTTCTCCTCGATACGCCCTTCCGGAACGAATGCGACGACATCAGCGAGGATTTTTTCACTTTCCCCGTCATAGGCTGCCATCGCAACGGAGGTGTTGTCGTTCGTCATGGACAGGTCGACGCCGAGATAGACTTCGCGGCCGGTCCAGTCGATGTGCTCGACCTTGCAGGCCTGCACATCCGCCACAGGGATATACGTCTCCGTACCGATGCCCTGGTAGATGATATTGCAGTGCTTGCAGAGGAAGTTTTCGCGCCGAGCCTCGACCTCGATGGCAGCTTGGCGCTTCTGCTTCAGGTCCTCCATGATCTCCGGTACTTCCAGAGCAAGAGGATTTCCGTGCATCAGGATCAGATCGTCGCTCATCCAGTTCGTCGGATCGTCCGGCTCATAGAGCAGCGCGAAGACCGTCTCGTCGTCAATGATGCTGTCGAGGATCTTTTTGGCATAGCCGATCTCATCCTCAAAGGGATTCTTGGTCTTCGGATACTTCGTGGAGATCACGCAGCCGAGCTTGTTGAGGATTGTCAGCTGACCAGAGCGCATAGCCTCCAGCACGTATGCATTCGGCAGCGCGCCAACCTCGTCGGCAAGGAACACGCTCGGAAGCTTACCGTCAAGGCGGCTCGTCGAGTAATTAAGCGGAAAATATGTATTTTCCTGCACGTTGCAGACGATAGAATCGCGCAGAATCTTGAACTTGTCTTTGCCCTTCAGCTTCCCCATCAGCGCCGGCGAGCTGCGGATGATCTCTTCGATGGCTGTTTTTACCTCACGGGAAAGCGAACCATCCGGCGCAACGGAATAGAACTTGGAAAACTTCGGCTCTGTGAGAAGCAGAAGGATAAACAGCACCGCCACAAGGAAGGTCTTGCCGTTCTTTCGGCAGATTTCCAGGATGGCCGTCTGATACCGGCGCTTTGCGCGGTTGCTGCGGTACACGGTACAGAGCACCGCCACGATGAACAGCCATTGGAAGCCGGCGAGTGCCTCCGCCACCGTCTGATAGGCTTTCAGGCCCTTCGGCATCACCAACAGCCTCAGCAGGCGCATAATCTGATCGAGCTTATCTTCGTCGATGATGTACTTCCGACTCTTGCCGTTGGCGACCTGGATAAACTCGGCGCATTGCAAGATCACATATTTTGGGGCCTTCACCTCGCCTTTGAGCACCTTCTGCGCATACCGGTAGGCCGGGTGTGCTTTGATCACTTATCGGCGCCCCCGTTCATGGCAGTTGCGAGCGGATCATCGGCGTCGGCTTTTCCCTGCGCCGCCATCAGACCCATCTTGGCCCGTGCCGCGGGAGAAAGGCACAGCTCCGCGCAGCAGCGCAGATAGCTCTTTTCGTAGCGCTCACGGCTGGCCATGAAATTGGCGCTCGCCATCAGCTCCGGCTTGCCGTTGATCATGTCGTCCATGCACTCCTTGCGCTCGATGCTGATGGCGAGGTTCGTGAGCATATAGACGTCGCCGGCGTTGAGGATCTTCGTCGGCTTCAGCAGGGCGAAGACTTCGCGGAAGATCTGCCGCTGCCGGTCGTTGAGATATTCAGGAGGCTCCAGCGTATCCACGGCGTCGCCGCGCAGCTGCTCCTCCGCATCAAGGCGGGCAGCCTTCTCAGCTTTGGTCTGGTGGCCGCTTTTCACGGCTGCACTCTTCGCTTTCGGCATTGCTGGCTCCTTTCTCAGAATTTCGTTGCAGGAAAATAGTGTGTTTTGATGACTGCTGTTCGGTCGACAAGAAGGCCGTCTCGTCAAGTCACATCCCACCGGGGGGGTGTTGCAGCAAGCTCATGAAGGTAGTCGCGTGGTATCTCACCGTCGTCAGCCATTTTGTGGTGCCAAGGACATGCAGTGACGAGATTCTCATCGTCCAGCCTACGCTCAAAGCACTCAGCCAATGGCTCAATGTGATGCACCGACAGCTTCACACGAACAGCCGAGTAAAGCCTTCCGTCATAGCGGCCGTATTTACCATCGTTACAGATTCGGCACAAGTGAAAATCACGCTGCAGTATCGCAGCCTGCTTTGTCTTCCACGCATAGCTCCGTCTAAATTTGTCGGCCTGGCTAACGCGCGGCCGGTCATATCTCGGTTTCTCGGAACACTCAACCCCAATAGGATGCGCCTTGCCGCAGTAAACGCATGATTTCAGCAAAATGAGCCCCCCTGTAAAAAAGAGCGGTCGAACAGTCATCTTCATCAGAAGATCCGTTCGACCGCTTGTTGCCGGAAAAGGAATTGTGATCTTCCTGATACCAGCATAACATGGGTTTTGGGGGCAATAATGTACAGAGAGTCCCAC
>ERZ773108.2745-NODE-2745-length-14560-cov-3.264529_pt1 | contig 14560 bp, 17 predicted proteins | sample MGYA00580570_ERZ773108 | MGnify/ENA primary metagenome ERZ773108 (study PRJEB29015, sample SAMEA2737840) | human gut metagenome | biome: human gut; feature: human-associated habitat; material: faeces | place: China | collected 2012 ...
CGCGCGATGAGTGGGTGCTTAAAATGCGGCCGGGAGCTTACGCGAGATGAAATTGGCCTGCATAAAAAAATGGTGAACCGCGGCGCACAGTCTTTTCTGTGCATCGACTGTCTGGCCTCCTATTATCAAGTCAGCAAACAAGGATTGGAAGAAAAAATAAGGCAGTTCAAGGAAATGGGCTGCACCCTGTTTTCATAGAAAAAGCGCAGATGTAAAAATCTGCGCTTTTTTTTAAAAAAGTACTTGACAAACAAATTGTATTATAGTATTATTGTATTAAGCAATTAATACAGAAGTACAAAACAGGAGGTGATACCATGAACTGGGAATTTAACAATGACAGGCCAATCTATACACAGATTGTAGAACAAATAAAGCTGTTTATCGTGTCCGGGGAAATTGCGGCTGGGTCGAAGCTTGCCTCTGTCCGTGAGCTGGCGGCAGATGCCGAGGTGAATCCAAATACCATGCAGAAGGCCCTTTCCGAGCTGGAACGCATTGGCCTTATGCATGCCAACAGAACAAGCGGAAGATTTATAACGGAGGATAACGCCATGATTTTAAAGGTAAAACAGGAACTGGCAGAAGAAAGCATTCAGGTTTTTTTGCAGAACATGAAAAAAATCGGTTACGACAAGACGCAAACAATCTCGTTGATTGAAAAATATGATAAAGGAGAGGAAATACATGAGTGATATTATTTTAAGCTGCAATAATTTAAGCAAGTTTTATGGGCAATATCCGGCGCTTCAAAACCTGGATTTTCAGTTAAAGCGGGGGCGCATTGTGGGGCTTTTAGGTCCCAACGGAAGCGGAAAAACAACGCTGATTAAAATTGCAAACGGACTGCTTACCCCAACCAGCGGACAGCTGCTGATAAACGGAAATCGGGTGGGCATTGAGAGCAAAAAGGCGGTGTCTTATCTTTCAGACTGTGTTTGCCTGCCGGAGTGGATGCGGGTTTCAGAGCTGATTGCATTTTATAAGGATTTTTACGACAACTTTAATGCAGACAAAGCATATACCATGCTGAGAAATTTAAACATCGACGAATCGCTTCGATTGAAAACGCTGTCAAAGGGCACAAAAGAAAAGGTTCAGCTCATTTTGGTGATGAGCCGCGAGGCAGACCTGTATCTGCTGGACGAACCCATGGGCGGCGTTGACCCTGCAACCCGGGACTATATTTTAAACACCATCATATCCAATTATTCCGAAAACTCCACTGTGGTGATTTCCACCCACCTGATTTCTGATGTGGAAAAGGTTTTAGACGAGGTGCTGTTCATCAACAAAGGCGAAATTGTGCTGCAGGACATGGTGGACCATATCCGCGACGAGCAGGGAAAAAGTGTGGACACTTTATTCCGGGAGGTATTCAAATGTTAGGGAAATTATTAAAATATGAATTAAAGGCCAGCGGCAGAATGCTGCTTCCCATTTACGGCGCTGTGCTGGTGATGGGCATTATTTCATCGCTGTTTTTAAGAACGGCGCCAGACATGAACTGGGATAATACGATTATGACCGTTCTCACAATGGTTTCCATTATCCTGTTCTTCGGGCTGATTTTTGCGGCCCTTTGTCTGAGCTTGGTTATTTCCATTCTGCGGTTTAAAAAGAACCTTTTGGGCGAAGAGGGATATTTAATGAACACTCTGCCGGTTTCTACCTGGCAAAATATTGCTGCAAAGGCGATAGTCGCAGTGCTTTACCAGATTATCAGCCTCATTGTGGCAGTGTTTGCAGGATTTTCGTTCACAATGGTGGGAGCCAACGTGTCTTTCGTAGAGATTTTTGGTTCTGTGATTGACGCATTTCGCGAGATATTAAGCCAAATGGGCGGTGTTTTCTGGCTATACGCAGTGGAAATTTTGGTAATCATGCTCATTAGCACGTTTGGCTCTAACATGATGATTTACGCCTCCATGGGTGTGGGACATTCTATGAATTCCCACAAGGTGGTATCATCGGTTGCGGTATTTCTGGGATTTTACATCGTCAGCCAAATCATCAATTCGTTTTTACTGGCAGGCGGAGCATACTTCTACGCCCTTGCGGGATCCTATTCCCTCAGTGAGCTATACCGTCCCCAGCCGGCTATTTTGGCGATATTAGTATTAGAAATTGCCTATCTCACGGCATATTTCTTTATTACAAAATATTTCTTAAAACGCAGGCTGAACCTGCAATAAATAAAAAATGCACTCCATCCAAAAGGCATGGGGCGCAGGCAATTTTGCCTGCGCCCTGTGCTTTATTTATTTAAGCGGAAATCTTTTGGCAGTAATTGATAAACGCTTTTAAAACTTTTAATAAAATTGCTGTGATTGGAAAAACCGGCCTTTTCAGCGATTTGTGAAACCGGCAAATCTGTGTTTAACAGCATAAGCGAGGCCTGTTTTAGCCGGACTGAAATTAAATATTGTTTGGGGCTTAAGCCGGTGAGCGCTTTAAATTTATGAGAAAGATAAAAATTGCTGATGAAAAATTCTTTGCTCAAAGCGTCAATTTTAATATCTTCATAAAAGTACTGGTCGATAAACTGCTGAATTTTAAAAATTTTATCTTCTGCGGGAGAGTGCGAACCGGCAAAACGCTCCGGGTTGTGCTTTCGTATGAGTGCCAAAAGCTCCATAATGCAGGCGAGCACCAAATCGTTTGCATATTCATCGCCGGTGTTATAAGAAATGATGTTTTGAAAAATGCGGACTGCGGCGTTTTGAAATGGGGTAATATCAAAAACATGAACAAAATTTTGAGGATGGTTTTTTAAAATAGACAGCAGGCGGGCGTCCTGCAAACAGGCATCGGTGGTCGGAACATGAAGGGTTACGCAAAACCGCTTATATGATGGATGCAGCTGCTTCACGGAATGTTGTTCCAAGTTGCTGATAAAAATAAGGTTGTTTTTACTCACCGTATATTCCATGCCGTTAATCGTAACTTGTGCAGCGCCGTCCAAAACGCAAATCAGCTCATATTCGTTATGAAAGTGAATTTCCTTGTGGTAGCTGACGGTATCGTCAAAGTAGGAGGATATCACAATGTTTTGCATTATAAAACAATCCTTTCAAAAAAAGCAAATTTTACTGAATTTTAAGCAAAATATATGATTGCACTTCTAAATTTGATGTGCTATGATTATAGCATCAAAGATAAAACTTGTCAACTGTTTGGAGTGAACGCAAGTTGAAATATGAACCATTTCATTATTCAAGTTTAAAGGAACTGAAAGCAAAATTTGATGAATATTCCCTTCCGTTTTATGCACAGGAGAATACAGATATTTTGTTTGAAAAGGTGAAAACGGGCAGTTGGGAGCTGAAAAACAGATTTGTTATTCAGCCCATGGAGGGGTGCGACGGAACGGCCGCAGGCGAACCGGGCGAACTGACAAAGCGGCGATATCAAAGCGGGGCGGCCCTTATTTGGATGGAAGCCGTTTCTGTTGCAGCCGAAGGCAGGGCGAATCCGCGGCAGCTTTACATCTGCGGCAAAACGGCGGACTCCTTTAAACGGCTTACAGAGTCTGTGAAGGAAATCTGCATGAAGCAAAACGGGTTTGAACCTATGGTAATTCTGCAGGCCACACACTCTGGCCGGCAGTCGAAACCCGGCGGCAGCCCCGCCCCGGTGATTGCATACCATAACCCGGTTTTTGAAAAGGAACATCTGCTGAATCATGATTGCATCATTTCAGATGATGCTTTAAAAAAGTTAGAAGAGCGTTTCGGATATGCGGTACATTTGGCGCAGATGGCCGGATTTGACGGGGTGGACATAAAATGCTGCCACGGATATCTGGCAAACGAGCTGCTTTCTGCATTTTCCCGCCCTGGCGCCTATGGCGGCAGTTTTGAAAACCGCACCAGATTTATTAGAAACTGCATAGCAAACGCAAACGCGGCGGTTACAGGAAATTTCATGGTGACATCTCGGCTGGGCGTGTATGACGGTTTCCCTTACCCCTATGGGTTTGGTGTAAAAGAGGGCGAGGGCACAAAGGTTTGTGCAGACGAGGCCGTGCAGCTTGTGGGAATTCTGCACAATCAGCTGGGCGTAAATATCATAAACATCACTGCGGGAAACCCCTATGTAAACCCACATGTAAACAGGCCGTATGACAGCGGAGGCTATATCCCTGATGAACATCCTTTCGTTGGCGTTTCAAGAATAATCGCCTATGCCGGGCAGATTCAAAAGGCATATCCGAAAATGGCCGTTGTCAGCTCAGGATATTCATACTTGCGCCACCTTGCGCCCTTTGCTGCCGCAGGAGCAATAGAAAACGGCCTGTGCACCATGGCAGGCTTTGGCAGAACAGCCTTTGCCTATCCGCAGTTTATTGCGGATTTAAAGAAAAACCGAAAGATGGATCCCAAAAAATGCTGTATCACCTGCAGTAAATGCACCCAGCTGATGCGGATGGGAACAGTTTCCGGCTGTGTCGTACGCGACCGGGAGGTTTATTTGAAATTGTATCAAGAAGCGTGCAGCGCAGAGAAATAAAACAAGGGAGGTAGATTCATGCAAACTGCAATTATCACAGGATCTGCAAGCGGCATTGGAAATGCTGCTGCCCGCCTGTTTTTGGCAAAGGGATGGCGGGTAGTGGGGGCGGACCGAAGAGAAAGAGAAACGATTGTGCAAATGAAACAGCAATTTGCAAATTTTATTCATGTTCAGGCCGATATTTCAGACGAAGACGGCAGACGGCACATTTTAAAGGCAGCGGAGGCCGGCAAAAATGTTGTTAAAGCGCTGGTAAACGCGGCTGGAGTTGCTCCCAAAAACCGCTGCGACATTTTGGAGATGACAGAAGAAAGTTATGATTTTGTAATGAATATTAATACAAAAGGCACCTTTTTCTTAACGCAGCTGGTTGCAAACCATATGATTCAAAATGCTGGCTCTGCCGACGAGGCAAACGGAGCAATTGTCAACATATCCTCGCTGTCCGCCTATACAAGCTCAACAAGCCGCGGTGAATATTGCATTTCAAAGGCCGGGGTATCCATGATAACCAAACTATTTGCAGACCGCTTAGCGGAATTTAACATAACGGTGAATGAAATTCGACCGGGAATTATTGCAACCAACATGACAAAACCAGTAACTAATAAATATGATGCACAAATTAAAAGCGGCCTTCTTCCTTTGGCCCGGTGGGGCCGGCCTGAGGACGTTGCAAAAGCAGTGTATGCTTTGACAGACGGGAGCTTCCCATACACAACGGGGCAGTCGATTGACGTTGACGGCGGGTTTCACATCAGGCGTCTTTAACCGAAGGAGGGATGAAGGTGCAGCGCGGACAGATTGAATTTTCAGGCAAACTGCTTACGTTGTATTCGGTTGATACACTCATTGTTGGCAGCGGCTGCGCAGGATTAAACGCTGCAGACAGTCTTTTCGATTTTGGCCATCAAGACATTGCGCTGGTGACCGAGGGAATAAACATGGGAACTTCACGAAATACGGGAAGCGATAAGCAAACCTACTACAAACTGTCGTTGGCGTCGGGCGAGAGCGATTCTGTGTCAGAACTGGCGCAGACGCTGTTTTCCGGCGGGGGTGTTAACGGCGATACCGCCCTGGCCGAGGCGGCCTGTTCGGTGCGGTCGTTTATAAAGCTGGTGAACCTGGGGGTTCCGTTTCCCACAAACCGCTATGGTGAATATGTGGGTTATACTACAGACCACGACAACAGAAAACGTGCCACCTCCGCCGGCCCCCTGACGTCAAAATTTATGACTGAGTGCTTAGAGCAGTCGGTACGCAGAAAGCAAATTGAAATTCTGGACGAAACCATTGTTTTTAAACTGCTGGTAGAGGATGGTGCGGTGAGCGGTGCAGCAGGATTTGATAAAAAGAAAAATGAGTTTGTAATGTTTCGCTGTAAAAACATTGTGCTTGCAACCGGCGGGCATTGTCAAATTTATAAAAACACCGTTTATCCGCCGGGACAGACTGGAATGACGGGAATGGCCCTGGAAGCCGGTGCCGAAGGCGCAAATTTGCAGGAGTGGCAATATGGAATTGCATCTGTTGATTTTAAGTGGAATCTCTCCGGCACCTACCAGCAGGTGATGCCTCGTTATATTTCAGTGGACGAAAACGGAACAAAGCGGGAATTTTTGCCCGGCTATTTGAAATCCGTGGCCGACAGCGTAAATTTTGTGTTTTTGAAAGGATATCAGTGGCCTTTCGACACCGAGAAAATTTGTGGTTCCAGCGTAATTGATTTCATTGTTTATAACGAAACGGTAAATAAAAACAGAACCGTTTATTTAGATTTTACATGTGAGCCAACCGCCCTTTTAAACGGATTTGGCGATTTGTCCCAAGAGGCATATACCTATTTAAAAAGTTCCGACGCACTGATCAAAACCCCCATTCACAGGCTTTTAAAAATGAACCGCCAAGCTGTTGAGCTTTTTTATCGTCAAGGCATAGATCTTAGCCGTGAGCCACTGAAAATAACGGTGGCCGCACAGCATACAAACGGCGGCCTTGCCGTTGACGAAAATTGGGAAACGAACATTAAAGGACTTTATGCCGTGGGGGAGGCCGCCGGTACTTTTGGGACTTACCGGCCGGGCGGCACAGCGCTGAATGCAGCACAGGTTGGGGCGCTGCGCGCGGCGGAACATATTGCATATGCTAAAGAAACAAGAGTTTTGAAAGCCACGGAAGCGTATAAGCAAATTGCAATGGAGCAGGGGATGGATGACTTTTTCAGGCTGACCGCTGCAAATTCCGGCAGAGGAAATGTTGGCTTTAAAAAAACGTATGAAGCGTTACAGGCGGAAATGAGCAGATGTGCTTCTATGATACGAAACATGATTGAGATGGAACGCCTGAAAGAAGCGGTATCCTCAGAGCTTTGCAGGTTTTGGCAGGCGGCGGAAGGCGTTTCTGCTGACGATATACCTGCGTGTTTAAAATACCGGGATATGCTGATTACCCAAACGGCGGTGTTGGACGCAATGATTTTTTCGGGCAAAAAAATGGGCAGCAGGGGCGGCGCACTTGTTTTAAAAGACAGCAAAACTTTTTGGAGCGCAGCAGACATTTTGCATCTGGCCCCAAAAAGCAGCAACGCCTTTTGTGACAAAATTATATATACAACATACCGGCAAGCAGGGGCAGACAGCCGCATGGAAGACGTTCGCCCCATTCCTAAAAGTGACAATTGGTTTGAAACGGTTTGGAACGAATTTTTAGAGAGGAGAGGGAAACATGCTTAAATCAGGCTTGGTGTCAGTTTCGTTTCGGGGTCTTGCGCCGGAAGAGGTTGCAAAAGCAGCAGTTGCGTCACAGTTGGAAGGAATTGAGTGGGGAGGCGATGTTCATGTGCCCCCGGGCGATTTAGAGCGTGCAAAGCAGGTGCGGGCAATCACAGAGCGGGCGGGTCTTGAGACCTTTGCATACGGCTCTTATTACAGGGCGGGAGAAAATGAAAATCCAAAGCAGGATTTTTTACCCTATTTAAAGACGGCGGAAGTGCTGGGAGCGCCGTCTATCCGTGTATGGGCCGGGACAAAGTGGTCCTGGCGGGCGGACGAGGCATATGTAAAAAAAGTCGTGGAGGACACACAAATTATTTGTGATATGGCAAAGGAACGTCATATAAAAATCTGCTATGAATACCACGGCTGGACGCTGACAGACAACCGGTTCAGCGCGGTGGATACTGTAAAGCTTGTACAGCGGGATAATCTGTATCTTTATTGGCAGCCGAACTTTGCTTTAACAGAAGATGAAAACCGGCTGGCCTTAAAAATGGCGCTGCCGTATCTTGACCATGTGCATGTGTTTTACTGGGACGCTAACGAAGCCAAATTTCCGCTAAGCCAGGGGAAAACGCTCTGGAAAAGCTTTATAGATATTGTAAAAAGCGATGGGAAACGCCATGGCTTTATGCTGGAATTTTTGAAGGATAACAGCACGCAGCAGTGCGCGAACGATGCACATACATTAAATTCATTATTAATTTAGGAGGAAGGAAAACATGAAATTTGTGGGACACACAATGGGCACGCCGGATTTAACGGTAGAAGAAGCAATTGCGCTTTATCAAACAATCGGCCTTGACGGTATTGAAATCGTCGCGCAGGAAGGCGGTGCATTTTCGATTGGCGACCAAGAAGAAAAAATTGAAACCATTTTAAGCGCAGCAAAGAAATTACCAGACGGAGTGGTAACGCTTACGCCTTACTATTGGGACATTAACAACATTGACCCAAAAATTGCGGAAGAAAACATTTGCGGAATGAAAAAGGCCATTGACCTTGCAAAAAAAATGGGCGCAGGCTTTGTACGGGCTTACGGCGGCAAGGAGGAAGCCGGCGGAACCCGGGAAGAAAACTGGAACAATGCGGTAGCGGCTATGAAAGAAATCGGCAGATATGCCAGCGGCACGGGCGTTACCGTTTTGGTGGAAAATCATCCGGGAACAATGACCAGAACAGGCGAAAACACTTATAAGCTGATTAACGAAGCTGGATTTGACAGCATCAAAGCACTGTATGACCCGGCGAACGTTCTTCATGACACAGAAGAAGACTGGAAGGATACCTTTGAGGTTCAAAAAGACATTATCGGATATGTGCATGTGAAGGATTATTATATGGAAGGTACGGAGCGTAAGGCCTGTGTTGTAGGAAAGGGAATTGTTCCCTGGAGTGAAATTATGAAAAAGCTCTCAGGCTATCGGGGTTATTTGTCTTTTGAATATGAAAAACGCTGGTATCCTGACCAGCTGCCCGATGCGGAAACAGGCGTAAAAGAATGTGTTAATTATATAAAAAGCTTATTGTAAAAAGCAGATTGGAGAATTGATATGTTAAATGTAGGAATTATTGGCTGCGGCGGAATCGGACGGCTGCACGCCAACGCATATTCCAAATTAAAGGACGTAAACCTCTTAGCGCTGATTGATACGGATATCGGCCGCGCGGAAGCGCTGGCAGCGGAATTTGGCGGGACCGCTTATCCGTCGCTTGACGGTGTAAGAGAAAAGCTGGACATCGTAAGCGTTGTTACACCGCCTGCAGCGCATTTTGATATTGTGATGGATTTGCTGGACAGAGGCATTGCAGTTTTTTGTGAAAAACCGCTGACCATGGATGTTTCACAGGCAAAAGCAATTGAGAAGAGAAGCAATGAAACAAAAATCCCGGTGGGAATCGGTTTTAAAATGCGTTATGAACCGATTTTTCAAAGAGCAAAAGAGCTTGTTCCCGAACTGGGCAAGGTTTTCGCAGTATCGGCTGTGAAAAACCAGCCCTTTGACGACGACCCCAATCGGCAATGGATTAAAAAGACGGGCTGCATGTATGAGCTTTCTGTTCATGATTATGATTTAATTCATTGGATTTTAAACACCGAGCCGGCCGCAGTTCGGGCGGAGCTGGATTATTCCTTGGGCTGGGAACGGGAAAATCAGGCCTATCTCACTGTGGATTATTTCGGCGGCATAAAGGGGCAGCTCATGAGTTCTTATTCTACCGGTACCGTGTGGACAGGATATGATTTAGCCTTAAGCTTTGTTGGAGAAAACGGCTACATGCGAATTGAACGGCCTGACAGAATTGTTATGAACACAAACGGATACCGCGTTGAAACCGTTGAGCCTCTCGGCGGCATGGACGTGTTTGTAGTTCAAATGCAAAATTTTGTTGATAAGGCGCTGAAAAAAGAACCTTATTTCCCGAATGCTGCAGACGGCGCGCTGAACACCATTTTGGTGGAAGCGGCAAACCGGTCCAACAAGGAAAAGAAAGAGGTATTATTAAACGATATGTAACAAAGGACCGCGATAACCGCGGTCCTTTGTTTTATTTTAATCAAGGGGAGACGACAGCTTTTTAATCAGCGCTGCCGCCGTTGGCTCTTCAAGGTCAATTGGGTTTTGGGTTTCGTAAAACGAGTCGAGATAGTGGGAATCAGAATTTGTAATTATGTGGTACTTTGAAAGGTAGGGGAACTTAAAAAGCGCCTCCTCTTTCGATATGTTTTTTGAAAGCTCCACCGTGGTAAATCCCAAATCCTCCGGCACGGTTCCCAAATTGGAAATGACGCTGTAGGCGGTTTTATCCACATGGGCAGGAAAGATGGCCGCGCCGAAGCTTCGCGCCGCCGGCGCCGCGTCGTAAATAGAGCAGGAGGCGGCTGTAACCAACAATAACTCTTCCGTTCCGGTGGGCTCGTCCTTTTCGTTTAAATAGAGCTGGTCGCCGAAAATCTTTGGTTTATTTTGAATCGGCAGCCGGTACTTGTCTAGCCAGCTGTTAAAGCCTGCCGCCTTTTCCATCGTGGGAAACAGGCAGACAAAATGCGCTTCTTCCGCCGTTTCGAGCTCCATTCCCGGCACAACGGTAATGGGCAGGTTTTCCGCAGCCTTCATAGCGGCTTCCACGTTTCCGATACTGTTATGATCGGTAATGGCAATGATGTTTAAGCCGCAGAGCACCGCCATATTTACAATGTTATTGGGCGTCATATCGTTGTCGCCGCAGGGGGAGAGAGCGGAATGAATGTGTAAATCGCAGTAGCAGGTCATATCAATTCACGGATTTTGCAGGCCAATTCGTATGCGGAATCGGAAGATTTTAAAATTGTCACGCCCTGCAGTTTTGCTTTTTCTATCGTATCCTTGTCCGGCTCCATTCCTTCCACAACGATAATACAGGCAGCTTCCGTTAACACTGCCACCGCATCAATATTCACATTGGTCTGCACGGTGAGCCAAACGTTCCCTTCCTCCGCCTTCGACATAACCACGCTCAGCATATCTCCGATATAGCAGCCCGTAATTTCCGTATCTGCTTCCGCAAGGTTTACAGGCTCTAGCCCAAGCTTTTCTTTTAATTCACGAACCAGCATCACGTTTCACTCCTTCAATTTCATGATTGGTCCTTTTGCGTCAGCTTTGAAAACCGTTCCCGCATTTTGTAAATACAGTCGGTTTCCACAGCCGCGCCGCGGACAATATCCTCTGCCAGGCACTTGCAGGTAGGCGACCCGCAGGAGCCGCAGTCTGTCTGCGGAAGCCTGGCGTAAATCATTTCAATTTGTTCCAGCTTTTGCATGGCAACGGAAAAGTCCTCATCTAAATGAAGAATATCCCGATACAGCACCGGTTTGTTCCAGTCAAGCTCTTCCTCGCATACAGAAACCGGTCTTCTTGGAATATTTTTCCTGCCCTGCGCCTTTGCAATTTCCACAACACGCATTTTAGCAACATACCCATTTTCAACGGTAAGCGGGCCGCTGACACAGCCGCCGTTGCAGGAAAGCGCTTCTATAAAATCAATGTCTAACGTTTCGTCGTCTTCAATTTCTTCCAAAAGCGATATAATGCTGTCAATTCCGTCGACAGACAGACACCGCCCTTTGCCCAGCGCCTTAATTTCGCCGCCGATGCGCGCCCAGCTAATGCCTTCTAACGAGGAGTTGCTTAAGGGTTTCACCTCTGTCAGCTTTCCTAAAACCGGCAAAAGACGCATATACACTTCTTTAATTGACAGCACACCGCTGATGGGCGATTCTACTAGGCCTATGGGATTGTGCACAGTGGTGGCTTTGGCCGCACAGGGGGAAATGAAAAATATGCCAATGTCTTCCGGTGCAATGCCGGTTTTTAAAGCCGCTTCACGCCGGGCGGCAATGGCTGCCGCTTCAACGGGGGCAATCACAGGCAGGATGTGGGAAATCAGGTTGGGAAACCGCACCGTAATCAACCGCAGCACTGCCGGGCAGGCCGAGTTAATAATGGGCTTTTCCAGCTTTCCCTCCTCCAGCAGTTTTTTGGTGTAATCGGTAACAGCCTCCGTTGCCTTAGCCGTTTCATAAACGTCGTCAAATCCAATGTGCAAAAGGCCGTTTAACACATAATTAATATCCCTCAGATTATTAAACTGCCCATACAGCGTAGGGGCAGGAACGGCAATGTTATATTTAAATTTATCCAGCTCAGCAAATGTGTCCATCACCGCCTGTTTGGCGTGGTATGGGCAAACCTGAATGCATTCGCCGCAGTCGATACACAGTTCTTTTATAATTTTTGCTTTGCCGTCGCGTATCCGGATTGCTTCGGTGGGACACCGCTTCAGGCACGCAGTACAGCCTTTGCATCTGCTTTCGTCCAGGGTGACGGAATGATACAGCTGGTCATTGCTAAAACCCATGAATGACACCTCCAATGTTTTAAATCGGTGCTTTCGTTATGCAATATAAATTACAATCTCAACGGTGGTGCCCTCCCCCAAACGGGAGGCAATGTTGAGCTCGTCGGAATATTTTTTCATGTTGGGAAGGCCCATGCCTGCGCCGAAGCCCAGCTCTCTGGCCTCGTCAGTAGCTGTGGAGAAGCCCTCCTGCATGGCCTGGTCAATATCGCGGATTCCCGGGCCGTGGTCTGTAAACGTAATAATGAGCTTATCGGTGGTGATTTCAACATCCGCTGCGCCGCCTTTGCCGTGAATTACGGTGTTAATTTCCCCTTCATACATGGAAATTGCGGCTTTCCGGATAATATCCGGTGCAACGCCAAGCTGTTTTAGAACCTTTTTTATATTGCTGGAAGCCTGGCCGGCAATGGTAAAATCAGAACCGTTAATGTCGTAGTGAAGCTTCAGGTTCTGGGACATCGTTCTATTCCCCCTTGCCGGAAAGGCCATTTGAATAAAGTTCTCCGCAGGCCACATACAGTGGGGTGTCGGTTGTAAAAACCACCATGTCAAGTTTTTCGGCAAGCGTTATCACGTCTTCCCCGGGCATTTTTCCGCGGACAAACACAATTACTTTAATGTCCATCATTTCCGCTGTGCGGATTACCTGCGGGTTCACCAGACCGGTTAGCAGCAACGCCTGGTTTTTTACAAATGCCAGCACATCGCTCATCAAATCGCAGCCGCAGGCGGATTTCACTTCAATGTCTTCCCAGCCGGTTACGGAGGTAATTACCTTTGCTTTTAGAATTTCCTGCACTTCTTTTAGTTTCATAGCGTTTTCTCTCCTCACAAAATCGGTTATTCAGTCATGATAAATTTAATAGTTGTTTCGATTTTTCAAAAATTTCCCGAAGAAACGAGCCGCCAAGATGTTTTGTCATTAGCGACATGGCGTGGGAAATATCAGCCGGGCGTGAAGTCAGGTTGTGACAGTCTGACCCTATGGCACAAATCAGCCCCTCCCGAGCCAGGACCTTGATGATGCGTTTTCCTGAAAAGGTTAAAAACGAGGGCGCGTTCATTTGAAACTTTGCGCCGACAGAGACGAACTGGTCCAGCTTTTCAATTTCTTTCGGTTTGTTTAAATAGCGTTCAATGTGAGCCATAACCGGCGTTACATTCTGTTTGGCTATGATATTATATACTTCCTGAATGTGCCATTTATTCCATGCAGGAAAAGGAAGTTCCAGCAAAAGCAGGTCAGTTCCTTCAATGCACAGTTTTTCCAAATCGTTGTTTTCGGAAAGCCCGCCGTAAAGGGGCACCTCTGCCCCGCAAAGCAGCGTTGGAAATGTGCCGCCGTCTTCCTCCATCGCTTTTTTCAGCAAAGCATATTTGCTGTTCCGCCGCGCACAAAAATCTGGAACCGGCTCCCGTGTCAGGAAATGCGGTGTGAGTAACACAGTCTGGGCGCCGCTTAGATGCGCGGCTTTCAGCATTTCAAGCGATTCGCCAACGCTTTTTGCGCCGTCGTCCATTTCCGGCAGAATGTGAGTGTGAAAATCAATATACCTCATAACGCATTCCCTCAGTTTTTAAGACTCCTCGTAATAGTAATATCCCGAATAGTCTTTCGATTTTTTCTTTTTCCGGTTTGTTTCAATTGTAATAAAGCCCAGCACCTTTGCATTGGCAAATTTTAAAGCTGACAGCGCCTTTTGAATTTCTGTGGTTAAGCTGACACCGCATTTGCAGACAAAAATAACGTTTTCCACAAGCTGTGCCAGGGCCAAAGAATCTGCAACAATGTTGACAGGGGGCGTGTCAAACAAAATATAGTCATATTTTCCCTTTACAAATTCAATAAAGCTTTTCATTTTTTTTGATGAAAGCAACTCTGTGGGGTTGGGGGGGAGGTTGCCCGCCGTAATACAGTCGAGGTTCAAGTCGCTGAGATGGTTGACAATGGCCTCCAGTTCGCAAAACCCTCCCAGGTAATTCGCCAGCCCCTCTTTATTTTTAATATTTAAGTAAGTATGAATTCTTGGGCGGCGAAGGTCTGAGTCAATTAAAAGAACGCGGGATTCCGTTTGGGCCAGGGAAACTGCAAGGTTGATGCAGGTTGTTGTTTTTCCCTCGGCAGCCAAAGCTGAGGTCATAAACACACATTTCCCGCCGTCTATGTCGGCCAGCGCATACATTAAATTCGTCCTTGCGCCCTTTAACGCTTCAGACAATGCAGGGCTGGAGTTTTTTGTTATTAAGTCCGCATCGGACAAAACATGCCTTCTGTGGTTTTTTATCATAAAATCGCGTTTTAAATGTCAGTTAGCATCACGGGCTTATTGAATATGATTGCTATTTGCATTTAAAATCAGGGC
>ERZ773108.2753-NODE-2753-length-14533-cov-15.851844_pt1 | contig 14533 bp, 10 predicted proteins | sample MGYA00580570_ERZ773108 | MGnify/ENA primary metagenome ERZ773108 (study PRJEB29015, sample SAMEA2737840) | human gut metagenome | biome: human gut; feature: human-associated habitat; material: faeces | place: China | collected 2012 ...
CCATGCTGGTGGTCACCCACGAAATGGGCTTTGCCCGCGAGGTGTCCAACCGCGTCATCTTCATCGACGACGGCAAGATCCAGGAGGACGAGCCGCCGCAGGAGCTGTTCACGAATCCGAAGCATCCCAGACTGAAAGCATTCCTTTCTAAGATGCTGTAAGGCTTTTTCCACAGAGTAAAAGGGGCTGTTGCATGTGCAGCAGCCCCTTTTACTCTGTATTATTCTTTGATGCGGAACACAAACAGCTTGCTGAAAATGTAATTCAGAGCCATGACGATGAACTGTACCGCAAACTTAGAGATCCGGTCATTCCAGTGCAGAATATTTACCAGCAATGTCATGCAGGCCATTTCGATAAGGAGAGTGGAAATCCTCGCACTGAAAAATTTCAGCATTTCGCGCAATTTATCAGCACTTTTGCTTTCAAAAACGAACTTCCTGTTTGTGATGTAAGCAAAAGAGACTGCGCAGATCCATGAGAGCGTATTGGCAGTCATCAGTTGAAATGGGTCTTGCGGATCCAGAAAGGCTGTAGTGAAAAAATAGTAACTTGCCAGACTCACTACCGTAGTCAGACCACCTACGATCACATAGTTGATCAATTCCTTATAACGAAAATAAAGTTGCTTTATTGTTTGTATCATACGCAGCGCCCGGAATTGATTTCCTTTTCCACAATATAGATCGGACGGTTTTTCAGCTCTGCAAATGCAACGGAAAAATATTCACCCATAATTCCGACCAGCAAAAAGAGAACAGCAAATAAAACATTGAATGCTGCAAGAATCACCTTATACTCGCGGAAGCCGCACAGTGCACTTATAGCAAAAAGCACAGCAGCAAGAAAACTTACAGCACCGGCATAGAGGCCGAGTTTCAGTGGAAAATCAGAAAAACCGACTATGGTGCTGATTGCAAAATTCATCAGTTTTTTTAGCGTATAGTGGCTGGCACCGCCAGCTCTTTCCGCAGCAGTGTATTCCAGCGTTGTTTTCCGGAAACCAACGCTTTGTACATATCCACGTAGAAAACGAGTTTTTTCACGGTAATTTGTACGTAGAACATCTGCCACACGGCTACTGATGGCAAAGAAATCCGATGCATTTTCCTCCAGCTTTACTTGATCAGACAAGGCGTTGATTACCCGGTAGAATGCTCTGGATGTAAAGTTTTTGATGGCACCTGCCGATTTGTTGGAGGTTCGGACCATGCTGATAACCTCATAGCCTTCCTCAAATTTCGCCATGATGGGGGCGATGCATTCCAGAGGGTGCTGCAGGTCGGCATCCATGCAAATGATCACGTCCCCCGCAGCATGATCGATGCCTGCAATCATGGCAGCCTCGTGGCCAAAATTTCGCGAAAAACTGATTACACGGACATTCTTGTTCTGCTGCGCAATCACTTCCAGAATATTCATACTGGCATCGGTACTGCCATCATTTACAAAAATCAGCTCATATCCCCCTCCCCCGTATTCCAAATTCTGTTCGATGGAGCAGAAAGCTTTATAAAACTTTTCCAGAACGGCTTCTTCGTTATAAACTGAAATAATTAACGATAATTTTTTCATTTAACTTCCCTGCTTTTTCGTAGTTCTTACGGCTCATCTGCAAATTTGACAACAATTTTTCCGTTGATGCACCGGATCGAGCCCTGATCCGGATAGCAGGGCATAGATGCTACCTCGGCATTACCGTCAAACTCTGCGGCATCTCCTAATTCCGGTGCAAAGCCACACCAAAACTCCATGGCTTCCTTCCATGCGTAATCATTGAAAATAGGTTCTCCTTTATATGTAGCCAGATCCAAATCATCGAAATATTCGCTGATTCCAACAAGATTTTTATCGTGCTTGTCATACTCCCCGATATAAACAACTTGCGCATCTTCAGTATAACCTTCGATACTTTCAATTCGCGTGATCAAAGTTGTGTAATAACTGATCATTTGTGTCTGCATCACGTCTGCTTTTAGGTAGAGGATATTGCTGTAACGAATATTTAGAGTCACAAGTACTCCTAATAGGGCAACAGCAGCTTTACATAGGGCACCTTCTACTTTTGTTCTATCTTCGGGATATTTATCAATAAACCATACAACCAAAGCAAAGGCAAACGCCTGTCCAAAAGTCATTACGGCATGAACATCCCAAGGCTCTACCATCAGGTATACAAAGCATGCTGCAATAGGATATGCGATTAGGATCAATAGGGTTTGACATCCTTTTGGGGTCTTAAGAATATACATTTTCCGGAGCACAAATATGGCAATGATCGCAGTAACAATGATCAACAAAGTATAGACATATCTTGCGCTGAAGTCTTCCACAGCAGTGCTTGGATAAAAGAATGAGCCGTAACCGCACAGTATCCGATAAATATAATTGCTCAGATTTGTTCTTCCAAAATGATTGATACCTTTGTAATCCGTCAAAACAACGCCAAACTGATTCAGAAAATATTGATTGACTAGAAAATATTCTGTAACAAACCCAATGCACACAGTTGCATTACACAGGGCCATTTTCCAAAACGCTTTCCAGTTCATATCAGACTGCCGGATATCTTCCATCATATAAAGCAGCAATGTACAGATGCAGACCGGGATATTTGCCTGGTACACACCAACAGAGCAAGCCATCAAAACCGTGCAGAGTAATAGAGCGACAACATTCTTTTTCTGGTGAAAAATCCATGCTCCAACAACTCCCAGTAGGGATGCAGCATAATAGTATGGTGCAGTAAACATGTAACTGAATGTTCCCGTCACTGACGGAAATGTCACCATACTTCCGCACAGCAGAATAACAAGAGGCTTTGACTGGATCTTCAAACTATCCACCAGCAGATATACGATTGCTGCAATGCACAAAATCGTAATCGTACCATTTACCACTGGCAGGCTGTAGTTTTTACTACCCAGCAAATTTGCACTCAGACTTCCAAGAATGCCCAGCATCCACCGTCCAGATTCGTAAGTAGCGCCCACTTCATTGAAATACCGTACATCATCATGGAATGAGTATTTGTTGAACAGAACCATACCATGCGCCAACAATCCCCAAAAAGTAGCACTGCACAGTACTGTTTTTAACAGGCTCTCATTTACCTTTAGCTTTTCCGCAGTTTTTTCCATGTCTTTCTCCCAAACAAGGCATCATTCCCGAATTTAGCCAAAACTATATAGTTGTATTATACAATGTCAGCCTATCTCCTGCAACTATTTCTGCAAAAAAACGTGCTCTGTGGTTTCTATTTTCCACAGAGCACAGTTCTCATCATTCTGTTTTGTTGCAACTTTTACAGCGCATTATTCGTACCATCTGTTTCCTGCTCACTGGTGTACAGCACCATCAGATGGTTGGCGCTTTCTTCCAGCTGGGTCTTGGCCTGACGCAGGGCGGCTTCCTCGTTTTCATTCATTTTTTCGGGCTTATCCTTGCGCAGGCAGCGGCGGAGGTTGGCGAGGTCGGTTTTGATGCGGTTCTTCTCGTCCTTGTCCAGCTCCTTTTTGCATTTGGAAAGAGCCTCGTCCACCTTGTAGGCCAGCACCTCGGCCTGATTGTGCAGGTCCAGCCGCTCCTTGCGGCGGCTGTCCTCGGCCTCGTAGGCGGCAGCGTCTGCCATGGCACGCTGGATCTCATTTTCCGAAAGGTTGGTGCTGCCGGTGATGGTGATGTTCTGCTCCCGGCCGGTGCCAAGGTCTTTGGCAGACACCTTCACTACGCCGTTCACGTCGATATCAAAGGTAACTTCGATCTGCGGTTTGGAAGAGAAGCTTGCCCGGATGCCGGTGAGCTTGAATTTGCCCAGACTCTTGTTGTCGCGGGCAAAGTGGCGCTCGCCCTGCAGCACGTTGATCTCCACACTGGTCTGCATGGGCCGTGCGGTGGTGAAGATCTGGCTCTTGCGGGTGGGGATCATGCTGTTGCGGGTGATCAGCGGGGTGGCCACGCCGCCCAGCGTCTCAATGGAGAGAGTCAGCGGGGTCACATCCATCAGCACAAGGCCCTGCGCCGCTGCGCCGGTGGCACCGGCCAGCTTGCCGCCGCCCTGCAGCAGACCGCCCTGCACAGCCGCACCCATGGCAACACACTCGTCCGGGTTCAGGCTGTGGCTGGGTTCGCAGCCCAGCAGCTCCTTCACCTGACGCTCCACCGCAGGCATCCGGGTGCTGCCGCCCACCAGCAGCACCTTGCCCAGCTGGCTGGCAGAAATGCCTGCATCCCGCAGCGCATTCTGCACGGGAGCCACTGTGCGGGCCAGCAGGTCGCCGGTCATCATTTCGAACTGCGGGCGGGAAAGCGAGATATCCAAGTGGTGAGGGCCATCCTTGCCCACTGCGATAAAGGGCAGGTTCAGCTGTGCCGACGGCGCGGCAGAAAGCTCCTTCTTTGCCTTTTCGGCTTCCTCTTTCAGCCGGCCCATAGCTGCCGGGTCGCGGGAGAGGTCGATGCGATCCGATTTTTTGAACTCGGCCACAGCATATTCCACGATGCGCTGATCGAAGTCGTCACCGCCCAGATGGGTGTCGCCGCCGGTGGCAAGCACCGTAAAGGTCCCGTCCTCGATCTCGATGATGGACACATCAAAGGTGCCGCCGCCGAGGTCGTAGACGAGGATCTTCTGCGCCGCTTCGTTATCCAAACCATAGGCCACAGCGGCAGCAGTAGGCTCGTTGATGATGCGCAGCACGTTCAGGCCTGCAATGCGGCCTGCATCCTGCGTAGCCTTGCGCTGGCTGTCGTCGAAGTAGGCAGGCACCGTGATGACTGCTTCGGTCACCGGCTCGCCCAGATAGCTCTCGGCATCGCGGCGGATCTTGGCCAAGATCATGGCGCTGATCTCCTGCGGGGTCAGGTCTTTGCCGTCGATGTGCACCCGGTAGTCACTGCCCATATGGCGCTTGATGCTGGAGATGGTGCGCCCGGAATTTGTGGCGATCTGGCGCTTGGCCGCACCGCCCACCAGACGTTCATCATCCTTCGTGAAGGCCACAACGCTGGGGGTGGTGCGCTCACCCTCCGCATTGGTGATGACCACGGGCTTGCCGCCCTCCACCACTGCCACACAGGAATTGGTCGTGCCGAGATCGATGCCGATTACTTTGCTCATACTGTCTGTTTCCTCTCCGGTGCTGTGCATCTTGGGCGCAGCTCTTCAAATCATTTCCGAGTATATCTTACCGTCCCGATATGACGATTTTTTAGTCCAATTGTAAAGATTCCATGTCGTAAGCTGTGGCTCGGGCAGGCAGTTCACTGGTCAGTTCCCGGATGAGCTGGTCGGCTTCGGCCAGCCACTGCTCTGCGTCCGGCTCGTGCTCACGGGCCTTGATGGCAAAGCCCTGCCTTGCTTCTGCGGCCAGTGCCAGCGCCTTTTTGCGGCTGGTGTAGCGCGTTTCGGTCTGGGCCACACGCAGGCACACCTGCGGAGTGTACTCGATATCCGGCATATGGGCTGCGTTGGTGCGGGCACGGCGGTAATACAAAAGTGCCCGGCCATTGTCGCCCCGGGCAGCGCAGTCATCGCCCAGTGCAATGTTGGATAAGATCTCTCCGCTGTCTGCTGCTTCCTTCCACATGCGGCGGGCCTTGGCACGGTTCGTGCGGGTGCCGCGGCCCTTATAAATACAGTCTGCCAGCAGGGCAAGTCCCATGGCGCTGCCAAGCTCGGCTGCTTTTTCAAAGCATTCCACAGCCTGCGCCCAGTTGCCCTTGCGGGCGGCTTCCTTTCCAGCATCTGCTTTCTCATCACCGGGGTCTTCCGGCGTATGGCCCGCGTGCAGCAAACCATTGAGCAGAGCGCCGTCCAGCGTAGCCGAGTGGCTCCACGGGTCCAGCACCACGCCGTCGATCCCCTCAGTGGAAAGGGCCAGCTCCATGGCATCCTGCAGGGTGTAATCTGCCATTGGCCGGGCAGAAGTGCTGCGGTCGGCGCAGGCCGCAGCTGCAGAGGTGAACATAGGCAGCCATGTGCGGCCCTTCTCGTTGCGCAGGGTCCACAACTGCAGGTCCTTAGCCTTTGCCGTGGGCACCGGATGCTCCGTCCACGGTGCAGGCGTGTTGTGCACCGTCAGTGCCGTGCGCAGCGGCACCAGAACATGGGTCTCCATTTCCAGTGCATAGTTCAAAGCGCCCATCAGCGTCCAGAAGCTTTCTTCGTTCTGGCCTTTATATAAATTTTCCACTGCCTGCTCAAAGGCCGGGCAGCCGGTGCCCGCCGGGCTGTAGGCCGGAGCGTTCTGCCGATGCTTGCGGGTGCCCACCGGGCGCAGCCGGATGCCGCCGTCTTGTCTTTTTGCCATCTGCTCACCATTCTTCCAGTTTCTAGTCAATTTTTAGTATAGCAGGAAATGGCTTTGGGTACAACGCCTATCTGTATGTATTCATTTTTCCCTGCTCAAAAAAAGCGGGGTGCCAGATCAGCTTCTTCTGGCACCCCGTGAAAAATACATTTTTCCTGAAACGCCTTATTCCGCGTCCAGATCTTCTTCGGTCTCAGCAGCAATATAGATTGGTCTGTGCTTTGTTTCAAGATATGTTTTGGCAAGGTACTCGCCCGCAATGCCCGTACACAGCAGCTGCACACCACTGCACAAAAGGATGATGCAGACAAGGCTCGGCCAGCCGGAAGTAGGGTCGCCGAACATCAGTGCACGCACCACCACGATTATGATGCCTACAAACGCCAATACGCAAAAGGCAAGGCCAAGGCCCGCCGCCATCAGCAGCGGAGCTGTGGAAAAGCCCACAATGCCTTCGATCGAATATTTGAGCAGACCCCAGAAGTTCCACTTTGTTGTGCCCGCCACACGCTCTACGTTTTTGTAGTCGATCCACTTTGTTTTAAAGCCGACCCAGCTGAAAATGCCCTTGCTGAAGCGGTTATATTCCGCCATGCTCAGCACAGCATCAGTCATTTTGCGGCTCATCAGGCGGAAGTCTCTTGCTCCATCCACGATCTCTGTATCCGAGAGCTTATTGATGATCTGATAAAACTTTTTGGCAAACCAGCTGCGAACGGGCGGTTCACCCTCGCGTGTCGTGCGGCGGGTGGCCGCGCAGTCATATTCGCCGGAGAGCAGCAGCTCCAGCATTTCCGGCAGCAGCGAGGGCGGGTCCTGCAGATCCGCATCCATCGTTGCTACATAATCGCCCTTTGCCGCTTTTAATCCGGCATAAATGCCTGCTTCCTTGCCAAAGTTCCGGCTGAAGGAGATGTACCGCACACGGGCATCTTTCCGGTGCAATTCCCGCGCGATCTGCAGTGTGCGGTCTTTTGAGCCGTCATCCACAAAGATGAACTCAAAATCTGCTCCGTGGGATATTCCCATCTGCTGTGCGATCTTGCTGGCCTCTTTATAAAAAATGGGAAGTGATTCTTCCTCATTGTAGCACGGAACGACCAAACTTATCAGCATTCCTTTTTCCCCTTTTGTGCAATATTTAAAATCATTGTAGCATACCCCCACCCTGGTTTCAACCGTTTTCGGCATTTTGCCCGGCGGTTTTCAGCACACTTTTGCAATAAAAACATTTTCTATGGCTTTTTAAGTTTTTGTACGCTATAATAAGTAGGATTTCATAAACCTTATAATGCAAGAAAGCAAGAAAGAAGGAGTATCGCCTTGAACAAGATGCTAGGCTATCTGAAGGACTACAAGCGCGAGAGCGTGCTTGCGCCCCTTTTCAAGATGCTGGAAGCCACGTTCGACCTGTTCGTGCCGCTGGTCATGGCGGATATCGTGAACATCGGCATTGCCGCCCACGACTTCCACTATATTCTTGTGCGGTGCGGCATTTTGCTGCTGCTGGCCATGATCGGCCTTGCCTGCAGCCTGACGGCACAGTATTTTTCCGCAAAGGCGGCCGTGGGCTATTCCACAGCTCTGCGCCACGCCCTGTTTGAGCACATCCAGACCCTGAGCTTTACCGAGATGGACACCCTCGGCACCAGCACCTTGATCACCCGTATGACCAGCGATGTGAATCAGGTGCAGAGCGGCCTGAACCTGTTTTTACGCCTGTTCCTGCGCAGCCCGTTCGTGGTGATCGGTGCCATGGTCATGGCCTTTACGGTGAATTCCCGTGCAGCGCTGATCTTTGTAGTGACCATCCCGCTGCTGAGCGTGGTGGTGTTCGGCATCATGGCTGCTACCCGGCCCCTGTACAAGACGGTACAGAATCGCCTTGACCGGGTGCTGGGCCTGACCCGCGAAAACCTGACCGGCGTGCGCGTGGTGCGCGCCTTTGATAAGGAAAAGAGCGAGGTAGAGCGCTTTGAGAATGCCAACGACCTGCTGACCAAGATGCAGCTCCATGTAGGCCATATCTCTGCCCTGATGAATCCGCTGACCTATGTGCTCATCAACATTGCCATTGTGGCACTGCTATATGTGGGCAGCATTGAGATCAATGTGGGTGGCATGGCTTCCGGCGACGTGATTGCGCTGGTGAACTACATGAACCAGATCCTTGTGGAGCTGGTCAAGCTGGCAAACCTGATTGTGCAGGTGAGCAAGGCGCTGGCCTGCGCAGGCCGCGTGCAGGCTGTGCTGGACACCACGCCCGGCATGGCCTTCCCGGAAAAGCTTCTGGGCGAGGTGCCCGCCGAAAAATCCGGCGATGCCGTGCGCTTTGAGCACGTAAGCCTGACCTATGCGGGTGCCGGTGCACCCAGCCTTTCCGACATCAGCTTCACTGCAAAGCGCGGCCAGACCATTGGTGTCATCGGCGGTACCGGCAGCGGCAAATCCAGCCTTGTCAACCTGATTCCCCGCTTCTACGATGCCACCGAGGGCACGGTGGAGATCATGGGCCGCGATGCCCGGAACTATCCCCGCGAAGAACTGCGCGGCAAGGCAGCCATGGTCATGCAGAAGGCCCAGCTCTTTGGCGGCACCATCCGCTCCAACCTGCTGTGGGGCAACAAGAATGCCACCGATGCGGACCTGTGGGCCGCACTGGAAACAGCACAGGCTGCGGAGTTCGTCAAAGCCAAGCCCCTTGGGCTGGACGAGCCTGTGGAGCAGGGCGGTCGCAATCTGTCCGGCGGACAGAAGCAGCGCCTGACCATCGCCCGCGCCCTTGTGGGTAAGCCGGAAATTCTGATCCTTGACGACAGCGCCAGCGCACTGGACTACGCCACCGATGCCGCCCTGCGCAAGGCACTGGCTGCTCTGCCCGGCAGCCTGACCGTGTTCATCGTGAGCCAGCGCGCCGCCAGCCTGCAGCACGCGGATCAAATTCTGGTGCTGGACGACGGCCATCTGGTGGGCATCGGCAACCACGACCAGCTGCGCCAGACCTGCCCCGTCTACGAGGAGATCTACGAGAGCCAGTTCAAGAAAGGGGATGCGCAGAAATGAGTGCAAAAGCAAAAACGCCTCCGACAGGACCGCAGCCGCACAGGCGGCGATCCGGTTCAACGAGGCCGTGGAGGAGCTGGAAGCGGGCTATGAGGGAACGGCCCTGACCACCGGCGACCTCGAGAAGTATTACCGGATGGCGGAGGACTTTCTGTCCCGCTGCGGCGCGTCGGAGACCATCGAGCCTCAGAAGAAGGCTGAGGACGAAGCGCCCCGCCGCCAGAAGTCCCAGAAAAGCGGCAGCACATCCCGCAAGCGCCAGAGCAGCGGAAGCCGCACGACCTCGAAGGGGACATCAGGCCGCAGCCGGAACGCTTCTGGCCGGAACAGCCGCAGCCGCCAAAATATGCAGACCACGGCCCGCCGCAAGAAGCGTCAGCGCACCCAGAGCCGCGCCCTTACCGTGGTGCTGCTGGCCGTCGTCCTGCTGGGCCTGCTGGTCCGGGCATGGACGATGGGGCTGATGAAGTGATACGCTCTACTGAGGTAGATTATATGAGAAAGTGACAAAAAATAACGTACTATCATTATAAAACGTCACTTTATCAACTTGAGAAAGTGACCTTGATTGATAAAGTGACCCACTTTATCAGCAAGCCTCAGTTTATCACCTTGAGAAAGTGGGATTTTGGACGATGCTTCGTGAGAAAAATGTCACTTTATCAGATAACGCGCGGGTCTCAGAGAAAGTTCTCCGCAGTCTGAGCTCTCCGTCAGCGCTGACGCGGCCGAAACTGCATACAATAGCCCTATAACCGTTTATATGGGAAAGGAAACAGGCAATGGAGCTGAATTTTTATACCCTCTGCGTCCTCTATCTGGTCTACTCGTTCCTCGGCTGGGTAGCCGAGACGGTGGTGGCGACCATCAAGGGCCGCGCTTTCGTCAACCGCGGCGTGGCGTCCGGCCCGTTCTGCTTCGTCTACGGCACGGCGGCTGTGCTGATGGCGGTGGGCTTTGCCGACCTGCGCTCGACGCCGGTGGCCCTCTTCCTCGGCTGTGCGGCCAACGCCACCGTGGTGGAGTGGGTGACGGCCAAGCTGCTGGAGAGGATGCACCGCCGTCGCTGGTGGGACTACTCGGATAAAAAGTTCAATCTGGACGGCTACGTCTGCCTGCAGTACTCGGTGCTCTGGGGCCTGCTGGGCATGGCAAGCGTGCTGTGGGGCAACGTCCTGCTGCTGCGGCTCTGCGCCATCCTTCCGGGCTGGCTGCTGCATATCGGCGTCTGGGCGGCGATGACGCTGGCCGTCCTCGACCAGCTGGGCGCAGCGCTGGCCGTCAACCGATACGCCGCCAGCCATCCGAGGCTGGAACAGCTCAATCTCGAGCTGGAAAAGCACTCGGACAAGCTGCGTCAGCGGCTCATCGCCCATGTGGAAAAGCGTATCCAGCGGGCTTACCCGACCATCGTCCAGCCCGAGCCGACTGCTCAGAAAGAAAAGGCCCTGAGCTTCGGCGACCTCGTCTGGCTCTTCGTCATCGGGGCTTTCCTCGGTGACGTGGTGGAGACGCTGTTCTGCCGGGTGACGGCGGGCGTCTGGATGAGCCGCTCGAGCCTCGTGTGGGGACCCTTCAGCGTGGTGTGGGGTCTGGCGCTGGTCATGGCGGCGGTCCTGCTGCGGGGCAGCGAGGAGCGGAGCGACCGCTCCATCTTCCTGTTCGGCTTCGTGATGGGCGGCGCGTATGAGTATATCTGCAGCGCCGTGGGTGAGCTGCTGTTCGGCGTCATCTTCTGGGACTACAGCGGCTTCAAGTTCAATCTGGGAGGCCGTGTCAATCTGCTCTACTGCTTCTTCTGGGGCATCGCGGCGGTGGTCTGGATCCGGTACGGCTACCCCCTCGTCGCAAAACTGATGGCAAACCTGAAAAAGCACATCCTGCCCTGGATGACCGTGGTGCTGACGGTGTTCATGGCTGTGAACATGGGGCTTTCGGCACTGGCGCTGGCCCGATACGACGCCCGCACCAGCGGCATCGCCCCGGCGAACCGGCTGGACGTCTTCCTCGACGAACATTTTGACAACGCCCGGATGGAGCGGGTGTACCCCAACGCCAAAAAAACCGGCTGACCCGGCAGCCATAAACGCAAAAAAGCACTGCACCCGCCCACTTTTGGGGAGTGCAGTGCTTTTGATTTGTTCAGCCCTTACTGAGCGGCAAAGACCTTTACCTCGTCCTTGTCCATGAAGGCGGCACCGGCAAAGCCTGCGGCTTCCAGCTGGCCCAGCTGCTTGCCGAGCTTCTTGCCCTGAGGCAGGACGGTGACGTTGTAGGTATCGCGCAGGGCAGCGGCCTTGCTCAGGACGGCGGTGAAGTCGGCGTCCTTGCCGTAGAGCAGTGCGATCTTCTGCTTTGCGCCGGGGATCTGATAGCCCTGCTCGAGCAGGATGCCGCAGACGCGCTCGAAGCCGATGGAGAAGCCGACTGCCGGCACCTGAGTGCCGAGGAACTTGCCCACCATGTTGTCATAGCGGCCGCCGCCGGCGACTGCGCCGCTGAACTGCGGGCAGGTGATCTCAAACACCATGCCGGTGTAGTAGCCCTGACCGCGCACGAGGCTGGGGCAGTAGGCCACCTGATAGCGGCCGGCGGCCATGGCGTTGGCAGTAGCGAGGACGTACTTGAGGTCGTCGGCGATGGCGGGGTCTGCGCAGCGGGCGGCCACAGCGTCCAGCGTCACCTCGCCGGCGGCGATGAAGTCGGCCAGTGCGTTGACCGCGCTCTCAGGCAGCTGCTTCTCGAGAAGCTCGGCCTTCACGCCGTCGGCACCGATCTTATCCATCTTGTCGAAGGTGATGCAGACGGAATCCAGCGTGTCGGCGGCAAAGCCCATGCTCTCCAGCATCCCGCGGAGGATGCGGCGGTCGTTGATGTTGACGGTGAAGCCGTCGAAGCCGATGCCCAGCAGGGCGCGGGTGGTCACGTCGATGAGCTCGACCTCGGCGTTGGGGCTCTCGTCGCCCAGAATGTCGATGTCGCACTGGACGAACTCGCGCAGACGGCCCTTCTGGGGGCGCTCGGCGCGGAAGACGCGGTCGGTCTGGATGACCTTGAAGGGGTGGGGGAGCTTGTCCTTGTTGGCGGCGTAGAAGCGGCTCAGGGGCAGGGTCAGATCATAGCGCAGGCCCATGTCGGAGAGCTCTTTCGGGTCGCCGGAGTTCAGGGCGGCGGTGAGCTTGTCGCCGCGCTTGAGCACCTTGAAGATGAGGTTCAGGTTGTCGCCGCCGTCGGACTTGTCGAGGTTCTCCATATCCTCCAGCATGGGGGTGGAGATGCGCTCGAAGCCGGATGCGCGGTAAGTCTCGAGAATTTTGCCCTGAATGTAGTCGCGCAGGGTCTGCTCGTTGGGCAGAAGGTCGCGCATACCTTTTAAGGCCTGAGTTTTCATAAGATAGTCCTCTTTCTGTATAGCCCTCTCAGTCGCGGATGGCAGATACTGAGCCGAACCTCTCAGTCTGCTTCGCAGACAGCTCCCCTACTAGGGGAGCCTCTGGCGAAGAGATCAAGTGTTCCGAAATGCCAAAGCCTCCCCTCGATAGGGGAGGTGGCACGGCGGAGCCGTGACGGAGAGGTTCAGGCACAGAAGCAACGCGACGAAAGAGATGATTTTTATAATACTCTTCTAATTATAAAGGATACTGTCTTTTTGTCAATCGAAAAGGACACACTATTCTCTGAGGTGATGCACGAAATGCAGAAAACAAGACCCTGGGCCATCCTGGCGGCAGGCGCGGCCATCCAGGTATTGACAGGCCTGCCCGCCGCGTGGGGCGTGTTCCAAAGACCCGTCATGGAGGAATACGGCCTCAGCGAGCAGGGGGCAGGCTATGCCTTCGGGGTGCTCATCGCATTTTTCGGCATCGGGTGCGTCATCGGCGGCTTTCTGCAGGATAAGCAGGGGCCACGCTTTGCGGCTTTGTGGGGGACGGGCCTGCTCTGCGGCGGATTCTTCGCGGCGGCGGCTCTCCCGGCAGAGAAGGGGAGTGCTTTTTTCGGGGTGTTCAGCATCCCGGCAGGGCTCGGCACGGCCTTCCTCTATCCGTCCATCCAGTCCTGCGCCCAGAAGTGGTACAAGGGCCGGAAGGGCCTCGCCACCGGCGTCATCGGGGGCGCAGTGGGGTTGAGCGGAGCGTTCCTGACCGTCTTTGTCCGCACGGCGCTGCGGGGCTTCGGGCCGGTGCAGGGCATCCGGGGCGCGTTCTGGGCGCTGGGTGCGCTGACCCTGCCGGTCTGCCTCGCGGGCAGTGCATTGCTGACCGACCCGCCGCCCGAAAAGCCTCAGCCCAGCCGGCAGGGAAAGGCTAAGGCCGCGCCGCCCCTCGACCTCTCGCCCCGGCAGATGCTTGGCACGCGGCAGTACTGGCTCTGCGCCGGAGCGGTCTGCTTTTCCACCCCGGCGGTGCTGCTGTTCAGCCCCATCATCCTGAAGCTTGGGATGGAGCGGGGGCTGGACGAGAGCGCCGCCCTCTGGGCCGTGGTGCTGGGCAGTGTGGGCAGTGCGGCCGGGCGGCTGCTGATGCCCCTGCTCAGCGACAAGATCGGCCGCCGCCCCACCGACCTCATCCTCTTCGGCGTGTCGCTGGGGCTTTCGGCGGCGTTCCTGTTTGCCCGGGGATGGGCCGTTGTGGCGGTGTATGCGGGGCTGACGTTCTGCTACTCGGCGCTGGCGGCGGTGCTGCCCGCCCTCTCCACCGATCTGTTCGGCCTGCCCCACGCCGGGGTGAACTACGGCTTTCTGGCGCTGGGCCAGAGCGTGGGAAGCCTTTTGTTCCCCTGCATCGCTGATTTCTGGGGATTCGGGCAGGGGCGGCACATCCTCGCCATCGCGGGTGCGGCGGCGGGCTTCGTCTGCATCTGGGCCGTCACGCCGGTGCGGCGGGAGCCGCAGAAAAAACCGAATTGAGAAGTTGCGCTCCTGCGCAGAAAAACGAAAATGGAAAAAAGATTGCGAAAAATTTGTCAGAAATGACTTGCAAATTGGGCCAACGTCCTCTATAATAAAATTGTGCGTGGTAGTACCGGGAGAGGCGCTGAAAAGAGAGCGGCACGGCCCGGTCAATGCAAGGCGGCAGGGGAGAGAAGCTTCTGCCGCACGGCATCAATTTGTCAAAAGGAGAGTATGATTATGACCTATTCGCAGCAAGTACAGAATATGT
>ERZ773108.2760-NODE-2760-length-14496-cov-6.862475_pt1 | contig 14496 bp, 14 predicted proteins | sample MGYA00580570_ERZ773108 | MGnify/ENA primary metagenome ERZ773108 (study PRJEB29015, sample SAMEA2737840) | human gut metagenome | biome: human gut; feature: human-associated habitat; material: faeces | place: China | collected 2012 ...
CAAACACCATTTTATTTCGCGGAATTGCGCCGGAAGAAATTGCATCCATGCTCAAGTGCCTGGGCGGCAAAACAAAGCGTTTTCAAAAAGACAGCGTCATTTACCCGGCAGGCGGGTTTGCCAAGGCAATGGGCGTGGTGCTTTCGGGCGGCGTAAACATTGAGCAGGGAGATATTTGGGGCAACTGCGCCATCATCGGCAACATCGGCCCCTATGAAACCTTTGCCGAAACCTATGCCTGCCTGCAAAGCGAACCAATGTCCGTCAGCGTCACAGCCGCCGTGTCAACCGAAGTTTTGTTCTTAGAAATCAGAAAAATGCTTGACACCTGCACCTCCGCCTGCCCCTTTCACAGCCGTTTGATTCACAATCTGCTGTGGGCCATGGCAGAAAAAAATTTAATGCTCACCCGCAAAATGAACCATATCACACCCAAGTCCATCCGGGCGCGGCTGCTTTCATACCTGTCCGGCGAGGCGGTGCGCCGCGGGAGCTATCAGTTTAACATTCCCTTCAACCGCCAGCAGCTGGCAGACTACCTGTCTGTTGACCGCAGCGCCCTTTCAAACGAGCTGTCCAAATGCAAGCGCGATGGGCTGTTGGATTTTTATAAAAACTCCTTCAAATTAAAGGTTTAGCTTTGTTTCTTTTGCTGTCTTTCGTTCACCAGCGTCACATTCCCTTGCCCGTCAGTGATAAATTCCGCCGGCCCGGTTGTTTTCGGCAAGCTGCCCAAGGCCGCTGCGTCCAAGCGGGACAAAAGCTGTTTTACCACCTGTCTTTCGTGCCGCTCTCTTTCATAGTCAGCGGTTCTGTCCGCCATCGGGTCATAAACCTCGCTTGTAACGCAAACGCCGCAAATTGTGTGCCTGCTCAAAGGCAATCCCCCCTTTTTATTTAAAATATGAACGAAAAACGATAATAAGACGGCAGCGGAAAAAATAAAATGGATATATACCCAAAACGGAGGCCAAACCATGAAAAATGCCTGCGCATATATCCGTGTTTCCACAGAAGACCAAACGGAATATTCTCCCGACGCACAGCTCGCCGCAATTAAAGCCTACTGCAAAACAAACGGCTACCGCCTGCTGCCGGAATACATTTTTGCCGACGAGGGCAAAAGCGGCCGGGTAGCAAAAAAGCGGCCTGCATTTATGAAAATGATTGCCGCAGCCAAGTCCACACCAAAGCCCTTTGACGTGATTTTGGTACACAAGTTCGACCGGTTTGCCCGAAACCGCACCGACAGCGTGGTTTACAAATCACTGCTGCAAAAAGAGTTCTCAATCAGCGTCATATCCGTCACCGAAACCATTGAAAACAACAAAATGTCCATACTACCCGACCTGTTCCACCTATGGGTTAGAGGCTGTCGAAAAGTATGGAGCTGTCAAAGGTGGGGCGTTAGCGCTTTGGAGAATTATAAGATGTAATCCTTTTTCAAAAGGCGGATATGATCCCGTTCCATAATTGGAGGTATTTTCAGTGTCAGAGATGTTATTAACAGCATACAATGGTGCCATTCTTGGACCAATTGCAAAATTACTTGGCTGGATAATGAATGGCATGTATATTTTAATGGAAAAAGTTGGAATTACCAACGTTGGACTTTCTATTATTTTATTCACCATTGTTATTTATGCTTTAATGTTCCCATTGACTTATAAACAGCAGAAGTTTTCGAAGTTATCCCAGAAGATGAACCCGGAGCTTCAGGCGGTCCAGAAAAAGTATAAGGATAAAAAAGATACCGTATCCATGCAGAATATGCAGACTGAGACACAGCAGATCTATGAGAAGTATGGTGTTTCACCGACAGGCAGCTGTGTGCAGATGTTAATCCAGATGCCTTTATTGTTAGCTTTGTACCGTGTGTTTATGAATGTTCCTGCCTATATCAGCAGTGTGAAGGATGTTTATCTTGATCTGGTTGATAAGATCATGGCAACAAGCGGCTATCAGGATATTATGACAAACCTGATGAGCACATTAAAATTGAACACAGTACAGGTTGATTTTACGGCAACAGATACAACAACCTTACAGAATTATGTAGTAGATGTTTTATCAAAAATGAGTTCTACCGGATGGGATTCCTTAAGAGAGTCATTCCCGGCGCTCACAGATTCCATTGATTCTACATATGGTGTAGTTTCTCATGTAAACAACTTTATAGGATTAAATATTTCAGATACTCCATTTCAGATCATCAAAGCTGCATTTGCAGGTGGAAGTATTCTGATGGCAGTTCTTGCATTGCTGATTCCTGTGATTTCTTATTTGACACAGGTTTTAAATATCAAGTTAATGCCAACGGCTGCAACAGCAGGCGGAGATAATGACCAGATGGCTCAGCAGATGAAGATGATGAACCGTACCATGCCATTATTCTCACTGGTAATGTGTTTTACTGTTCCGGTCGGTCTCGGTATCTACTGGATTGCAAGTGCGGTTGTAAGAAGTATCCAGCAGTTCTTCTTAAATAAACATTTTGATAAGATTGATCTGGACGATATTATTGCAAAGAATCAGGAAAAAGCAAAGAAAAAACGTGAAAAAATGGGAATCTCCGAAAACCAGATTTCCAATGCTGCACGTATGAACACAAGACAGGTTACAGCAAGTTCCAAGAGTTCCGTTAAGACAACGGCAGAGAAAGAACTTGAACTTGAGAAGGCAAATGCATTGAAAGCGAATGCAAAACCTGAAAGTATGGCTGCAAAAGCAAACCTGGTCCGTGAATTTAACGAGAGAAATAATAAGAAAAACTAACAGATTATTTTTCAAAAACGTGTTGGTAAGATAACGTATATGTGGAGGTTATTGTTATGGAGTATATTGAAGTATCAGCAAGAACAGTCGATGATGCTATCACAGAAGCTCTTGTAAAACTTGGAGCTACCAGTGATCAGATTGAATATGAAGTAATCGAAAAAGGAAGCACAGGATTTTTAGGAATCGCAAGAAAAGATGCTGTGATCAAAGTTCGTAAGAAATATTCTGTAGAAGGTGATATCACAGAATTTTTACAGAAAATCTTTGCTGCTATGGATCTTAAAGTTGAGATCATTATTGAAAAAGCAGAAGATGGTAATACTTACAACGTAGAACTGAAAGGAGATGACATGGGTATCCTCATTGGTAAAAGAGGACAGACTCTCGACTCCCTGCAGTATCTTGCAAACCTTGCAGTGAATAAAAATTCTGAGGAATACATTAAAGTTAAGATTGATACAGAAGATTACCGCAAGAGAAGAAAAGAGACATTGGAGAATCTTGCAAAGAACATTGCATACAAAGTAAAGAGAACAAAACGTCCTGTTTCTTTAGAACCAATGAATCCTTTTGAGAGAAGAGTTATCCATTCTGCATTGCAGAATGATAAGTTTGTAACAACACACAGCGAAGGCGAAGAGCCATACAGACATGTGGTTGTTACTTTAAAAAGAGATAGAGAAAGATAAATTCAAGTATAGAATTTAAAAGACCAGAAGCTGCACGTTACAAAGCTTTATGAAAATGCCGGAAATGATATGGCAGGTTCTTATGAAGTTTTGCGGCGTGCAGTTTTGTACATGGAAAGGATATCACTATGGGAACGGATACCATTGCTGCAATTGCAACTGCAATGACAAGTTCAGGAATCGGAATCGTAAGAATCAGCGGAGACGAGGCAGTTTCTATCACAGACCGTATTTTTGAAATGATGAATCAGAAAAAGTTAGAAGATATGTCAACGCATACGATTCACTATGGTCATATTCATGACGGCGATGAAGTGATCGATGAAGTTATGGTTCTTCTGATGAGAGGACCGAAAAGTTATACCAGGGAAGATACGGTTGAGATAGATTGTCATGGCGGCGTTTATGTCATGAAGAGAATTTTAGAAACAGTGATCAAATATGGTGCGCGTCCTGCAGAGCCGGGTGAATTTACAAAACGTGCATTTTTGAATGGAAGAATTGATCTCTCACAGGCAGAATCCGTTATTGATGTTATCAATTCCAAGAATGAATTTGCATTAAAAAGTTCGTTGAGCCAGCTTTCCGGTTCTGTTTCAGAAAAAATCAAAGAAATCCGCGGAACTGTTTTACATGAGATTGCGTTTATCGAAAGTGCATTAGATGATCCGGAGCACATAAGTCTGGATGGATATCCGGAAGAACTTTCCGGTATAGTATCGGATGTGATAAAAAAAATTGATAAACTGCTTGCAAACAGCGATAATGGAAAAATGTTAAAAGAAGGTATTTCAACTGTTATTGTCGGAAAGCCGAATGCCGGAAAATCTTCTCTTTTAAATTCTCTGGTTGGAGAAGAGAAGGCAATCGTTACAGATATTGCGGGAACAACACGGGATGTTCTGGAAGAACAGATTAATTTAAATGGTATTATATTGAACATTATTGATACAGCCGGAATCCGTGACACGGAAGATGTCGTGGAAAAAATTGGTGTGGAACGTGCAAAGAAATATTTGAATAATGCCGATCTTGTCATTTACGTAGTTGACACATCCACAGCGTTAGATGAAAATGATCATGAGATCATGGAATTGTTGAAAGACAGACATGCAATCGTTTTGTTAAATAAATCTGATTTAAGTCCGGTCACAACTGTGGAAGATATAAAAAAACATCTGGATAAAAAAATGATCTCAATTTCTGCAAAAGAGCAGACAGGAATGGATGACCTTGAAGAAACAATCAAAGAAATGTTTTTCTCCGGGGAAGTTACATTTAATGATGAAGTTTATATTACGAATATCAGACATAAAACATCTTTACAGGAAGCTTTGCGAAGTTTACATTTAGTATTGCAGAGTATTGCAGATGATATGCCGGAAGATTTTTATTCGATCGATCTGATGAATGCTTATGAAGAACTTGGAAACATTATAGGGGAATCCGTGGAGGATGATCTGGTAAATGAAATCTTCAGCAAATTCTGTATGGGTAAATAAAATGTTATCGATATTATTTATGTTATGTTAATGAGGAAATTAAAAATGGAAGAGAAGAAGATTCCGTATGTAGAGGAAGAATATGATGTGGTTGTAGTCGGAGCCGGACATGCCGGATGCGAGGCAGCATTGGCGTGTGCAAGACTCGGACTGGAAACAATTATTTTTACCGTGAGTGTAGACAGTATAGCGATGATGCCGTGTAATCCGAATATTGGAGGAAGTTCCAAAGGACATCTGGTTCGTGAGATCGATGCGCTCGGTGGTGAGATGGGAAAAAATATCGATAAGACATTTATTCAGTCCAAGATGTTAAATAAATCCAAAGGTCCGGCCGTTCATTCACTGCGTGCGCAGGCAGATAAAATGAATTATAGTATGGAGATGCGTAAGACGCTTCAGAATACCGATCATCTTACTATCCGTCAGGCAGAAGTTTCTGAAATTATCACGGAAACAACAGTGCTGGAAAACGGAAAAGAAATTCAGAAAATGAAAGGCGTGAAAACGTTTTCAGGTGCGGTTTATCATTGTAAGGCAGTCGTATTGTGCACAGGAACTTATCTTCGTGCAAGATGTCTGACCGGTGAGATGATCACATACACCGGACCAAACGGTCTGCAGGCAGCAAATCATCTGACAGATTCCCTGAAAGCGCATGGAATTGAAATGTTCCGTTTTAAGACAGGAACGCCTGCACGAATTGACAAAAGGTCTGTTGATTTTTCAAAAATGCAGGAGCAAAAGGGTGATGAGAGAGTTGTACCTTTTTCCTTTACAACTAATCCTGAAGATGTGCAGATCGATCAGGTTTCCTGCTGGCTGACTTATACAAATGAGAAAACACATGAGATCATCCGGAATAACCTGGACCGCTCTCCGATTTATGCAGGAATTATTGAAGGTACAGGACCAAGATACTGTCCTTCCATTGAAGATAAGGTTGTAAAATTTGCGGATAAGGACAGACATCAGATTTTTATTGAACCGGAAGGAATAAATACGAATGAGATGTATGTTGGTGGAATGTCTTCCTCTTTACCGGAAGATGTCCAGCATGAAATGTACCGCACCCTGCCGGGACTTGAACATGTGAAAATTGTCCGTAATGCTTATGCGATTGAGTATGATTGTATCAATCCAAATCAGTTGTATGCTACTCTGGAATTTAAAAATATCAAAGGACTGTTTTCAGGTGGTCAGTTTAATGGAAGCAGTGGTTATGAGGAGGCTGCCTGTCAGGGGTTAGTTGCCGGAATCAATGCAGCCATGAGCATTCTCGGAAAAGAGCCTCTGATATTAGATCGCTCCGAGGCTTATATAGGAGTTTTAATTGATGATCTTGTGACAAAAGAAAATCATGAGCCGTATCGCATGATGACTTCCCGTGCAGAATATCGTTTGCTGCTTCGTCAGGATAATGCTGATCTCCGTTTATCAAAAAAAGGATATGAGATTGGTTTAATTTCACAGGAGCGTTATGACTGGGTCTGCCAGAAAGAAGTATTGATCCAGAAAGAGATTGAACGTGTTGCCGGAGTCAAGATCGGTGCTAATAAAGAGGTTCAGGCTCTTTTGGAAAGTTACGGAAGTATTCCGTTAAATACCGGAACAACTTTAACAGAACTGATCCGCAGACCTGAACTTGATTATGAAAAATTAGCTGTGATCGATAAGGAAAGACCTGAGCTGCCTTATGATGTAGTTGAACAGGTTAATATCAATATCAAGTATGATGGATATATTGTGCGGCAGATCAAACAGGTAGAGCATTATAAAAAACTGGAAAATAAAAAAATAGCAGAAGATTTTGATTATGATGAAGTACCAAGCCTCCGTATTGAAGCCAGACAGAAGTTAAAACTTTACAGACCGTTATCAATTGGCCAGGCATCAAGAATTTCAGGAGTCTCCCCGGCAGACATTTCGGTACTTTTGGTTTATATGGAGCAGATGAAATATCATAAAGGAAATATAAAATGACATATAATTTAGAAAAATTTTTAAAAGGTCTGGAAGAACTTCAGATTGAATTAAGCGATAATCAGATACAGCAGTTTATCAGATATTATGAGATGCTGGTGGAAAAAAATAAAGTTATGAATCTGACTGCAATCACAGAATTTGATGAAGTCATTGAAAAACATTTTCTGGACAGTCTCTCCCTGATCAAAGTGTATGATCTCAAAAAAGAAGTTTCAGTGATGGACATGGGAACCGGCGCCGGATTTCCTGGGATTCCTTTGAAAATTACATTTCCAGATCTGAGGATGACACTTGCTGATTCTCTGAATAAAAGAATATTATTTTTACAGGAAGTGATAGAGGAACTTGGATTAAAAGAGATTGAAGCACTTCACGCGAGAGCAGAGGAGCTTGGAAAAAATAATGAATATCGTGAAAAGTTTGATCTGGTTGTCTCAAGGGCAGTCGCAAATCTTTCTTCCTTAGAAGAGTATTGTGTTCCTTTTGTAAAAATAGGTGGAAATTTTATTTCTTACAAATCCGGTGAAATTGAAGAGGAAGTTGCTAATGCAAAAAATGCAACATTTTTGCTTGGAGGAAAAATGAAAGAAGTCTATAAATTTGATCTGTATGAGCAGAAAAGATCGTTTGTCGTGATCGATAAGGTGAAGGGAACACCGAAAACTTATCCGAGAAAAGCCGGAACACCGACAAAGACACCGTTGTAAAAATAATAGTTACTGAGTGATGTAATAATTGGGTGATAAAATAAATCACCATATACACAAACTCCTGTCTTTTTTATGATGCAATAACATGCTTAAATGTAAAAATTTTTACATTCTATTATAAAACGTGTTTTTAATGCATCATTTGGAGGACAGGAGTTTTTTCTTTTTATTATTAAATTCTAAAATAATCCTACTTTAAAAACATATCAATTGCTTCCACAACTTTATCGGCAATCTCTAACTGTGGATATTTTTTACAGTTGGATAAGTATACGATTTCATTTCTGGAGTTTGTCTTTTTATAAGAATCTGCAATTGCGATTGCATCTTTCATGTTTCGACTCTCAATCACATAAATTGGAGTTTCTAATTTTTTCAGCGCATGTTCAATACTATTCTTTGTGTAATTTGCTTCCATGCTTGCCATTAAATATTTACCATGACTGAAATTCATGTGGGCTGCTTCGTAGTATGCGTCAATTAATTTGGAAGAAACCAACTGTGGTCTCGCATAATATTCCTCGCGGAAATCTTTGGTAATGTAAGTATTGCTAACTTTGATGTTGTAAAGGAATGTTCCAATCACAGGGAGTTCCAATAAAGTTTTTTTCACAGAAGCATATTTATCGGTTGTAATATGAAGCTCTTTCAAAGAGGTCGGATTGATTGCAATAATAGAGTTTGCCAGATCCTTATTCATATTGCAAGCTAACGTTACAAATGAGATTGATTCATTCGATGCAATAATATCTGTTTTTTCTCCAATTATATTTTGGATAAAATCCGTCACAAGCTGAACATATAAATAATTGGTGTAAGTTAAGTACGGTTTTGCAGAGCGTCCACATCCAAGTAAGTCCAGTGTGTAGACAGTATGTTTCTTTTCCAGTTTTCGAATCACTTTGCACCATTCATAAGAAGAGCTGACCGGATTCAGATCGTGAATCAGCAATAACGGACTGCCTGATCCGCGTTTCGTATAATAAATCTGTCCGTTTTTCCAATCGTAAAAATTGCCGTTCTCTGCTTTCAAAATATTCTTGATATCAGCTGTCATATTAATAAATCTGTTAACAAAATGGATTGTTCCAGCGGCAAGAGCTGTCAACAGAAAAAAATGTTTGATATTCTTTTTCATAGAAACCTCCTCATTTATTTTATGATCATTAAAAAATGCATTTCATATAATTGAAAAATCGTTTCACCATTTCATAATCATAAATCTTTATTTAATAATATTATATCCGCTTTTTATAACATATACAAATTAATTTTTGAAAAATCATTCATTTCTTTTACATATTTTGAAAATTTTAGTTTACTTAGAAAAAATAATATAACTATAAATGTAGTATAATTGTTTTTAAAATAATGATATGGTATAATGTGCGTATGCAATGAGCAGTGCCAATCGAGAATATGCAGACCGGACATGCTTGCATGGTGAGGTCTGTATATATCGAGAGTGATAGGGCGAATGCCCGTCAGCCAGGAAAATCTTTGATTTTTCTTGCGTGCACGGCGGACTGAGCTTCATGATATAATAAAGACTGCCGAGCGGCGAATGCCCGTCAGCCAGGATAGCAGCATTATTAATGATTACTCAAAAGTAAAGGAACAAGTGATTATGGTTATAGAATATTTACAGCAAATAAAAGATTCTTATTTCGAACAAAAACATGCATTAGAAAAACAGTTAAATTTATTAGAAATTCAATTAAAAGAAAATACTGGAATGATAAAAATGTTGGAGGAAACAAATGATTCGTGCTATGAACTGTTTACACCTAGAAATGTTAATTCAAAGAATAAAGCTAAAATTAATGAACTGATGGAAGAACAGAAAAGTATCAATGAGTCTATAGAAAATTTGAAAAATTCTATCAAAGAATATTCTAGTAAGATAGAACAATTAGATCAGATAGTGGAAGAAGAAAATCGAGAAATTGAAATTGTTCAAGAATATACGGAGACAATGTCACAACAGAATATAGTAAGTGAAGATGAAAAGATAGAATCATCGGAAGATAATTTACTTGATGGTATGAAGAATATTTTGAATCGAGTGGAGTTATGCAGCCGGTTGATTGATATTGATCCAGTTCGATGTAGATTGGAATTAGGTTCTGTTATGAAAATTCTTACTGATCTGATTGAAGAAAAAGATGAATCGGATTTTTGAAATATATATTTCTAAAAGAGACACTTTTCCGAATTAAAATAAATTTATAGATCTATTATGTAGAAAATTATATATAAAGGAAAAACACATATGAGTAACAAAATATATAAGAGTAAGATGAAAGATGAAAATAGATTACTTGGAAAAATTGTGAATATATCATTAATCGCTTTATCAATTATCTTTGTGTTATTATTTTTGAAAATAATAGTAACAGAAATATCATTTCATAAAATGATTGCGGAAATGGTTGAGGGGATTGATTATTACATTGAAGATATAATAATAACAAATAAAGAAACAGTAGAGGACTATAATGGTTCGGAATCAGGATCAACGAATTATTTCTTTCACTATGGACATGATACTGATAAGCGGATGCAAGTAAATCAAAAAGTGTATTCTCAATATAATGTAGGAGATATGTTTCCAGCTTATACAAAGGATCATTATTATTATGGTTCAACAATTAATTCGGTTTTGCCAAAAACTGAGCATAAAAACAATGAATTAAGTAAAGCCGGTATCGTAACAATCGGTTGCCTAATACTATTACTGCTTATATATAAATGGATTGATAATTTAGAAAAAAAGATAAACAATCAATGGTCAAGATCTTAAAATGTTTCACGTGAAACATTTTAAGGTCTATTTTATATTTTAACAATATTTAGTAGGCTCTTATAATATGAAATACTATAGTTTGAAGTAACACACTAAAAATATAAATGTTTCACGTGAAACATTTTTGGATAATTAATCATAGCATTTGAAATATAGAAGTGTTATAATATACAACGTAGAAAAAAATAACGAAAATATCTGCTTATAAAATAGTAAATTATCCGGCTATTATGGAATGAAAATTGATCATATCATGAAGCAAAGCTTCATGATCGTTATCTACACTCGCTTCGCTCGGCAGTCTTTATTATATCATGTGCAAAAGTAGCACATGATTCACAGAGCAGTCTTTATTTATATTATTATAAAGAAATATAATAGCTAATAACAGAACTATGGGAAAGGAAAATATAATGGGTAGAATTATAGCAGTAGCAAACCAAAAAGGTGGTGTTGGTAAGACAACAACAGCAATTAATCTGGCTGCTTGTCTTGCGGAAGCAGGAAAAAAAGTATTAACAATTGACCTTGATCCACAGGGAAATATGACAAGTGGACTTGGAGTAGATAAAAATGAAGTGGAAAATACAGTTTATGAGTTAATGCTTGATGAATGTTCCATTAAAGAAAGTATGACGGATACGGTTGTAGACGGAATGAAAGTAATTCCATCAAATGTAAATCTTGCCGGAGCTGAAATTGAATTATTAGGTATTCCAGAAAAGGAATACATATTAAAAAATGCTGTTGATTATATCAAAGAAGATTATGATTTTATTGTAATTGATTGTCCGCCATCTTTAAATATGCTGACAATTAACGCAATGACAACTGCAAACTCTGTCCTGGTTCCGATTCAATGTGAATATTATGCGCTGGAAGGATTGAGCCAGTTAATACATACCATTGATCTTGTACAACAAAGATTAAATCCAAATCTTTTGATTGAAGGGGTTGTCTTTACAATGTATGATGTGCGCACAAATCTTTCTAATCAGGTAGTTGAAAATGTAAGAAATAATTTAGATGCAAAAATATATGATACATTGATACCAAGAAATATTCGTCTGGCAGAGGCACCATCTTATGGATTGCCAATTAACTTATATGATTCCAAATCTGCCGGAGCAGAAAGTTACCGTTTACTTGCAAAAGAAGTAATAGATAGAAAGGATATTTAAAATATGGCAACCGCAAAGAAAAATGGATTAGGCAAGGGACTTGATTCACTTATTACTAATAAAGTAAATACTGCAAAAACAACAACAGCAACAACAAAACCAGCTGTTAAAAAAGATGAAAAAGTAGTGGAAGGTATACTTGTTAACATTAATAAAGTAGAACCAAACAGAGAACAGCCAAGGAAAAATTTTGATGAGGATGCACTTTTGGAATTAGCAGAGTCCATCAAACAGTTTGGTGTTTTACAACCATTACTTGTACAACAGAAAGATGATTACTATGAGATCATTGCTGGCGAAAGAAGATGGAGAGCTGCCAAACTTGCTAATTTAAAAGAGGTTCCTGTTATTATCAAAAAATTAACAGAACAGGAAGTTGTAGAAATTTCACTTATTGAAAATATCCAGCGTGAAAACTTAAATCCAATTGAAGAGGCAATTGCATATAAAAGACTTTTAACAGAATTCAATTTAAAACAGGATGAAGTAGCGGAACGTGTATCTAAAAGCAGAACAGCAGTAACAAATTCAATGCGTTTGCTGAAATTAAATGAAAAAGTTCAACAGATGGTTATTGATGATATGATTTCTACCGGCCATGCCAGAGCACTGCTAGGTCTTAATGATCTGGAAAAACAATACACGGTAGCTCAGCAGATATTCGACGAAAAGCTAAGCGTTCGTGAAACAGAAAAATTAGTAAAAAAAATCCAGCAGGAAAAAAATCAGAAAGATACGGAAAAGAATAAAAAAATAGATCCGAAATTAGAAGCAATCTGCCATGACCTGGAAGAGAAGATGAAAGGAATTTTTGGAACAAAGGTTGCTATTAATCAGAAAGATAACAAAAAAGGAAAAATCGAAATCGAATATTATTCCATGGATGAACTGGATCGCATTATGGATTTATTCAGAACTATAGAAAAATAATAGAGTATTTTTATAAAAATCGATTCAATAAAAATAAGTTCGTTATATGAAACAGCAGAAGGAGAAAAAATGATTTCACAGTATTTAGGATTTGATTCAGATTATATTATCATTGGACTAGCAGCACTTGTTTTAATACTTATTATTTTAATGATTATAAATGTAGTTCAAATGAGTAAATTGAAAAAGAGCTATAAGATTTTTATGAAAGGAAAAAATGCAAAAAACTTAGAGGATACACTTATTAAAAGGTTAAATCAGGTAGATGATCTGATAAATGCAAATTCCGCAAACGAAAAAAATATAAAAACCTTATTCCAGAACATGCAGAGAACATATCAGAAAATGGGACTTGTAAAATATGATGCATTTAATGAGATGGGTGGCAAGCTGAGTTTTTCTCTGGCAATGCTTGATGTGAAAAATAATGGATTTATCATTAATGCAATGCACACAAGAGAGGGCTGTTATACCTATATTAAAGAAATCATTGATGGAAATTCAGTGATTGTTTTATCTGGTGAAGAACAGGAAGCATTAAACAACGCAATGGGGGAAAATAACATTGCAAAATAGAAAGACATATTATATAATAAAGTCCGTCTTGTAAATAATAAAATTGGTTTACATAATTTAAAAAAAATCGGAAAGGAGGATAGTAGTATGCACAAATTTTTAAGAGCAGTCGGTTTTTCAAAAATCACAAAAGAAGAGCTGAATGATATTTTTCAAAAAATAATAGAGAGACCAATGCTGCAGAAAGTGGCAGAGGATTCCGAAGGTAATGAGTTTGCAGAACTTTCTATCGAGTTTGGCGATTTCTTTGGACTGTCTTTGAGAGGAACATTTAATGAGAATGATTCTTTTGAGATGAGCTACTACTATCCTTACTTTTGTGGTAATAAAATTTCAACAACAGAACAGATTGATATTGAAAAACATGCAGAAAAAGAGTCTTATGCAGGAATCTGTGATGAGGTAAGACTTGGCGTTACATTGATTTTTTATTTGCAGAATGTGGCGGATTATCTGGCTGTGAAAAATAATAAATTTTACATGAGTCAGGCAAATGGAACAGTGCTTGCTGCGCTTTCTACAGAAGGAAAAATTTTACTTCCAATTAACAAAGATGAACATAAGCAAAAGCTGACAGAACAGACTATGAACGAAAGAAATGGATTGATCGCCGCAGCCAGAAAGGGAGATGAAGATGCTATCGAGAATCTGACTTTGGAAGATATCGACACTTATTCCCTTCTTTCAAGGCGTGTACAGCATGAAGACATTTTGAGTATTGTGGATTCTTACTTTATGCCTTATGGAATTGAAAGTGATCAGTATTCCATTCTTGGTGAAATCATGGATTGCAGGCTATTGCAAAATTCGTATACAGAAGAAAATGTTTATGCGATAGATATCAAATGTAATGATGTAGAATTTCCAATCTGCATCAATCAGAAAGATCTGATTGGTGAACCAGCAGTTGGAAGAAGGTTCAAAGGAAACATCTGGTTACAGGGAAGTATTAATTACAGAGATTAGTGATTTTTACAAAATCACTAATCTGATGAAAGAAAAAGATTGAACTTCTCTGATAGTTGGAATATAATAAACAAGTATTTGTTCCCTTAGTTAAATGGATATAACGGGGTCCTCCTAAGAGAAAGCCGAGGCATTCCCCAAAGGGAAAAAATGAAAAACAACTTTCAGTTCGAATCTATTCTGAAAAATGCTAATGGTGACAACAAAGCATTCCCCAAATTGGGGAACGTTCTAATGTTACCAAATCAAAAAAATCTGTAGATTGACAACTCGAAAAAGAGTTGATAATCTTATATATGGCCGAAGGGAAAAATCCTAGAAACCCAGTAAAATCAAGGGTTTGCGGCATGTGTCGTCATAGCTCAGCTGGAT
>ERZ773108.2765-NODE-2765-length-14486-cov-8.508281_pt1 | contig 14486 bp, 10 predicted proteins | sample MGYA00580570_ERZ773108 | MGnify/ENA primary metagenome ERZ773108 (study PRJEB29015, sample SAMEA2737840) | human gut metagenome | biome: human gut; feature: human-associated habitat; material: faeces | place: China | collected 2012 ...
CCTGCCCGGTTACAGGCGTTCGGTTACAAGGAATTGGAGGTCTGCCTATGAAGGAAGTTCGCGTTTGCGAAGCAATGAAGTCCCCGGTGGGGACTTTAAGCGACGGAACGGTCTTGCATCAGCAAGATGGAGGGACCAAGTCCCGACAAGTTCCGATCTGGGAAAAGAGCAACCTGACGCTGGAGGAAGCTGCAGCATACTCCGGCATTGGCATCAATAAACTGCGCGAGATTACCAACGAGGATAAGTGCAAATTTGTCCTTTGGGTGGGCAACAAGCGTTTGATCAAGCGCCGTCTGTTTGATTGCTTTATCGAGCAGGCGTATTCTATTTGAGAATGATGCAACGTCTTTTCTATTCGATATCGGTGGAAATCGCATGGTCGGTATGGTATACTAAAATTAACCCCTATATGCGCTTTTCACAGAAAGGAGTTTCTAAATGTCTGAAAAGCGCAAAGATAGCAAGGGCCGTGTTTTGAAGGATGGCGAAAGCCAGAGAGCAAACGGCACCTACGACTATCGTTATACCGATATCCACAAGAAACGGCGTTGTATTTACGCTAAATCCCTGACAGAGCTGCGGAAAAAAGAGGAAGAACTGTGGCGCGATCTGGCAGACGGCATCGACTACGCCGCCGGAGAGATGACGGTGGCTGATCTGGTTGACCGCTATATGAACCTGAAACGTGGGTTGAAACCCAATTCACTTCGGTCGTACAACACAGCGGTCAAGCGGATTCATGCTGACCCTTTCGGGCAAAAAGCCATCAAAACGGTAAAATTGTCCGATGCGAAAGGCTGGTTCGTGTTTCTGCATGACAGCGGTTTCAAGCAAAACACCATAGGAATCCTGCAAAGCGTTGTCAGACCGGCGTTTGAGATGGCGGTGGAGGATGACATTATCCGCAAGAATCCATTTAAATTCAAGCTGTCAGACGTTGTGCCGAAGGACGCTTATGTGCGCAATGCCCTGACCAGAGAACAGCAGGAGAAATATCTGCAATTCGTTCAAGACTATGGCGGCAACTATTATGATGATATCGTCATTCTTATGGGAACCGGCTTGCGTGTAAGTGAGTTGTATGGCCTGACACGAGCAGATATCGACTTTGAACGGCACTGTATCCATGTCCGGCGGCAGCTTTGCCGGACGGCTGAAAAGCCCTACTTTGTCACACCGCCGAAAACAAAAAGCGGTATCCGCAATGTTCCCATGACAGATACCGTTTGTGCAGCGTTGCGGCGTGTAGTAAAAGCCAGAGCGTCCACGAAAGTGGAAGCGCTGGTGGATGGTTGCAGCGGATTCCTCTTTCTGGACAAGTCCGGAATGCCGAAGGTGGCAATGCACTTGGAAAACTATATGCGTGGCGTGCAGGGAAAGTTTGAGAAGGCGTACGGCAAACCTGTTCCGCGCATTACACCTCATGTGCTGCGACACACCTTCTGCACCAATGTTCAGCAGGCCGGGCTGGATGTAAAAAGCCTGCAATACCTGATGGGACACTCCAATGCCAGTGTGACGTTGGATGTCTACACGCACAGCAGCTTTGAATCGGTTGAAAGAGCCTTTGAACAGATCGCCGGCAACCTGTGATTTTCGACGCATGAAGCGGAATTGCTTACGCCAAAACTTACGCCAATCACCCGGTAAGTGGCGTAGATTTGCGTAGAAAAGCGTGGGTCGTGCAAAAACGGAGAATCTGGAAAAATCGGCTTGTAGCCTTGATAATTCTACAAAAGTCTACGTTTCCCGATATTCGTGATTCGGCTCCAAAAGTGTGGTTTGGAAGGGCGGCATGTACTAAGCCGTACCAGTCTTTCTTAAAAAGAAACGCCAAAGAGGCGGAACTTTTCTTCGGAGAGGTTCCGCCTCTTTTTATGTATACCCCACGCCCTTACTGCCCACCCTAACCACAGGGAAAGGGGGCGCGGGGATGTCCGGCAAACGGGTGCTGGCGGTGTATGCCGCCTTGCTGCTGGGATTTGCGGTGGTGCTGTGCCGGTTGTATCTGCTGGCGCTGCACCCCGCCTATGCTGCGCGGGCTGCGGCGCAGAGCACGGTCACCCTGCAGTTGCCCGCCCGACGGGGCAACTTTTACGATGCGCAGGGGCGGCTGCTCACCGGCCTTGAGGAGCGCTGGCAGGTGGTATGCTTTCCCGGGCAGGGAAACTACGACCGCCTGTATGCCTGCACCGATGCCGCCGGGCAGGCGCTTTTGTACCGCAGCCGCAGCCGTGCTGCGCCGTTTTTACTGGAGGTAAGCTGCGACCCCGCCCGCCTTGGGCTGACCGGTTATCCTACCGCCCGGCGGTATGCGGCGGTGCCGCTGTGTCAGCATTTGCTGGGCTATCTGGATAGCACGGGTCATGGCGCTGCCGGGCTGGAAAAGGCGCTGGACGCCGTGCTTTCCGGCACAGGGGAGAACAGCAGCCTTGTCTGCGCCGTGACGGCGCAGGGTACGCTGCGAACCGGAGAAGCACCTAGGCTTTTGCAAGCCGACAGCGGGGCGCTTGGCGTGCAGCTGGCCATCTCCCGCCCGGTGCAGCGGGCAGTGGAAGCAGTGGCGGCAAGTACCATAACGAACGGCTGCATTCTGGTGCTGGATACCGCCACAGCGGCGGTGCGCGCCAGCGTCAGTGTGCCGTGCTACGACCCGGAGCGCCTTGCCGACAGCCTGCAGGCGGAGAACAGTCCTTTCCTGAACCGGGCACTGCAAAGCTACGCGGTGGGCTCAGTGTTCAAGCCGGTGCTGGCTGCGGCTGCGCTGGAAGCGGGCTTGCAGCCGGTTTTCGAGTGCACTGGCGCGGTGGTAGTGGATGGGCAGATCTTTCGCTGCGCGGGCGGGGTGCCGCATGGACAGGTGGACCTTGCCGCCGCGCTGGAAAAAAGCTGCAACGGCTATTTTATCCGTCTGGGACAGCAGCTGGGTGCGGAAAGCTTGCTGGACGCCGCTAAAGCCTTTGGCTTTGGGCAGAGCCTGCCGCTGGCAGAGGGGCTTGCCGCCGAGGCCGGGCAGCTGCCCGCCCCGCAGGAGCTGGCGCAAAGCGGGCAGCTTGCCAATTTCAGCTTTGGGCAGGGCAGCCTGCTGGCAGCGCCTATGCAGGTGGCGGCACTGTTCAACACCATTGCAGCGGACGGCGTATACCGCAGCCCTTATGTGCTGCAAGCCACGCTGGACGAGACCACCGGACAACCGGTGGAGACCCTCAGCCACCCCCGGGGGCGGCGGGTGATCTCAGCACAGAACGCAGCGCTTTTGCGCGCTATGCTGGTACAGGTGGTGCAGCAGGGCACCGCGCAGGATGCCGCCGGGCTTTCCGGCGGGGCGGGCGGCAAGACCGGTACCGCCCAGACCGGGCAGTTCACCCCGGAGGGCACCGAGCGCTGCAACCTGTGGTTTGCGGGGTTCTGGCCGGCAGAAAAGCCCCGCTACACCATTGTGGTATTGCAGGACGGTGCGGTGCACACGGCGTACTCCGGTGCAACCATCTTTGCGCAGGTCTGCAACGCGCTGGAAGCAGCGGGTTAAATGCGCGGATTCTACTTGCAATTTTGGCTTTGTTATGCTACTATATAGTTGTATTTTTGCGTAGTTTTCCGTATTTACAAATAAAAGGAGCGTTACGATTCATGTCTGTTATCGAAATTGTTGGCGGTGCCATTCTGCTGGTGGCTTCGCTGGTCATCGTTTTCCTCACCCTCATGCAGCACACCCACGGTCAGGGCCTGTCCGGTGCCATCAACGGCAGTGTGGGCGGTGCCAACAATGCACGTTTGACCCCGGCAGACCAGATGCTGGCTAAGGTCACCCGCATTGCAGGCGTGGTGTTCTTTGTGGTTGCTATTCTGGCTTGCCTGTTTGCAGGCCGTCTGGCAGGCTGAGAAGGCGTTGCAGCCCCGTGAACGGACGGGGCTGTTTTTCTGTGCAGAAAAAAGTGCGGGCAGCCGGTTCTGCGGGCTGCCGCAAAGAGGGGACAGGGAAAAGTGCCCGTCCCAAGGCAGGGCTGTGCTCCGCAGGAGATGCACGGCCACGGAAGTGAAGGAGAAAATATTTTATGGCAATGCGCGATAAAATTGAGCACGCGATCCAGAATCAGCCGTGCACCGTAAAAGATCTGAAGAATAAGTTCGGCGGGGATCGCGGCGCAGACCGCAAGGTGATGGAGGCTGTGGACCAGCTGGTGCACGAGGCTGTCATCTGCCAGCGCCAGGGCGTGTTCTTCACCGTGCGCAGCGGCCGTGCCGATAAGGCGCTGCTGTGCAAGGTGGTAAAGCTGGGCAAAAACTTTGCCTTTGTCATGCTGGAGGACGGCACCAGCGATATCTTTATCCCCGGCCGGTTCACCCGCGGCGCAATGCCCGGCGACAAGGTGCTGGTGGAAAAGTTTGCGCACCCCCGGGTAGAGGGCAGCGATGAGGGCGAGATCCTTGCTGTTCTGGAAGAGAAAAATTCTCTGGTGGGCACCATGCACCGCATGGAGGGCCGCCTGAAGTTTGTGCCGGACGATTGCCCCGCCATCTCCATGCAGGTCATGCGGGACTGCGAAGGCAGCGCCAAGGACGGCGACAAGGTGGCAGTGGAGATTCTGCTGCGCGGCAGCCGTCAGGAGGATCACCGTGTAGGCGTTGCCATGCGCTTTGGCAGCTGCGACGAGGCAAAGCGCTGCGCAAAGGCACTGCTCTACGCGCAGGATATCCGCAACCGCTTCCCGGACAAGGTGCGGGACGAGGCCAAAAAGCTGGACAACGCCGAGGTGTCTGCTGCGGACTGCGAGGGCCGCATGGATCTGCGCGCCCTGCCCATCTTTACCATCGACAGCGCCGAGACCAAGGATATCGACGATGCCATCAGCCTGACCAAGACTCCGGACGGAGGCTTTGAGCTGGGCGTGCACATTGCGGATGTTTCCAACTACGTCAAGCCCGGCTCCGAGCTGGACAACGAGGCCTTTAACCGCGCTACCAGCGTCTACTACGCCGATCAGGTGGTGCCCATGCTGCCCAAGCAGCTGTCCAACGGCATCTGCAGCCTGAACGAGGGCGTGCTGCGCCTGGCGTTCTCCTGCCTGATGCGTCTGGACAAGGACGGCAACCTGACCGACTACCGCTTTGTCAAGTCGGTCATCCGCAGCCGTGTCAAGGGCGTGTACTCCGAGATCAACGCCCTGCTGGCCGGCAGTGCCGACGACGAGCTCAAGGGCAAGTACCACGAGGTTCTGGCTCAGCTGCCCGCCATGAAGGAGCTGTACGGCCACCGTGCCCGCCTGCGCAAGGAGCGCGGATGCATGGACATCGAGAGCGGTGAAGTCAAGCTGATCCTCGACGAGAATGGCCACTGCATCGACGTGAAGAAGCGCACCTCCGGCGAGAGCGAAGCCATGATCGAGGAGTTCATGTTGCTGGCCAACCAGTGCGCCGCCCACTTTGCCCGGGTCAAGCAGATCCCCTTTGTGTACCGTGTGCACGAGGAGCCCAACGCCGAAAAGCTGGAGCGTCTGCATGCTCTGCTGCAGGCCTGCGGCATCAACGACCACTTTGCCAAGGAGGTGCCCACCCCCAAGGAGCTGAGCGCCATTCTGGAGGGTGTGCGCGGCGGCCCGTATGAGCAGATCATCAACACCGGTATGCTGCGCTGCATGTCCAAGGCTGTGTACGAGGAAAAGCCCAAGGGACACTACGGTCTGGTGTTGCAGGACTATGCCCACTTCACCAGCCCCATCCGCCGTTACCCGGACTTGGCTATCCACCGCATCATGACGGCTCAGCTCAAGGGTACCGATAAGGACACCATGATCCTGCGTTACAGCGAGTTTGCCGAGGACGTCAGCAAGCAGGCCAGCGAGCGCGAAGTCATCGCCATGCAGATCGAGCGCAAGGCCGAGGACTGCTATAAGGCCGAGTATGCACGCCGCCATCTGGGCGAGTGCTACGAGGGCCGCATCTCCGGCGTGACCCAGCGCGGCCTGTTCATCGAGTTGGAAAACGGCGTGGAAGGCTTTGTACCTGCTTCCAGCCTGACCGCCACCGGCACCATGCTTACCGAGGGCGTGCGCCTTTCTGATCCCGTTTCCGGCAAGAACTGGAATCTGGGCGATACCATGATGATCACCATTGTGCGTGCGGACGTCAATCTGGGCAAGATCGACTTTGAGGTCGCCCCGGAAAGTGCAAAGCAGTAACTTTATAATTGAATAAACAACAGACTGCCCCCGAAGCAGCGCGCTAGACCGTGCTGTTTCGGGGGCAGTTTATTGTAGTTCTCAAAATCCTGGCAAAGTAAAATGCCCGCCTGAAAATCAGACAGGCGGGTTTGCCATCATGTAGTCGAAATACAGTCCCTTGTGCAGAGCGTGGGCAAAACGGGAATCGTTGGTCTCGCCAAGATTATGTTTACGGATACCATTCCGGCTGCTGCGTTTTGAGATATGGCATTCTGCTGTGATTCTTCTCGGGTTCTTCGTCAGAACGCAGAAAATGCGGAAACTACTTGATTTAACTTGGTTTCCGTACTAGAATGGAAACCAGAAATGCAAATACAGTTTCCACAAGGAGGACGCTCATGCAGGAAAAGCTCGATGCGCTGGTGCGCACGCAGGCGATGCAGCTATTCCGTCAACAGGGGCTGCATTTCACCATGCAGCAGGTGGCAGAGCCGCTGCACATCAGCAAAAAGACCATCTACACCGTTTACCCCTCCAAGGAGGCGCTTTTACTGGATATGGTAGACCACGCCTTTGCAGAGATCCACCGCTGCAAGCAGGAAATTCTGGCGGGCGGTGGTACTTTGCAGGAAAAGCTGCGGGCAGTCATCATTGCCATGCCGGCAGAATATGCCGCGCTGGATCTGCGGCAGATGAAGGAGCTGGATGAAAAATACCCAGTGGTGGCGGCGCGGGTGCGCAGTCAGTTGGAAAACGGGTGGGAGCCCACCATGGCGCTGCTGGAGCAGGCTGTGGCTGAGGGGGTCATGCGTCCGGTATCCCTGCCGGTGCTGCGGCAGATGATCACCGCATCCATCGAGAGTTTTCTGGCAGACCGTAGTCTGGCAGAAAGCGGGGTGCAGTATGTGGCTGTACTGGAGGAAATGATCTCGATTTTACTGGAAGGAGTGCTGCCGCGATGAAACACAGTTTTTGTGAGGACTGGGAGTTCACACGACACTGGACAGAGGCCTTTGGCAAGGGGCTGCCGGTGCCAAAACAACAAGCCGTCCGCTTGCCCCATACCTGCCGGGAGGTGCCGCTGCACTATGCCACCCCCGCTGATTACGAGATGGTCTGCGGCTACCGGAAGCGGTTCCGAGTGCCGCCGGTGCAGGCTGCGCCCCGACTGTTTGTCCGCTTTGACGGCGCTGCCCATCAGGCGGTGGTGCGGGTCAACGGCAGGGTTGCCGGGCAGCACCGGGGTGGCTATACCGGCTTTGCGGTGGAGATCACCGACCTTGTGGACCGGGAGGGTGAAAACCTGCTGACCGTGCAGCTGGACACCCGTGAAGACCCAACGATTCCACCCTTTGGTTTTGTCATTGATTACCTGACCTACGGCGGGTTGTACCGGGAGGTCTGGCTGGAAGCTACGGCAGAAAGCCGTCTGACTGATCTGTTCGTCTACACGCCCACCCTGCAGGAGGCTGTGGTGCAGTGGACAGCAGAGCTTACGCCCGCAGCCGCGGCGGTCCGCATCCGGCTGGAGACCACTGAGGGCACTTTGCTGGCAGAGCAGACTGCACCTGCGGCAGAAACCGGGAAGATGCAGCTTTCTGTGCCGGAAGCACAGCCGTGGGATACAGAGCACCCGGTGCTGCATCATGCCGTGGCAGAGCTTTTGAACGCAGCGGGGCAGCCCATCGACCGCAAACAGGTGACGTTTGGCTTCCGCACCGCAGAATTCCGGGCGGATGGTTTCTACCTCAACGGCAAAAAGACCTTTCTGCGGGGTCTGAACCGACACCAGAGCTACCCTTACATCGGTTACGCCGCACCGGAAAGCCTGCAGCGGGAGGATGCCCGCATTTTGCAGGAGGAGCTGCATTGCACCGCCGTGCGCACCAGCCACTACCCCCAAAGCCAGTATTTTCTGGACGAGTGCGACCGGCGGGGTCTGCTGGTGTTCACTGAATTGCCGGGCTGGCAGCACATCGGGGACGACAACTGGAAGGACGCCGCCTGCGAGATGCTGCAGGAGATGCTCTTGCAGAACCGCAATCACCCCAGCATCATCCTGTGGGGTGTGCGCATCAACGAGAGCGTGGACGACGATGCCTTCTATGCCCGCACCAACAAAATCGCCCATCAGCTGGACCCCAGCCGTGCTACCTCCGGCGTGCGCTATCTGGAAAAAAGCCATCTGCTGGAGGATGTTTACGCCTACAACGATTTTTCCCACAACGGCACAACGCCCGGTGCTAAGCCTAAAAAGGACGTGACCCCGGATATGGGCAAGGCGCTGCTCATTTCGGAGTGCAACGGCCACATGTACCCCACCAAGCCCTTTGACGATGGTCCGCATCGGCAGGAGCACGCCTTGCGGCACGTCCGGGTGCAGAATGCCGCCTATGCCAGCGGGGAGCACGCCGGGTGCTTCGGCTGGTGCATGTTCGATTACCAGACTCACAAGGACTTTGGCTCCGGGGACCGCATCTGCTACCACGGTGTGCTGGACAGCTTCCGCAACCCCAAATTGGCGGCGGCGGTCTATGCCAGTCAGGGCGATGCCGACCCGGTGCTGGCGGTCAGCTCCTCCATGGACATCGGAGATAACCCCGCCGGGCAGCTGGGCACGGCCTACGTTTTCAGCAATGCCCAGCAGGTCAAGCTCTACAAAAACGATGTGTTCGTCACTGCCCTGCGCCGCAGCGAGTGGACGGCGCTGCCCCACCCGCCCTTTGTGATGGACGATACCATCGGCGAGCTGCTGGAAACGCAGGAACACTTTTCTCCCTCCAAGGCAGCCGCTGTGCGGGACTGCCTGCTGGCCGCCGGGAAATATGGCTTGGCAGGGCTGCCGCTGGCCTACAAGGTCAAATTTGGCTGGTGTATGCTGCGCTACAAAATGGCCTTTGAAGATGGCGTGGCGCTTTACGGAAAATATGTGGGCAACTGGGGCGGCGAGGCCACCCGATGGCGGTTCGATGCCGTGCAGGACGGCAACGTGGTGCGCAGCGTGACCCTCTGCCCCAGTGCAAAGCTGCACTTGGAAGTCAAAGTCAGCCGGACGACCCTGCGGGAGCAGGACACCTACGATATGGCGGCTGTGCGGGTGCGGATTCTGGACGAAAATGGCACCCCAGCCCCCTACGCACAGTTCCCGGTGCAGTTTACGGTGGAGGGCAGCGCCGCCCTTGTGGGCCCGCAGACCGCCGTGGCAGAAGGCGGCATGACCGGCACCTATCTGCGCACCGTGGGCACCGCCGGAGAAGCCCTGTTGACCGTTTCTGCCCCGCAGACCCAGCCCGTTGTGCTGCGGTTCACCATTGAAAAGGAGGATGCTGTATGGAACTGACCCTGAAACAGAAAACCGCGTTCGGCATTGGTGCCGTGGGCAAGGATATGGTATATGCCCTGTCGGCTTCTTATGTCATGTATTATTATCAGGATGTGCTGGGACTTTCGGCAAGCTTTGTGGGACTGGTGCTTATGGCAGCCCGGTTCTTCGATGCCTTCAACGACCCCTTTATGGGGGTTCTGGTGGCAAAGACCCGCACTCGATGGGGACGTTTCCGTCCGTGGATCTTTTCCGGTACGCTGCTCAATGCGCTGGTGCTCTACGCCCTGTTTGCCGCCCCTGTGCTGGACGAAGCAGCGCTGATGGTCTATTTCAGCGTGATGTACATCCTATGGGGCGTTACCTATACCATGATGGATATTCCTTACTGGTCCATGATTCCCGCCGTGACCCGCACGCCCAAAGACCGGGAGAATCTTTCCATGGTGGGGCGTACCTGTGCAGGCGTTGGCTCTGCCCTCATCGCCATGTTCACCATGCTGCTGGTGGGCATCCTTGGCGGCGACAGCGAGCGCGCTGGCTTCCGTTGGGTGGCATTGATCGTAGCGGTAATTTTTGCAGTGACAGAGCTGGTGTGCTGCATTTCCATGAAAGAAACCACCCCCAGTGAGATGAAGACCGCCACCGTAAAGGAGATGTTCTCCGCCCTGTTCCGCAACGATCAGGCTATGGTAGTGGTAGGCAGCATCGTGCTGATCAACTCGGCGCTGTACCTTACCTCCAACTTCATCATCTATTTCTTCAAATACGACCTTGGTGGTGCAGGTTGGAAAGCCACCTACACCCTGTTTTCCACCGTGGGCGGTGCGGCGCAGATTCTTGGCATGATGGTGCTTTACCCCTTGCTGCGCAAAAAGTTCAGCAGTACGCAGGTGTTTCACCTGAGCCTTGTGCTGGCACTGTGCGGCTACGGCACGCTGCTGGTGTTCTGCCTGACCGGGCTTTCCCATAGCCTTGCCCTGCTGTGCATCCCGGGCGTTGTCGTGTTCGCCTGCAACGGGATGCTGACCGTGCTGACCACCCTGTTCCTTTCCAACAGTGTGGATTACGGCCAGCTCAAGACCGGACGCCGGGAGGAGAGCGTCATCTTTTCCATGCAGACCTTTGTGGTCAAGGCTGCCTCCGGCGTGGCGGTGTTCCTGACCGGCATCGGGCTGGATCTCATCGGTCTTGTGGGCAACACGGAGGAGACCGGCCCCGTAGCAGTACAGAGCGCCGGAACGCTGCTGGGTCTGCGCCTGATGATGACGGTCCTGCCCATGTTGGTGCTGGCAGGTGCGCTGGTGCTGTTCCGCCGCAAGTTCGTTTTGACGGATGCCCGCGCTGCCGAGATCAGCGCACAGCTCCACGGGGAGGAAACGCACCATGACTGAAACGCTGCACTGGTACGCAGAGACCACAGGCGGTGTGCGGCAGGGCGATGCCCCGGTGCACCCGGGCTGCGGTGCGCTGCATCTTTCCGCTGACCTGCCTGCCGGGACGCTGAAAGCCGTGCGTGCCGAGCTGCCGTGGAAGATGGAAGCAGACGAGCGCCTGTTCATGAACGGCTACCAGACATGGACATACAGCCCGGAGCTAAACCGGAATGGCAAGCTGCGCGGCACCGACCATATCCCCGGCTTTCTGCGCAAGAAATACGCCTTTGACCGCTACGGCGATTATCACTTTGTACCTTACGGGCATCATAACGGTCAGAGCCACGGCTTTTCCTACTGCTATTTCCGCAAGGGCGGGCAGTTTCAGCTGGTGGCATCGCTGGACGAAACCCCGGGCTACACCATCCTCCGGTACGACAGCGGCAAAGCCCTGCTGACGCTGGAGCGGGACTGCGCCGGGGTGGAGCATCCCGGCGGCAGCTTTGCTCTGTTCGACCTGTTTTTTGCCGAGGGCGGCGAGACCGAAGTGTTTGACGGTTGGTTTCGGGCTATGGGCATCCGTCCTCGAACTGAAGAGAAGCTGGCTGGCTATTCCAGCTGGTACAACCGCTATCAGGACATCACCGAGGACACCATCCGGGAGGACCTGACCGGATGCCGCAGCCTGCTTTGCCCGGGAGACCTGTTTCAGATCGACGACGGCTGGGAGCCGAAGGTGGGCGACTGGCTGGAAACGGATGCACAGAAGTTCCCCCACGGGCTGAAAGGCATGGTGGAGGAGATCCACGCCTCTGGCTTTCAGGCTGGGCTCTGGCTTGCCCCCTTTGTGTGCGAAAAGGACTCTGCCCTTTTCCGGCAGCACCCGGACTGGCTGCTGAAAGTGGACGGCAAACCGTGGTGTTGCGGCAGCAACTGGAGCAGTTTCTATGCGCTGGATATCGACAACCCGGCGGTGCTGGACTATCTGCGCCGGGTGTTTGACCGGGTGCTGAACGATTGGGGTTTCGACCTTGTCAAGCTGGATTTTCTGTACGGCGCTGCCCCCTTTGGCAACGCCCACGAGAGTCGTGCCGCCCGGATGCGCCGTGCCATGGAGCTGCTGCGCAGTTGGTGCGGACAAAAAGCCATTCTCGGCTGCGGAGTGCCGGTGATGCCTGCCTTCGGGCTGGTGGACTACTGCCGTGTCAGTTGCGACGTGAGCTTGGACTGGGACGATGTGTGGTATATGCGCCTGTTCCACCGGGAGCGGGTGTCCACAAAGCAGGCCATCAACAACACGCTATTCCGGCGGCAGCTCAATGGCCGTGCCTATGGCAGCGACCCGGATGTGTTCTTCCTCCGGGAAGAAAACTGCAAGCTGACGGCAGAGCAAAAACGCACCCTTGCCACGGTCAATGCCCTGCTGGGCAATGTGTTCCTCACCTCGGATATGCCGTCCCGCTACACGGATGCGCAGCGGGACGAGTACCGCCGCCTGCGCAGGTTGTTTGAACATGCAAAACAGGTAGAAGTAGAGACAGAAAATGGTGTGATTACGATCCGGTATTCTCTGGATGAGAAACGTCAAGAGCTGCGGTGCAGTGCTATTTATAGAGAATAATGAGGGCATAAAAATCAGCTTCACGCTTTTTCGTTGGCCGGAGGATTCTTTATGTGAAACGCAACGGACGTCTTCCTTAGAAAAGTGGCTCACGCCGAAAGCTGTATAAGCAGATAAAATGAAAACGCCGCCAGCGTACCGTGTGATGGATTTCACATGATACGCTGACGGCGTTTTTGCGCTATGAGGGTCATAACATCCAAATTCTACACTGAACCCCACCAGATACCTGAGTTGCCGGATTCGCTGTTAGCCCAAACATCTAATCCGGAAACTCAATTATCTGCTACCCCTGTGGCTATGATTTAGATATTGCTCAAATTCTCGAAAACCGCCCTCGACCTGTTTCCAAGGACGAAAACGGTTCAGACTGTAAAATGATGTCAAAACGATATTGAACGAATCACCGCACTATATTACTGGACTTTTGACATCAAGAGTACGCATTCGCAATGCTTCGTCCTCGGGAACAGATCCACCGGCTGCACCTTTTCTGTATGATAGCCATTTTTCTCCAGCCATGCGGCGTCTCGGGCAGCGGTAGCGGGGTTGCAGCTGACATACACCACCCGGCGGGGTGCCATGCGCACCACTGCGGAGAGGGTGGCCTCATCGCAGCCCTTGCGGGGCGGGTCCAGCATCACGATGTCCGGGTGCAGACCCTCGGCGGCCAGTTGGGTGGCAGCCTGGCCGGCATCGGCACAGAAAAAGCGGCTCTTGGCTGCTACGGCCTCGCCCATGCGGGCAGCGTTGGCCTTGGCGCTCTCGATGGCCTCCGGCACGATCTCTACGCCAATCAGCTCCCTGCATTGCTCGGCCATGGAAAGGCCGATGGTGCCCATGCCGCAGTAGAGATCCAGCAGCGTGTCGTCCGGGGTCAGCTGCGCGTACTGCGCAGCAACGCCGTACAGCCGCTCGGCGGCAAGCGTGTTGACCTGATAGAAGGACAGCGGTCCCAACCGCACCGGCACGCCGCAAAGCGTGTCCTCAATGTAGCCCGGGCCGTACAGGATATGGTTCTCGCTGCCCAAAATGACGTTGGTGTTTTTGGCGTTGACGTTGAGCAGAATGGTGCTGATGGCCGGGAACTGCCCCCGCAGCGCGGTGCAAAGCTGCTCTGCGTGGGGCAGCTTTGCCCGGGTGCATACCAGACACACCATAATCTGCCCGCTGTGCGCGCCGCGCCGCAGGAAGATGTGCCGCACCAGCCCCTTGCCGCTCTGCTCGTCGTAGGGGCGGATGCCCTGCTGTGCAAAAAAGGCGCACAGCGCGTTGCCAATCTCGTTCAGCACGCTGGGCTGCAGCTTGCAGTCCGGGCAGGGGACGATGCGGTGGGTGCGCCCTGCGTAAAAGCCGATGCAGGGCACGCCGTTCTTGTCTATGCCCACAGGGAACTGCACCTTGTTGCGGTAGCGGTCTACGTCTGGAGAAGGCAGAATATCCAGCACCGGTACCTCCAGCCCGCCGATGCGGCGGAAGGCATCCAGCACGCTTTCCTGTTTGGCGCGCAGCTCAGCGGCATAATCCAGATGCCGCAGGCTGCACCCGCCGCAGGGGCCTGCTACCGGGCAGTCAACCGGTATTTTATGAGACTGTGTCAAATGCCAGTTTTCTGTCTTAATTGATATATGGCGGCACATGGTTTCAAGAATATTTTGATGTACTGTCATATCATCGCTGTTTCCGCAAAGATAATCAAGAGAGACATTATAGTGCTACCGCAATCTGTCGCAAATCCATGAAAACCCATATATCGCAAGGCTTTTCCCTGCTACATGGCCTTTGTCGCACCTGTCGCAGTTGTAGCAGACCAGAGAAAGGAAACAGCACATAAACAATATGCAAGCCAGAAAATGGCAAATCACAATTAACAATCCGCTTTCACACGGATTTAACCGCCAAACCATCAAGGGCAAATTGCAGGGGTTGAAATCCCTCGTTTACGGCTGTATGGCGGACGAGCGTGGCCTTGAAGAAGATACCCCGCACACCCATATTTATAT
>ERZ773108.2771-NODE-2771-length-14457-cov-3.396750_pt1 | contig 14457 bp, 9 predicted proteins | sample MGYA00580570_ERZ773108 | MGnify/ENA primary metagenome ERZ773108 (study PRJEB29015, sample SAMEA2737840) | human gut metagenome | biome: human gut; feature: human-associated habitat; material: faeces | place: China | collected 2012 ...
CAGGATGCGTTGCATGGGCATGGAGATTATTTATACGCAAAGATAGAAATTTCCGCCATTAACGCCGACAAAACGCCTGATTCATCTGCCAGAGAAGCAGAAATCGTCATAATACTGTCACTAAGCCGGGTATTGTATTCGTGAATAAAATCTTTGTACTTATAAAAAGCACTACGGGAAATACCTGCAGATTTCGCCGCTTCCGATGCACTTTTGGCTTTGCCCTGTGCTAACAGCTTTTTTGCCAATATAACTTTTAAATACACTTCGGGCAAGATCTGAGAGTCCACCAAAAGATATTTAGGATGTTCTTTCATATTGTCCGCTCCTAAAAAACGATTGTCTTTGAACAAGCTACAATATATCAAAAGCACTGCAATATCTCAATCCGGAAAGATATGGATTTTCGGGATTAAAAAACAAATAACAGCTATTTTATGAAATTATCTTTTATTTTAGCAGGATTTTTTTGTTTTTCGTCGGTTTTTATCATATTTTCATAATTTTTTGTACTAATTATCTTTTGTTTCATATGACACAACCGTATTCTTTCCTTATTGTCAAACTTTCTCTGGCATAAATGGAAGAAAGAAATGCAAATTAAAATAAAAAAGTCCAAAGAAAAACAGATATTTTACAGTGGAAGCCGAAACTGTATTCCATAGCAGTATCGACAGATCGGGGGGCTTATGAACGCAAGACAGAAAAAAGATTTTCTCTTATCCGCTGCTTTCTGGGCTGTAATGCTTTTTTTAATCTATTTTGGCCTAAAATTTACCATTCAACTGTTCTGGCCGTTTTTAGCCGGTTTGTTCCTCGCTTTTCTGCTTCATCCTGCTGTAAATTGGATTAGCCGCTTTTCTTCCGCTAAAAAGAGCTTCTGGTCAGTAGCCGTTCTTTTGCTTTTGTATTTTACACTGGGTCTTTTTCTCTGGTTTTTATGCTGTTTAGCCCTGACCGGCATTCAAAATCTGCTCAAATTTCTGCCTCAGGTGTATCAAAATCAAATTGAGCCCTTTTTACTGTTAATCTCAGAACATTTTCCGACGTCTAATGGACGGGCCGCTTCCTCCGCACAAAGATCTGGTGAATTGATGAGCCAAATTCAAAAAACACTGGTAGAATATTCTGGAGTAGCACTTTCCGCCATTAGCAGCTGGATTTCCAAAGCTCCCGCTGCCTTTACCGCATTTCTTTTTGCAGTTCTTTCATCTTTCATGATCGCAATGGAATATCAAAATATTACACTATGGATCCAGCGCAATATGCCCCGCCCTGTCCATCGGGCATTATTAGACTTAAAAGAATTTATTTTTTCCACTTTACTCCAAATGCTGAAAGCCTATGCTATTCTTTTTGTCATTACCTTTTTGGAACTGACGTTTGGGCTTTGGTTGTTAAAAATCGAAAATTTTTGGTCTATGGCTCTTTTAATCGCAGTGGCGGATGCCTTGCCCGTTGTCGGGCCAGGGATTGTACTGGTTCCGTGGGCTATTACCTGTTGTGTCAGCGGAAACTATTTTCAAGGGTTGGGACTATTGGCGTTGTTCGGTATTGTTGCGCTGGTCCGAACAATTATTGAGCCTAAAATTATCGGAAAACAGTTTGAGCTTCATCCGCTGACAACAATCACCGCTATGTATGCAGGGGCTCAACTATGGGGAATATGGGGATTTTTACTGGCACCTGTGGCTGTTCTTTATTTTTTACATTGGAAAGAAAAGCAAAATTGGAATTTTTCTTTCAAAAATCTATTTTAATTGGCAGATATATACTGCCGTATTGCCTGAACAATTTATATATGGAGGAGTTGCTTCATGAAGAAAATCCCAAAAAGAAGGGAAAACAACAGAATCTTCCAGCGCTTTCTCAATTATATCGAAAAAATCGGGAACAGTCTTCCTCATCCGATTACTTTATTTGCGCTGTTTGCTTTCGCTGTAGTGATTCTTTCCGCAATCTGTGCTTTTTTGGATGTTTCTGCTGTCGGTGAAACCATTAACCCCTCCACTATGGAACTGGAAAAACAGGTAGTTTCAGCAGTTAGCCTGCTCACTCGCGAAGGTCTTTCTTATATGCTGACTAGTGCAGTAAGTAATTTTACCTCTTTTGCGCCATTAGGTGTTGTCCTCGTGACCATGTTAGGTGTGGGGTTCGCCGAAGGAAGCGGATATCTCTCCGCTTTGATTCGGCGGGCCATTTTGTCAACTCCCCGAGGAATTGTCACACCAATGCTGGTTTTTTTAGGCGTTATGTCCAATATTGCGTCAGATGTTGGATATGTGGTTTTGATCCCCATAGGTGCGGTAATTTTTAAAGCATACGGCCGTCATCCGATTGCCGGACTAGCCGCCGCTTTTGCAGGTGTCTCCGGAGGATTTTCGGCCAACTTACTCATTGGCACCATTGACCCCATGTTGGCAGGCATCAGCACGGAAGCATCACATCTGGTAAATCCTTTCTATACTGTGCAAGCCACTGATAATTGGTTTTTTATGATTGTCTCCACTTTTCTGATCGTAGCAATCGGCACTTTTGTCACCGACCGTATTGTAGAACCTCGTTTAGCAGCACCAGATAAAATAGAGCCGGACAGTATTTCCCGGGAAATGGGAGATCTGGAACGAAAAGCACTTCGGTGGGCCAACTGGACGCTTCTCGCAATTCTGCTTTTCATTGCAGCTTGCTGTATTCCTGCAAATTCTTTTTTGAGAAATCCTCAGACAGGTAGCCTAACGGAAAACGCACCTTTGATAAACGGTCTGATTCCACTGATCGCTATTATATTTTTGGTTCCTTCCATCGTATTTGGACTGGTTACCCGTAAATATAAAGGCGAAAAAGATGTTTGTTCCCAAATGTCAGAAAACATGTCCGCAATGGGGAGTTATATTGCCCTTTCCTTTTTTGCAGCACAATTCATAAACTACTTTTCCTACACAAAATTGGGAACTATTCTCGCATTAAAAGGGGCGGAATGGCTTGGCTCTGTCGCAATGCCAGGTCCCGTCTTAATGGTACTGTTCATCCTTTTTTCTGCTCTCATCAATCTCGTTATGGGCTCGGCCTCTGCCAAATGGACCATTCTGGCCCCTGTATTTGTCCCAATGTTTATGCTGCTGGGATATTCCCCTCAGCTAACACAGGTGGCTTATCGGATCGGAGATTCCTGTACCAACCTGATCACTCCGCTGATGGCATACTTTTCCATGATTGTCGTATTTGCCAAAAAATATGACAACTCGTCTGGAATTGGCACAATTATTTCCACCATGATTCCCTATTGTCTTTTCTTTTTGCTGGGCTGGTCCGCTCTACTGATTCTTTGGATGCTATTGGGGCTCCCACTTGGACCCGGAGCGGGATTACTGCTATAACACAGCTTGATTGCCGCATATTGTTCCTTTATAATAAAAAAAGAAAGGAGCGATACCAAATGGAACAAAGTACTGTGTTAAAAACCTTTTTGGATTACGTTCAAATCTCCAGTGAAAGCCGTTCAGAAAAAACCTTTGCCAAACGTGTGGAGAACGACCTGCGCAGCCTTGGACTACGAGTTCAAACAGATCATGCAGCTGAAAAAGCTTATGCTAATACTGGAAATGTCTGCGCCTTTTTGGATGGCGATTCTTCCTTTGAGCCTATTTTATTTAGTGCACATTTGGATACGGTACCGCCGGGAAAAAATATTTGCCCCGTTGTGGAAAACGGGGTGATCCACAGCGCTGGAGATACCATTTTAGGATCTGACGATAAATCCGGCGTCGCTGCAATCATGCAAGCATTAAAATGGATTGTAGAACAAAATATTCCCCATCGACCGATTGAAGTCGCTTTTACGATCGGCGAAGAAGTGGGGCTATTGGGTGCTAAATATTTGGATTATACCCAGTTTCAATCCCATCATGCGGTGGTTTTTGACAATGAGGGCGATGTTGGCACCATTGTCAATCAAGCACCCGGGCATATGGAAATCGCAGCGACCATCACCGGAAAAGCAGCCCATGCGGGTGTTGCTCCGGAAGACGGTATCAGCGCAATTATCGTTGCCGCCGATGCCGTAACCAATATGCAGCTTTTGCGTATTGATGAAGAAACTACCGCAAATATTGGAACATTTTTAGCCGAAGGTCCTAATAATATCGTACCAGAAACTGTGCGGATTTCAGCAGAAATTCGCAGCCACAATCCTCAAAAGCTGCAAAAGCACTGTAATCAAATGATTGAAGCTTTAGAAAATGCCTGTCGAAAGTACCACGCCGCTTTGCAGTATACAACCGAAGTGTCATATGTGTCTTACCATATTCCGCAAAATGATCCGCTCATCCTGCTACTTCGGGACTGCTGTGACGCTTTGGGTCTTCCGGCATCCATCGTTCCCACCGGAGGCGGAAGCGATGCCAATATCTTTAACACCAACGGGATCCGTTCGGTGGTGGTTGGAACCGGCATGGAAAAAATCCACAGCGTGTCCGAATATATTACGGTTCAAAACTTGGAAAACACAGCAAAGCTTGCTTTGGAACTTATGAAAATCCGATAATGTAAGTTTTCTAACATCTTTTTATTAGTACGATTTCATATAAAATGGTCCTGACCCCAATGGGGTTTCAGGACCATTTCTATCCATTTATACAAAGAATTAGAACAGCGGCAGGAAAATGCCATGATAAGTTTCATCGATAAAGGTTTTTATTTCCGGACTGGTCAACACCTCAGACAATGCCTTGATTGCATCGCTGTTTTCATTTCCTTCTTTTACAACCAACACATTCGCGTAAGTATCTGCAACTTCGGAATTTTTATCTTCTGTTGCAAGCGCATCGTTGAGATCCAAGCCGGCCTGCAGCGCATAATTTCCGTTGATTACCGCCATATCTACATCTTGTAAAGAACGAGCCAGCTGAGCGGCGGCCATTTCAGTGATTTGAAGATTTTTGGGATTTTCTGCAATGTCCAAAATCGTCGCAGTGGTTCCCACACCATCTTTCAGTGTAATCAATCCGAGGGATTCCAACAAAAGCAATGCTCTCGCTTCATTGGTTCCATCATTGGGAATAGCAATTTGCGCATTATCTTTCAGATTTTCCAGTGATGTAGTTTTTCCGGGATACAGCCCAAACGGTTCATAATGAACAACTGCAACCGAAACCAAATGGGTATCGTTTTCCTCATTGAAATTTTCTAAATAAGGACGATGCTGGAAAAAATTTGCGTCCAGTTCTCCGCTTTCCACATTCAAATTCGGCAGGATATAATCGTCAAATTCTACAATATCCAACTGATATCCCTTATCCCGCAACAGTTCATCAGCCGCTTTTAAAATTTCGGAATGGGGCGTAATACTGGCGCCAATCCGGATGGTGATTGGCTCTTCTTGTGAACTTTTCACGGAGTTTTGGTCATTATTTTGTGTGTCTGCCGTTGAGGATACAGAGGTACTGCATCCGGACAGAATACCACAAAACAATACAGCAGCCAGCAAAATAGAAATCAGTTTTTTCATACTTTCTCCTCCTACGATAAAAAATCTATCAAACCGCTTTTGCGGTAAGAAACAATATCTACCGGGAACGTTTGTCCCCCCGTGTGGCAATACGCCAACCAATTTCCTGAAAGACCTGAACAATCACCACCAGCAGCAGTACAGTGACTAACATAACATCACTTTGATAACGATAAAATCCGTAATTAATGGAAATGGTTCCAAGGCCCCCGCCCCCTACAAAGCCAGACATTGCAGAATATCCTAAAATTGTAGTCGTAGCGATCGCCGCATTGAGTATGAGAGAGGGTTTAGCCTCAGGCAGCAAAACCTTTGTAACGATCTGCCACGGACCTGCACCCATGGACTGCGCAGCTTCAACCACGCCACGATCCACCTCCTTTAAAGAGGATTCTACCATTCGGGCGACAAAGGGTGCTGACGCCAACACAAGCGGTACAATCGTTGCAGTGCTTCCAACTGATGTTCCAACCAGAAAACGGGTAAAAGGAATGACTGCGATCAATAAAATCAAAAAGGGCACTGACCTGACAAAATTTACAATGAAACCCAGCGCCCCATTTAACAATCGCATAGGACGGATCCCGTTCTTATCGGTAAGAATCAACAGAATTCCCAGCGGCAGGCCGAGCACATATGCCAGCAAAGAAGAAACAATCGTCATATAGAGCGTTTCCCAAATACCTTGTGCCAGCAAGCGGATCATCTCTGGATTAAACATCAGCAACTTCCTCCTTAAAATAAAGGTTCCGGCTGGATAGATAAGCATATATTCTTCTTTTTGCCGTCTCATCATCCGGCAGCTGCAAAAGCATTTGACCATATGCTTTCCCATCAATGTCTTTGGTGTCTGCAAACAAAATGTTGACCGCTGCGCCACAAGTCAACACCATATTTGATACTACCGGCTCAAAAGAAGAACTTCCATCAAAAACAATACGCAAGCATCCCCTTTTTTGAAAAACAGTTTTTCTTCTGCCATGAGGATAAATTAACCTTTTTGCAATATCAGAACGGGGGTTGACAAAAATTTCCTCTACCATTCCGCATTCCGCTACACGACTGTTATCCAAAATCGCCACTCGGTGACAAATTGCTTCAATGACCCTCATTTCATGGGTAATGATAACAATCGTGACGCCAAGTTTTTGATTGATTTTCTGTAAAAGCGAAAGGATAGACTGTGTTGTTGTCGGGTCCAGTGCACTGGTCGCCTCATCGCACAAAAGGACTTGGGGGTTAGTTGCCAGCGCACGTGCAATGGCTACTCGCTGTTTCTGTCCACCGGAAAGCTGTGCTGGATAAGCCTGCGCTTTATCCGAGATTCCCACCAGTTCTAGCATTTCCTTTGCTTTTTCTTTCGCCTCTTTTTTTGGAACCCCTGCAATTTCCAATGGAAAACACACATTGCTCAGCGCGTCTCGCTGCATCAGTAGATGAAAGCCTTGAAAAATCATACTGATCGACTGCCGCGCCTTTCGCAGTTCTTTTTCACTCATGTTTCCCAATTCTTTTCCATCAAAAATGATGGTACCCGCCGTAGGCTTTTCCAGATAGTTCATACATCGGACCAGTGTACTTTTCCCAGCACCGCTTAAACCGATGATTCCAAAAATTTCCCCTTTCTCGATAGAAAGGTCGATTCCATCCAATGCGGTTACAGTATTATGATCAGATACAAATGTTTTTTTGAGGTTTTGGATTCGGATAATCTCATTCATTCTTTTTGCCCCTTCCGAAAGAAAATTAGACAACAAAAAGCTCCCGTCCTTTTTCAAGGACGAGAGCAAAACGCTTCGTGTTACCACCTGAATTCACCTACCCCTTACGGGAACAAGCCTCTGCAAGTACGGACTCTTTTAGAATCGATACCCTGACGCTGTCACGGGCGCACCCGTCGCAGCCTATGCGAAAAAACGCAGTCGGTGCGAAGCTCCAAGACCATGTTCGGCAATGCTGTTTGTACCCTTTCACACCAAGCAGGGCTCTCTGTGACGCCTTTCATTGCTTACTCTTCTTTTCAACGCTTTTTTCCTATGAGATTGTATTCAATATATAACGATTCATTTGATTTGTCAACCCCCTATGGAAAATTTCTTCCTAATTCTCTCCCTGAACTGGTAATTGAAATGAGATTTCTTCCTGCTTTCTATCTTTTCTTTTTTTGTGTTTAAAAGAGATCGCAATAGAGGACAAAATCGGCACGGCAGCACAATACAATGCAATTTCTCCCATTTGGCGCCAGGTCAATGGTGCAGTTTGAAATAACAGATTACAAATTGGAAGATGAATGCTCAACGCTAAAATCAAAGTGGAAAATGCAACTGCTGCAACCAGTTTCCAGTTATCCAGCAAATTTATTTTAAAAATGCCTACTTCTTCTCTTTTACACTCAAATACATGGATAAGCTGTGTAATCACCAATGTTGCCAATGCGCCAGTTCTGGCTACTACCAAGTTTTGACTACTGTGGTAAAAAGAAGTAAATACTGCCAAGGTGGTCAATCCAATTAAAATTCCTCGGAATACAATGGTCGAAAGTAAACCGTCTGAGAAAATACCTTCCTGTTTTTTGCGCGGCGGCTTTTGCATAATATCCTTTTCCGCTGGTTCCAACCCCAAAGCGATGGCAGGCAGCCCATCTGTGACTAAGTTCACAATCAGAATCTGTATCGGCAGCAAAACCACAGGCATCCCCATCAGCATACCCAAAAACATGGTTACGATTTCACCAATATTGCAAGAAAGCAGATATCGGATAAATTTACGGATATTTTTGTAAATAACCCTTCCTTCTTCAATGGCGCTCACCAGTGTGGCAAAGGAGCTGTCCAGTAATACCACCGAAGCGGCCTCCTTGGTGACGTCCGTCCCGTTTCCCATGGCGACACCGATATCTGCTTCTTTGATCGCAGGAGCGTCGTTCACCCCATCTCCCGTCATAGCGACGACACGTCCCTTCTTTTTAAAAGCTTTTACAATCCGCAGTTTGTGGGCAGGGGCAACGCGGGCAAAAACACGAACCTGATCCAATTCCCGATCTAATTGAACATCTGTCATCTGATCCAGTTCTTTTCCGGTTAAGACCCGACCGTTCGTATCCAGAATTTTCAAATCACGGGCAATCGCCGAAGCGGTGGATACATGATCTCCGGTAATCATAACAGTCTGAATCCCCGCTTTTTTGCAAGTCTGCACCGCTTGATAAGCCTCTTGACGCGGCGGATCGATCATCCCTGCTAACCCGACAAAAATCAAATCAGATTCTGCCCGCTCAGATTCTTCCGGCTCTGATTGATAGGCAAATCCCAGCACCCTCAGTGCTTTACGAGCCATCTCTTCATTCTGTGATTGAATTTTTTTGCGTATAGAGGGTGTTAAAAGCTTTACCTGACCATTTTCTAAATAATAGCTGCAAAGTTCCAGCATATAATCTGGTGCCCCTTTGGAAAAAATCCAGCGGTCCCCCTGACGATTTCTCACAATAACACTCATTCGCTTACGCTGTGAATCAAAAGGAATTTCGAAAGTGCGGGAAAACTCCCGCATGATTTTAACCGTAGAAAAATGTGCTGATTCCGCCATAACGAATAATGCGCTTTCGGTTGGGTCCCCTTGTACGGCCTCCACTTTAGAAGTACGGAATAATCCCTTTTCTTCTCTTTTCTGCGGCAGTTGTGTATTATTGCACAAAACCGCAATTTCCGTTAACTGACGAATGTCATCTAAATCAGCTGCATTTTCACCGTTTTCTGAAAAGAAGCCGATTTCTTTTCCTTTTGAAACTTCTAAATATAAATGGTATTTTGGAGTCGCAATTTCCTGTACCGTCATTCGGTTTTCAGTCAGCGTTCCCGTCTTATCCGTGCAGATAACTTGTGCGCACCCCATCGTTTCCACTGCATGCAACTTTCGGATCAGTGCGCCCCGCTTTACCATTCTGGACACAGCAAGCGCCAAGGCAATCGTCACAACCGCAGGCAATCCCTCTGGTATCGCAGCAACAGCCAGCGAAATCCCAGTTAAAAGCATATCGAATACAGGCTCGCCCCGAATGATCCCCGTCACTGTGACGACAGCACAGATCAACAGACATCCGATACCGATATATTTTCCCAGAGAACCGAGTTTTTCCTGTAGCGGCGTTCGCTCAGTTTCAATAGTATCCAGCATACCAGCAATCTGCCCCATCTGTGTTGTCATACCGGTACCGGACACCACTGCCTTTCCCCGCCCTTTGGTGATTGTGGTTCCCATATACACCATATCTTTTCGAAAGCTGTCCTGCGTTTTATCCTGTGGCAGGTCCGTTTTGTTTACCGGATGAGATTCGCCGGACAACATCGCTTCATCTGCCTGCAAAAGAATTGCTTCGACAAGCCGAGCATCCGCTGGGACTCGATCCCCAGCTGACAATACCAATAAATCTCCCGGAACCACATCAACTGCGGGAATTTCCATTTCATTTCCGTCACGAATCACTTTTGCCGTGGGAGCCGCCATATTTTTTAAAGCTTCTAAAGTCTTTTCTGTTTTATATTCCTGCAAAAATCCCAGCAAAGCATTCACCAAAACGATGACGACAATCGTGAGCGCTTCTACCGCTTCTCCCATCAATACGGAAATCACTGTGGCTCCCAATAAAATCATCACCATAAAGTCCTTAAACTGTCCTGCGAAAATTCTCGCAGGATGGATGGCTTTTTTATGTGATAGGATGTTTTCTCCATGCTTTGCTAACCTTTTTTCCGCTTCTGCGGAAGATAGACCGGAGAAAACAGAATTTTCCCGACTCATTCTTGCCATTTTTCATCCTCCCAATCTTTTCCTGCGTTTGACAGTTCGTCCATTGATATCTATTCAAAGCAAGTCCCATTTATTCCTTTACGTCATTCGCCAAAACGTGTAAAATAAAGTTATTAGAAAAAGGAGAGCTTTTATGAAATGGATTCATACTTCCGATCTGCATATCGGGAAACAAATCAATGAGTTTTCTCTTTTGGAGGATCAGCGCTTTTTTTTGCGGCAACTGTCTGAACTGGCCCTAAAAGAACGGCCGGATGTACTTTTGATTTCCGGTGATTTATACGATCGTTCTGTACCATCAGCTGAAGCAGTAAGCGTATTTGATGCGTTTTTAAGCCATGTAACACTGGAATTGAAAATCCCTGTCCTTGCCATTGCCGGCAATCATGACAGTCCACAGCGCCTGGATTTTTGCAGCCGCCTTTTGCGCACTTCAGGCTTGTACCTTTCCGGCCGGTATAAAAGACATTGGGATAAAATTACGCTCCAAGACGAATTTGGACCGGTCCATTTTTATCTGTGTCCTTATTTGGAACCAGCGCTGGTTCGTACAGATTTTCCTAACGAGGAAATCCACTCTTTTGATGATGCGTTCAGCGCCGTTTTACAGGAAAACCTGTTTCAAATCGATTTCTCACAGCGGAATGTCATCTTGGCTCACGGTTTTTTTTCTTATCTGAAAAATCCCGATTCAGTGGCCCGGAGTGAATCCGAAGTCTCTTTGGGAGGAAGCGACCTGATCGATGCCAAGCGGCTGGAGGACTTTGATTATGCGGCTTTAGGCCACATCCATCGTCCGCAGATTACCGGGAAAGACCATTTATGTTACAGTGGCTCCCCCTTAAAATATTCCCAGTCAGAAATTCCGTATCACAAATCCGTCGTGGTTGCACAACTCGGCCAAAAAGGACATTTGATGATCCGTCGGCAATCTCTTCCCGTTCTGCGGGATATGCGAATGATCGAAGGGAACTTTGATCAAATTTTAAAAAGTAATCCAAACGAAAAAGAATCCCGGGACTTGGTTTTCTTTTCTCTGCTGGATCGTGTATTGGTTCCCAATGCCATGAACCGGCTGCGCACAATCTATCCCAATGCGCTTGGGATTTTCATGGGACGCCGAAACGAAAACGGAGATCTCTCTGTTCCCTCGCAAAAGGCCGCTAAACCAGTGGATGTGCTGTTTGAGGAATTCTACCAATCTATCACCGGCGAAAAGCCGCAGGAACAACAGAACACCATTATTCGGAATATTTGCGACAGATTACGGACAGGGGGTGACGCCAATGAAACCGATCCGACTGGAATTTAATGCATTTGGCCCATTTGCCCAAAAGGAGGTCGTTGACTTTGAATCAATGGCCGAATCCGGGATTTTTTTGATCTGTGGGCCGACAGGAGCGGGAAAAACAACAATTTTTGACGGTATTTGCTTTGCCTTATATGGAGAGGCCAGCGGCGCGTTACGGCAAAATGAGGATTTTAAAAGCGATTTTTCCGACCCTTCTGATCTTTGTTTTGTTCGCTATTCTTTTTGGGTGCGGGAAAAAAAATTTGAGGTATACCGCTCCCCAAAGCAAAAAAAGCAAAAGAAAAATGGCGATATCACTACCGTATCCGCAAAAGCAGAACTTGTTCTGCCTGATGGCACTGTTTTAACCGGCCCGGCAGCGGTAAGCGCCAGAATACAGGAAATATTAGGTCTAACTGCCAAGCAGTTCAAGCAGATTACGATGCTGGCGCAAGGAGATTTCCGGCGCTTTTTAGATGCGCCCAGCAAAGAAAAGCAGGAAATTTTCCGTCATATTTTCGATACGGAAAAATTTGATCAATTTACTGTTTTATTGGAAGAAGAGTCAAAAAAAGCACTGGAAAATATGGAAAAAGAACAGCAAGAACTATCTTTCCATCTAAAAAGCCTTACTAAGCAAAACGATGTTACACTCGCTTCTTTCTTGGAAGCGGAATACCCTCTCGTTCCCTCTATTTTAGAACGCTTAACGGTTCTTTTAAAAAACGATCAAAAACTTCTGGAAGAGCATCAGAACAGTATACAACAACTTGAAAACCGGATTGCTGCTTTGCATATTGAAACACATCGCCAGAACAATCAGCGTTTATTGGACTTAGAAAAACTGCAAAAAGAAAAAGAACAGCTGTCTGCAAAAAATCCAGAAATGGAACAATTGCGTGCTTTGCTGGAGCGACTGAAGAGTGCAAAGGATCTGATCCCCCTATGGCAAAAAAGAACCGAACAACTGGAAGAACAAAAAAGCATTCAAATGATTTTAGAAAAAAAGAATGCGGAATTATCAAAGCTTTTCCCCAAAAGTGAAGAGACCGAAAGACAATGGATGCTTGCCAAACAAAAATCCGGCCAAAAAGACAGCCTCTTATCGGCCATTGCCTCTTTACAAAGTTTTTCTTCTTTGTTGGATGAAAAGGATTTATTATCCCGTTCCATTAAAAAATTGAAGAAAGAAATTGTTCAAAACGAAAATGAATTTGCTTACGCAGAAAAAGTGGCCATTTGTCAGACCCAAGAAAAAGAAATCTCTAAAATCAGGGACCGCTCAGAAATTTGCCGTGTTTTACTGCAAACAATTGCACAAAAAAAACAGCTACTCCCACTTTACCAGCAGCAAAAAACAGTCTATCTGCAAAACTATACTCTTTTTTTAGATGCTCAGGCCGGAATTCTCGCTTCAAAGCTACAGGAAAATACTCCATGCCCTGTTTGCGGCAGCAGTGACCATCCTTCCCCTGCGCCATTGAAAAATAACCCGCCAACCCAGGAACAGCTCCGTGCTTATCATGATGCGGCCGAACATACTTCTCAGCAATTATTTCAGCTAAATGAGAAAATCGTTAGTCAATACAAAGAAATAAAAAACGCTTTTTCTCCCGCCCCATTCCTGAATGAAAACGATTCTCAGACGCAAGAACAAAGAATGGCTGAAATTTTAAATCAAACTTTGCTGGAACAGAAAACAGCGGAAGAGAAACTGCAATGCTTGCAAAGGGAATTATGCACCCCAAAAGGTCTTTTGGCAAATCCTCTTCTATTATCAGATGAGGATGCCATACAAGCATATCGTGAAGATCGTAGAAAAAAATTGGAATCCTGCTATAGTAAGCTTATCTTGCAGCAAGAACAGCTTCTCTCGCTGGAAAAAAAGCTTCCATCCGGCATTACGTCTCAGGAGGAACTGGAACAGAAAATACAAAATTTTCGCAGCAGTGTTAAGCAGTTGGATGTTCTTCTGGAAAAGACACAAAAAGAATATCAGGAGACCATATCTCAGATTCGTTCTGTCAAACAGTCCCTTACGGAAAATCAAGAACGAATGCGTCTTCTTCAGGAAAAAATTTCCACCACTCAAAAGACGTTTTCTGATTCTTTGTACAATTCTTTTCCAGGCGGTCAGAAAGTCTTTTTGGATTCCTGTGTGCAAATCGGACAAATTTCTGCTATCGAAAAACAAATCCATCAATATCAACTGGATATGACATCGCTAGAAGGGCGCATTTGTCAATTACAAGAACAGTTGAATGGCGTAAGGTTTATTGACATTACAGATTTGTTGAAACAAGAAGCATCCCTTCAAAAACAAATTGAAATATTGCGAAAAGAAGCTTCTGTTGTTCAATCGCGGTTGAGCCAAGATATGGCTCATAAAAAACAGATCGAATCTATTTATCAAAAAATAGAAAAAAGCGAATGGTACTATCGGCAGGTCAATGATCTGTTTCGTATTGCCAGCGGAAACAATGATCTGCGCATCTCGTTTGAACGGTATGTGTTGGGGTTCTATTTTGATGCGATTGTTTCATTTGCCAATCACCGTTTAGAAAACTTGACTGGCGGAAGGTATCTGTTGTGCCGCAAAAAAGACCGAGAAAAATTTGGCCGTTCTTCCGGTTTGGACTTAGAAATTTTGGATCAATACAGCGGAAAAATCCGCCCTACTTCAACCCTTTCCGGCGGAGAGTCGTTCAAAACAGCATTGGCTCTGGCACTGAGCCTTGCAGATGTTGTGCAAATGTATGCCGGCGGGGTGGTGATTGACACGATGTTCATTGACGAAGGGTTTGGCTCATTAGATGCGGAATCGCTGGACAGCGCGGTGGAAGCTCTTCTCTCT
>ERZ773108.2780-NODE-2780-length-14424-cov-44.051917_pt1 | contig 14424 bp, 9 predicted proteins | sample MGYA00580570_ERZ773108 | MGnify/ENA primary metagenome ERZ773108 (study PRJEB29015, sample SAMEA2737840) | human gut metagenome | biome: human gut; feature: human-associated habitat; material: faeces | place: China | collected 2012 ...
GCCCCCGCTACGGCGGCCCGCGCTCCAGCGTGCCCGCCCGCGAGTTTGCGGATGCCCCGCGCGACCCCGCAGCCAAGCCGATGGCACCCAAGACCACCGAGCGCATCCACGACGGTGACGATTTCGCCTTCGGTAAGATCGAGTTTTAAACAACAGTGTTGAAAAAGCAGCTGCTCCTGTGCGGGCAGCTGCTTTTTGGTTTTTATGCGAGCGAAGCGCGGGCCGGAAGGACTTTGACGGGGCTCCCGCAGTCTCCTGTTCCCCCGCTAAACTCTTTCCACACCGTTTTCCACAGTGATGTTGAAAACTCTTATTTTTCCACCGTTCACAACCGGCTATACATAGGGCAAAAATGAACCGTTTGTAAACAAGATATAGGCGTAACCACGGCCCGGCACCCCTACAGGTACCCCTTTTCCACAGGAAAACCGGTTTTCCACCGTTTCCCGGGGTTTTCCCTGTGGAAAACTCGTGAAAACTGTGGAAAACTATAAAATAACGGTGTTTCGCAGAAAATGAGCGTAACTTTTTGCGAAAGGCTCTCTGCAGACCTTATTTTCCTGTTGAAAATGTTGAAAACTGCCTATAGTTGTAGAACCCCGCGGTGGAAAAGTCCGAAATGTTGTTAAAAACACAGATGTAGTCGTATGGAAAACAAAGTGGGATGCAGTCGGTTATCAAACGTCCATGCCCGGCAACGAGGATACATTTTCAACCGTATGGCCAGCCCAATGTTGAAAGAAAAACAACAACCGGCGAACGGCATCCCGCATAAACTCGCGGGCGGCATATAGGCCGCCCCATCAACGCTTACGTGAATTACATCCGTAGGGCGGGGTGCCCGCACCCCGCCGCAAGTTCGCGCGGCAGCCCGTCAACGGGCAGCCACCCGCGTAGGGGGCGGCGTCCCCGACGCCCCGGAAGCCTTCTGTTGTCGCCCATCTCTGGGACACTCCCCGGGCCGGGCATGCCCGGCCCCTACCGCGCGGCGGTGGGCAAGCCCCATGACGTCCATAAACGCCCACGGAGGGGTCAAGACCCCTCCCTACGGACCGCCCATCAACGAGTGCCCGCCCCTACCGCGCTTACGTGAATTCCATCCGTAGGGCGGGGTGCCCGCACCCCGCCGCAAGTTCGCACGGCTCCCCGTCAACGGGCAGCCACCCACGTAGGGGGCGGCGTCCCCGACGCCCCGGGAACCTCCTGTCACCGCCCATCCCCGGGAAAATCCCCGGGCCGGGCATGCCCGGCCCCTACCGCGCGGCGGTGGGCAAGCCCCATGCCGTCCGTAAACGCCCACGGAGGGGTCAAGACCCCTCCCTACGGACGACCCATCAACGAGTGCCCCGCACCCTACCGCGCGGCGGTGCGGGAACGGCGACAAAAAAACCGAGGTGATCCCTTTTCCCGGGACTGCCTCGGTTCTTTATATAAGCATATAAGCGCTTAATCGTGCCGGATGGCTTCCAGCGCACTGATCCTGACCGCCTTGTTTGCGGGCAGGATACCGGCTACCAGCCCCACCAGCGTGGCGAATACCAGCGCCGCCAGCATGAGCCAGGGCGGGATGATCGAAATGGCCGCGCTGCCGCCCCCGTCCATGTAGTAGTACCCGCCGCCCATCAGGCCGGACAGGTCCAACCCGCCGCCCTGACCGAACGCCGCTAAAATTGTGGAAAGGTTGTTCAGCACAAGGCTGGCCAGCAGGCTGAACGCTACGCCGATCAGCCCGCCGATAAACCCGATGGTCGAGCTTTCCAGCAGGAACATCGTGCGGATGCTGCCCAGCTCACAGCCCAGCACCTTCATGACGCCGATCTCCCGGGTGCGCTCATAGATGGCCATCGTCATGGTGTTGATGATGTTGATGGCCGCCACAAACAGCGAGACCGCCGCAATGCCGCCGAAGATCATCTGGCTTTTTATGACCTGCTGCTGCATCTCCTCGCGCTGCTGGTTCATCGAGTAGGTGTTGGTGAAGCCCAGGTCGTGGATGGCCGTCTCAACGTCGGTGACGTTCTTCAGGTCATCGACCTTGACGTAGACCTGGTCGTAGCTCTTTTCCTCGGTCTTGGTTTTGGTCATGTCGTTGTAGACCTTTTGCAGCATCTTCATGTCCTGAATGCGCAGCACAATGCCGCTCTGGGTCCAGTAGCCCTTGGCACCGTCCGGCTCCAGCACGCCCACGACCTCCAGCTCCCAGCTGCGGGATTTTTCGGTCGAGCCTTCGCCGGTCCGGATGGTCAGGGTCATCTTATCTTTGTCGATGTCCACAAAGGGCGGCAGCTCCTTGCCGTTGGCATCGGTCTGACCCTGCCAGCGGTAGCGCTTGGGGCTGTTGGGGCTCTTGCGCGAGTCCTGAAACTCATACCCGGTGGACCCGCCGACCAAAATCTGTAATTTCGCAGCCTTTTCGCTGGCGGGGGTGTTCGTGAGCCAGCTGCCGCTCTGCAGGGCGAAGCCCATCGGCTCCAGTGCGGTGGGGTCGATGCCGATCAAATTGTAAATTTCCATCGTGTAGCGGTCATTGCGGCCCGCCGTGATGGTGCCCTCCAGATTATACGCCTGCGCGTAGGGCGTGGCCGCCGCCACGTGGGGGATCTGCTTCAGGTTTGCGATGGCGGCATCGTCCAGATACAGCGGCTTGCCGTCGCTGCCGACCATCGTACCGTAGCCGTAGACCTGCACCTGGGTCAGGTCGCCCCAGCTTTGCAGCATCTCCTCGTTGGTTTTGGTCTGGGCGATGCCCAGCGAGATCATCAGCACGACCATGCAGGTGCCGATGACGACGCCGACGAGCGTCAGCGCCGTGCGGCCCTTGCGGCGCAGCAGGTTGCGCGCCGACAGGCTGATTTCATCAGAGATCTTCATCGCTGTCCTCTGCTTCCAGCGCGGCCAGTGCCTTGGCCTTTTTGCGCTTGCGTACCACGACCACGATGACCACGATCACGACCACTGCGCCGCAGACACCGATGAGCACCCACGCCCAGACCGGCATACCGGTCTGCTCGGGCTGGGCGTCGTCCATCGACGGGTCATAGTTGAAGTCGTCCATGTTCATCTCCTCGGCACTGACAGAGAAGTCCTTCGAGAAGGTCTGCGGGTTGCCGGAGGCATCCTCGTAGTTCAGCGTGATGATGCCGCTGACCGTGCCCGCGGCATCGGGAACGATGTCAAAGTCCACGCTGCCCTCGGTGCCGGCGGCCAGGTTGCCGAGGTACTGGTAGCCGCCCGCACCCAGATTCGTGCCGGTCAGGCGGGCTTCCAGATTGCTGACGGGGTTCTTGCCCTTGTTGACGTAGGAGAGGGAGACGCTGCCGGTGTCACCGACATAGATCGTGTCGCTGGACAGCTCGAGCTGGCCGACCTCAAAGCGGTCGGGCTGGCTGACGGGCACGGAAATCGTCGTGGTGCCGCTGACCTCCTTGCCGGTGACAGAGCCGGTGCCGGTCATGTTGACGGTGATGCTGGCCACCGTGCCGGTAAAGCCGGAGGCGGGCATGACCTGGAACGTGACGTCCCGGGTCTGCTTGGGGCAGATGGTGCCGAGGTAGCTGGACAGGCTGCCGCCGTTCAGGGAGATGTTCTCGGGCAGCGTCAGCGAGACGATGACGTCGTCGAGATTCTCATTGCCGTCGGTGGCGTAGAGGCCGAGGGAGAGGTCGAACGCCTGCCCTGCGGTGACGCTGTCGCCGTAGCTGGACGTGCGCACAAGCAGGTTGGGCGAGGTCGTCTGGTCCTTGTCCACGCACTGGCCCAGCGTGACGCTGAACTGCTGCAGCGGCTTGGCGGTGTCCAGATAGGACAGGTTGATGGGCAGCGTGTTGCCGCCGCCGTTGTAGATGACGTCGCGGAACAAAATGACGTAGCTGTAATAATTATACTGCGCGTTCGCCGCAACCTCCTCCGGCGAGGCCGAGCCGTTGCGGACGTTCTGCAGGCGGGTGGCGTTGGGGTCGTCGTTGCTGTCGAACAGCTGGCCGATCTCGCCGGTGCCGGTGTAGGTGAAGACGGCGGAGTTGATGCGCGCGGAGATCTCCTCCGGCTTGACGCAGTACCGCGCCGAGGCGTGGTCCACGACCTTGAGCACGATGTTGATCTTATCACCGACCTGCACGGTGGTGACCTCGCCGCCCGCAGTGTCGGTGACGGAATAGGCGGAGACGTAGACGCCGTCGGAGCTGGTCGTGTCAATGGCCGCCGTCGGCGTGGGGGTGGGGGCGGTGACATCCGGTGTGGTGACGTCGTCTGCCATAACCGGCGCACACAGCGCCGCCGCCAGAGCAAAGGCGGTCAGCAGGGAAAATAGGCGTTTCATGGTTGGTTTGTACCTCCAAATTTTATAACCCCAAGGCTTCCCCCTGGGGGGAAAGCTGCCGCCCGCAGGCGGCGGATGAGGGGAGAGCTTGTGTGGCGGCTCCGTGAGCGGGCCGCGGCGGAAACACGCCCCTCAACCGCCCTCGGTCGGGGCCTCGGGCTTATTACTTTTTCTGTTCCTTCGCTGCCTCCCCGCCAATATCCAGATTTCCTTCCAGATCGGCAAAAAGGGCGTCGCGGTTTTTCTTCTTCGTCTCCTCGTCCTGCACGACGTTGGAGCAGACCTTGCCGTCCAGGATCGTCACAATGCGGTCCGCGCACTCGGCCAGCTCCGGCTCGTGGGTGACCATAACAAACGTGACACCGCTGTTTTTGGACATTTCCAGCATGCGGTACAGCACCTGCTTGCTTGTGCGGGAGTCAAGGTTTCCTGTCGGCTCATCGGCAAAAATGACCTTGGGACTGCTGACGAACGCGCGGGCAATGCCGACGCGCTGCTGCTGGCCGCCGCTCATCTCGGTGGGCAGGTGGTTGGCGCGGCCCAGCAGACCCATGGATTTCAGCTCTTTGCGGGCGCGGGCCAGACGGGTCTTTTTGTCCACTCCTTTGAACATCAGCGGCAGGGCGACGTTCTCCGCCGCCGTCATGGTGGGCAGCAGGTTGTAGCTCTGAAAAATGAACCCCAGGTGCTGCTGGCGGAACTCGGCCAACTCGTTCTCGGTCATTTTGCTGATCTCGTGCTTTCCTATGTATACCTTGCCGGACGTCGGCTTTTCCAGCCCGGCCAGCTGGTTCAGCAGCGTGGACTTGCCGCTGCCCGACTGGCCGACGATACAGCAGAACTCGCCCTTTTCTATCGACAAATCGACATTATTCAGCGCAACGACGCGCTCCTTGCCGACAGCATAGACCTTGCGCAGTTTCTCTGTACGGATGATTGGTGCCAAACGCACACCTCCTTACGTGCAATATACCACATATTGTACCATATTTCGACGATGGTGGGAAGATGGGAAAGTTGTAAAATCTGTTCCTTTCCTATATAATAGACGACAAAAAGGGGGCAGACGTTACCATGGAGTACACAATTCATCCGATTGCGCATATCCGCACGGATTTTACGGATAAATTCGGCATCCCGCGGCAGAGCGGGCTGGTGCCGGAGCTGACGGCGCACATCGTGTTTGAGCCGGAATACCGCGACCCGAACGCGCTGGTCGGCATCGAGGGGTATGACCGGCTGTGGCTGATCTGGCAGTTTTCCACCGTGGCGGCGGAGTATGCCGCGGGCAAAAGCTGGCGGCCCACCGTGCGCCCGCCGCGCCTGGGCGGCAACGAGCGCCGCGGCGTCTTTGCGACCCGCAGCCCCTACCGCCCGAACGCGCTGGGGCTTTCCTGCGTGGAGCTGGCGGGCGTCGAAAACGGCGAGCTGATCGTCCGCGGCGCGGACCTTTTGGACGGCACGCCGATCTTCGACATCAAGCCGTATCTGCCCTATGTGGACGCCTACCCCGACGCCCGGGGCGGATTTACGGACACGACAAAGGAATACGCTTTGCAGGTGGTTTGCCCCGACGCGCTTTTGTGCAAAGTGCCGGAAAACAAGCGCGCCGCTTTGTCCGGTGTGCTGAAAAACGACCCCCGCCCCGCCTACCAGCACGACCCGGAGCGGGTGTACACGCTGGATTTCGGCTGCAATAAAGTGAAATTCACGGTGGACGGGGATATTTTGAAGGTTGTTGACATCTTATAAACGGGAAGGAAAGGCGGCGAGGCAAAGCCGTCCGCAGAAAGCCTCCTCGCGCAGCGGGGAGGTGGCCGCGAAGCAGGCCGGAGGGGCTTTTGCGGTTCGCGGCGGCGGTAGGCCGCGGAGGGGTCAAGACCCCTCCCTACGGGGCAAAAGATACATGGGCGGTAATGGCAAAGCCGCGGGCCGGGCATGCCCGGCCCCTACAGACTGCCGTTCACCCCTGCGGGGGTTCGGGGGAACTCCCGAATTTAAGGTGGAGGAAGGGGCGGGGGCGTTAAGAACGAAAAGTAATACTGCTTTCGTTTAGCCCCCGCCCCTTCCGACTTCCGCTTTGGGGTTCTTAGGGGCGTGCAGCCCCTAAGGCGGGGTCCGCTGCATCCGCAACAGCGGGACTTTTCTTTGCTACTTTCTTTTGGTCACAAAAGAAAGTAGGAGTTCCCGGGAGGCTGCCGTTCCCGGGTAATCGTTCCGTTCAGCGGAACGCTGTCCTATAAACCGTACCCAAAAACGCCCTAAAAACCACCTTGTTCGTCATTGTGGTCAAAATGCACACAACAGCTCTGAAAATATGTGCAACTTTCTGAACAAAACCCCTTTACGAAAAGGGGGTTTTTTTGGTACAATAAAGCTATGCAAAAGCGTTTGTCTGGAACTATGCCCGGAGCAAGATTGGGGCACGTGCCAAATGACGCAGGCTTTGTGCGGCCCTGACACCCGCACAGCTTTGTATGCAAAACTCTAATGAAAAACGGAGGAAAGAAAATGCCCAGAGCTAAACAGTCTATGGACGGCAATACCGCTGCGGCGCATGTAGCTTATGCATTCACCGATGTGGCTGCCATCTACCCCATCACCCCCTCCAGCCCCATGGCCGACACCGTTGACCAGTGGAGCGCTGCAGGCCTGAAGAACATCTTCGGCAACCAGGTCAAGGTTGTTGAGATGGAGTCCGAGGCCGGCGCCGCAGGCGCTGTCCACGGTTCTCTCGGTACCGGTGCCATCACCACCACCTTTACCGCTTCCCAGGGTCTTCTGCTGATGATCCCCAACATGTACAAGATCGCCGCTGAGCAGCTGCCCTGCGTCTTTGACGTTTCTGCCCGTACCGTTGCTACCCAGTCCCTGAACATCTTCGGTGACCACAGCGACGTTATGGCCGTTCGTCAGACCGGCTTTGCCATGCTGGCCGAGAGCAACCCGCAGGAGGTCATGGACCTGTCTCCCGTTGCCCACCTGTCCGCTATCGAGGGCCACGTTCCGTTCGTGAACTTCTTCGACGGCTTCCGTACCTCCCACGAGATCCAGAAGATCGAGAAGTGGGACTACGAGGACCTGAAGGAAATGTGCAACATGGAGGCTGTCGAGGAGTTCCGTGCCAAGGCCCTGAACCCCGAGCACCCCAAGATGCGCGGTTCCCACGAGAACGGCGACGTATTCTTCCAGCATCGTGAGGCCTGCAACCCCGCTTACGAGGCTCTGCCTGCCGTTGTTGAGAAGTACATGGCCAAGATCAACGAGAAGCTGGGCACCAACTACGACCTGTTCAACTACTACGGCGCCGAGGATGCTGACCGCGTCATCATCGCCATGGGCTCCATCTGCGATGTCGCAGAGGAGGTCGTTGACTACCTGACCGCCAAGGGCGAGAAGGTCGGCCTGGTTCTGGTCCGCCTGTACCGTCCCTGGGTCTCCAGCGCCCTGCTGAAGGTCCTGCCCAAGACCGTCAAGAAGATCGCCGTTCTGGACCGCACCAAGGAGCCCGGCTCCCTGGGCGAGCCCCTGTACCTGGATGTCGCCACCACCCTGCGTGAGGCCGGCATGAACGACGTCGTCCTGACCGGCGGCCGCTACGGCCTGGGCTCCAAGGACACCCCGCCGTCCAGCGTCTTTGCTATCTACACCGAGCTGGAGAAGGACGCTCCGAAGTCCCGCTTCACCATCGGCATCACCGACGACGTGACCAACCTCAGCCTGCCTGAGGTCAAGCCCGCGCCCATCACCTCCGCCCCCGGCACCAAGGAGTGCAAGTTCTGGGGTCTCGGCGGCGACGGTACTGTCGGTGCCAACAAGAACTCCACCAAGATCATCGGCGACCATACTGACAAGTACATTCAGGCTTACTTCCAGTATGACTCCAAGAAGACCGGCGGTGTCACCATCAGCCACCTGCGTTTCGGCGACAAGCCCATCCGCAGCCCCTACTACATCAACCAGGCTGACTTCGTGGCCTGCCACAACCCCGCTTACATCCACATGGGCATGAAGATGGTCCAGGATGTCAAGCCGGGCGGCGTCTTTATGATCAACTGCCAGTGGACCGATGCCGAGCTGGATGAGCACCTGAATGCTGCCGACAAGAAGTACATTGCCGACAACAACATTCAGCTGTACACCATCAACGCTATCGATAAGGCTATCGAGATCGGCATGGGCAAGCGCACCAACACCATCCTGCAGTCTGCCTTCTTCAAGCTGGCCGACGTCATGCCCATCGACGATGCCGTCGAGTACATGAAGGCCGCTGCCAAGAAGAGCTACGGCAAGAAGGGCGACGCTGTTGTCCAGATGAACTGGAAGGCTATCGACGCCGGCCTGGACGCTGTCCATAAGGTCGAGGTCCCCGCCTCCTGGTCCAACCCCGCTGCTGATCCGGCTCCGAAGGCCCTGAAGGGACCCGAGGCTCTGGTCAAGCAGATCCGCGACGTTATGGAGCCCATCTCCCGTATGGACGGCGACAGCCTGCCTGTCTCCGCCTTCGAGGGCAACGTCAACGGCGAGTGGGAGCAGGGTGCTTCCGCTTACGAGAAGCGCGGCACGGCTGTTATGGTTCCCGAGTGGAACGCCGAGAAGTGCATCCAGTGCAACCAGTGTGCCTTCGTCTGCTCTCACGCCACCATCCGTCCGTTCTGCCTGACTGCTGCCGAGGCTGAGGCTGCGCCCGCTTCCACCAAGCTGGCCGACACCAAGCCCAAGGCAAGCGAGTACAAGTTCACCATGGCCGTGTCTCCTCTGGACTGCATGGGCTGCGGCGAGTGCGTCACCGTCTGCCCGACTGCCGCTATCGAGATGAAGCCGCAGGAGAGCCAGTCCGAGCAGCAGGCTGCTTTCGACTACTGCGTCGAGAACATCCGCAAGAAGGACAACATCCCCGGCGTTGTTTCCGAGGTTTCCGTCAAGGGCTCCCAGTTCAACCAGCCGCTGCTTGAGTTCTCCGGCTCCTGCGCTGGCTGCGCCGAGACCTCTTACGCCCGCCTGATCACCCAGCTGTTCGGCGAGAAGATGTTCATCTCCAACGCTACCGGCTGCTCCTCCATCTGGGGCGGCACCGCTTCCATCAGCCCCTACACCACCAACAAGGCTTCCGGCCACGGCCCCGCATGGATCAACTCCCTGTTCGAGGACAACGCCGAGCATGGTCTGGGTATGCAGATCGGTTATGAGACCGTCCGCGAGAACCTGATCACCAAGGTCGAGGCCCTGAAGGGTAAGAACGCTGAGCTGGATGCTGTCATCGACAAGTTCCTGGAGACCAAGAACAACACCAAGGCCAACGACGAGCCCGCAAAGGCCCTGATCGCTGCCCTGGAGGCCTGTGGCTGCGACGAGTCCAAGGAGATCCTGAAGGACAAGCAGTACCTGGCCAAGAAGAGCTTCTGGATCTTCGGCGGCGACGGCTGGGCTTATGACATCGGTTACGGCGGCCTGGATCACGTCCTGGCTTCCGGCCACGACGTCAATGTTATGGTCTTCGACACCGAGATGTACTCCAACACCGGCGGACAGGCTTCCAAGGCCTCCAACATCGGTGAGGTCTGCCAGTTCGCTGCTGCCGGTAAGGAGATCAGCAAGAAGTCTCTGGCTGAGATCTGCATGACCTACGGCTACATCTATGTTGCTCAGATCGCTCTGGGCGCCAACATGGCTCAGGCTGTCAAGGTCATCGCCGAGGCTGAGGCTTATCCCGGCCCGTCTCTGATCATCGGCTACGCTCCCTGCGAGCTGCACGGTGTCAAGGGCGGCATGACCAACTGCCAGAACGAGATGAAGAAGGCTGTTGCTGCCGGTTACTGGAACCTGTTCAGCTTCAACCCCGCTGCCAAGGCCGAGGGCAAGAACCCGTTCACCCTGACCTCCAAGGCCGGCGACATGAGCAAGTATCAGGACTTCCTGGCCAACGAGACTCGTTACAGCCGTCTGGCTCGCGCCTTCCCGGATCGCGCCAAGGCTCTGTTCGAGAAGAACCAGGCTGCCGCCGATGCCCGTTACGAGCACCTGACTAAGCTGGTCGACCTGTACAAGTAATTTGTGCAAGGGCTGCTTAACGGCTAACGCTAAATAGAAAGTGCCCCACGCAGAAATGCGTGGGGCACTTTTTTGCGTAGCAGAGCGAAAAAACGGGCGGCTGCGTGAACCTTCGGCGGGGTGAGGGCACCCCGCCCTACGCACAACCGGAAAGGGGGGATGTAGGGCGGCCAGCCCTCTGGCCGCCGCGGAAGTGAGCGGCAGCGAAAGGCTCCCGGGTCATATCCGCAGGGGCGGATTCCCTATCCGCCCGCCGTCCCCCTTACCTCACACCGGCCTCAACACCAGCTCCAGCCCGTTTTTCCCCCAGCCGAAATCCGCGGCGGCGTACCCGCGCTCGAGCACCCGCGGCAGGGCCGGGTCGGCCAGATGGCACCGGCGCAGCGGGTCGCGCCATTGCACAAGACCGTGCGCTGAAAAAATCAGCATCTGGTCGGCCCCGGCCATGGGCCGCATCCCGCGCAGCGTCAGCCCTGCCGAGAGATACTGCGCACACAGATCATCACACGCCTCCGGGTGTTCCAAGTCCAGCGGCAGCACGGCCCAGACATGGTAGCTGGCGTACCGCTCGGTGGCCCAGCGCAGCGCCAACCGCAGAAAATGCCGCAGCTGCGTGTAATCCTCGCGCAGTATGGGCGGCGTCAGCACCGCACCCTGTCCGTCGGCCCCGTAGCCGGCGGCGCGCAGACTTGTGGGCAGCGGGTCCTCGGCGTAGAGCGGCAGCAGCGCGGCGGCGGCCTGTAATTCGTCCTGCCCGGCGTAGTCACCGACGATCTGGCCTTCCTCCAAGGCCGGGTGCAGGCAGGGCAGCAGCGGCAGCCCGCCCGGCCCGGCCAGCGCGCGCAGGGCATCGGCATGGGCGGCGGTAAGTACGCGGGCGTCAAAGATGTTGGTACGTTCAAGAGTTTGCAGCATAGTTGGGAATCCCTCCGTTACAAAAATTGTTGCATAGTTTATTGTAGCGAATGGGAAATATAAAAAATGTCGCATCCCGGGTGGGATGCGACAGAAAAAAGGCTTCCCCATCTGGGGGAAGCTGTCCGCGAAGCGGACTGATGAGGGCAAAGCTTACGTGGCTGTTATAAAAACGGGCAATAAGGCGAACTTCCCCCTCATCCGGCGCTGCGGCGCCACCTTCAGTCTCCGCGCTAAGAGCCGCCTGCGGCGGTTGCGCTCCGACACGCGCCTGCGGGCGCAGCCCCTTGGGGGAAGGCTTGGGAGTTACAGCTTTCGTTTCCTCGCCAGCTCCTCAAAGCTGCGATTCTCCGTGAAAAAGCGTTTGTAGGGGTTGTCCGGCAGGGGCGGCGTTTTGGGCCGGGGCTGCACCTTTTTGCGCAGATGCCCCTTCAGGGGCGGCAGCGCCCGGCTCATTGGGCGGCGGTGGAGACAGCCCCTGCGGTCAGGGTGTCCCACAGCTCGGCGCAGCCCTCGTAGGTCGGGACCTGCTTTTCGTCCCAGACGCCGCGGCGTCCCACGTAGAGGTGCGCCAGCACGCTCTGGTTCGTGCCGGTGACGTCGTCCATCAGGGTGAGACCCTCATAGCTGCCCAGATCCAGCCCGGTCAGCACGGGACAGTCGGTCCAGCGGTAGACCATCTCGCGCCAGTCGGCGTCGGGGGTCTCGGGGTCGTCGGGGACCGTGCCGTCCAGATATTGCAGTGCGCCGGTCTGGGCCTCAAAGCCCTCGGGGTCCTCCAGCAGGAAGATGTAGGTCTTGCCGCCGGACGACAGCTCGGCGCTCAGCCGGGTGACGCCGGCCATCTGGTAGTAGGCGTCGGTGCTCTCGTTCGCGGCGTCAAAGTCAACGGTGTAGCTGTCCACCTGCACAACGACCTTGCCGTCGCCGTTCAGGTCGGAGCAGAACGGCGTCAGCGCGTCCTGCAGCGCGGTGACGGTGTCGGTGGGCAGGTCGCTGGTGCCGACATAAGCGACCTGCACGTCGGGGCGCGTCTGAAAAACGGTGTCCTTGATGATCCACACGCCGAACACGACGACCAGCACGGCCACGACCACGGCCATCCAGTGATAGTGCCACCAGTTGGCGGCTTTTTCTTTTTTTGTATATTCGCGCGGGGGTTCCGGCGTCTGATTGTAAGTTTCGGTACTGTCCTTTGTGACCCAAGCCATAGTGCAGGTACGCTCCTTTTATCATACTTTTTCTATTATAACACAAATCGACAGGAAAATTTGTAAACTTATTTTGACCACGCCTTGCAACGGCGGGGGAAAGAGGGTATGATATAGTTGTGATAGTGTAGGCGGAAGCGGGCCGGAAGCGAGTGGAAACGCAAACGCCCCGGGAGGGATGAATCCCTCCCCTACGGATGACCCGGTCACGATAGTTGGTCGGAAAGCAGCGGAGGGGTCAAGACCCCTCCCTACGGACTGACGTGAACGGGTTGCGGACGAGAGGGGCAAGGGAGGGCGGCAGCCCGCCCCTTCGTAGTGTGCGGTGGTTGCCCGTTGACGGGTTGCCACGGTAGGTTGCGGGCGGCTGCCGCTCCCGGTTCAGCCACAAACAAAAAAGGAGCAACCCTCATGTCAAACGAAACAAACGAAACTCCCAGCCAGGGCCGTAAGGTCGGCATTGCGCGCTTTTTTGAACTGCTGGGCCGCGACCTGTGGCCGCTGTATAAATCCGGCATCCTCTGCGTACTGGGCTTTCTGCCCGGCACGGCGCTGGCCGTCTTTGGCATGATGGCCGGGTCCGCGCTGCTGACCGTCGTCGGCGGTGTGGTCGGCGGCCTGGTCGGCGGGCCGTTCCTGTCCGGTATGATCGATACCGTGCTGCGCGCCCTGCGCGATGAGCCCGGCTACTGGTGGAACACCTATAAACGCGCCTGGAAGCAGAACTGGCGGCAGAGCCTTGTGCCCGGCGCACTGCTGGGCCTGTTTGTGGGCAGCTGGGCCTGGATGCTCCGCGCCCAGGCCGAGAGCGGCAACACCAGCACCGCCCTGTGGGTCGCCTCCTTCGCGGGCATCTTCGTCTGCACGGGCTTCTTCACCTGGCTGCTGGCGCAGGTGCCGCTCGTGGATCTGCCGCTTGCCCAAATCGCCAAAAACGCCGGGCTGATGTTCTTCGGCTTCTTCCCGCGCACCGCGGCGGCGGCGCTGGTGCTGGCCCTGTACTGGGGCGCAACGCTGCTCTACCTGCCCGCCACGATCCTGACGATTTTGGCGTTCGGCTTCTGGCTGCCCGTCACGATTGCCCTGATGATCGTCTACCCGGGTCTCGAAAAGGTCTTTAAGCTCGAGGAAACGATCAACGCCCGCCGCGCCGCCGAGATCGAGGAGCGCATGGCGCAGAACCAGCCCAAATTCGACCAGTAAGGGGGACCCGGTATGGAAAAAAATACCGTCCTTTTGCAGGACACCGAAGCCTTCATGCACGGTGAGCTGGACAACGTGACCGTCCAGCAGAACTGCATCGTGCTGGATCTGGTGCAGGGCGGCTATGTGCCCTACGGCTGCTACACCAGCGCACCGATCCCGATGCCGCTGTTTGATGCGCTGCGGGTCAGCTGGAACGCGGCCTCGCCCGAGGACACGGCGGTGGAGGCCCAGGCCCGCGTCATGGTGGACGGCAACTGGACGCCGTGGAACAGCTTTGGCAAGTGGAGCCCCAGTCTGCACCGGGAAGGCCCGCCCTACCAGGCGCGCGGCCCCGTGCAGCGCTGGCCTGACCGCCTGCAGCTTGACAGCAAATACGCCACGGCGGTGCAGCTGCGCATCTACCTTTACTCCAAAAATGAGAAGGTGAGCCCTGCTGTTATGCTGCTGGGGGCCAGCGTGCGGGTGGTGGATGTCATCCCCGCGCGCGGGCGGCTTGTCAACGCACGGCTGCACCTGATGCCCTACACGGCGGCCCGCCGCGCCCCGGCGCTGCAGCCCTGGATGGACGCGGCGATCTCGCTGGCCAGCCTGACGAACCGCTGGGGCGCCGATCTGCTGCCCGAGGAGTTCGCCCAGGTGCTGCGCGACTGGCGCGCACCCGATGACTGCGGCCCCCGGAACCTGAGCTTTGCCGCCGCCGCGGCGGCGCAGTGGGGCTTCCCC
>ERZ773108.2782-NODE-2782-length-14403-cov-3.373292_pt1 | contig 14403 bp, 10 predicted proteins | sample MGYA00580570_ERZ773108 | MGnify/ENA primary metagenome ERZ773108 (study PRJEB29015, sample SAMEA2737840) | human gut metagenome | biome: human gut; feature: human-associated habitat; material: faeces | place: China | collected 2012 ...
CCAGCTCACGGTTTCGTCAGATATCCTGAGGCAAAAATCTATATTAATTTTCCTCAGACATAAGAAATAGTATGGGCGCAATCAACTAATCAGTGTGCGAAGTTTGAGTTATTAACTGATCCGTGGTGCATCATTTCCGGCACCACAGTTTTAGTTTTTAAATGTTTCATTGCTTCCGGTAATGCAGCAAAAATTATAGTTTAGTTCCTGTATCCAGAAGATTTTCCATGCTCTTTAAGCTGATCAATATCGTTGAGGTATTGTGCAGCAGAGCAGACATCGTCGGCTGGAAGACCCCTGCTACGCCTAACAGGATCAGTCCGGTGTTGATACCGACGATCATATGATAATTCTTATTGATCCGTCTGACCATGGCATCACTGAGCCGCTTGAGTGTCGCGATCTCATACAGATCATCTGCACTGATCGTCACATCCGCAATCTCTCTGGCAATCTCCGCACCGTCGCTGATAGCAATACCTACGCTTGCCTCCGACAATGCCGGCGAATCGTTGATGCCGTCTCCGATCATAATAACCTTTCGTCCGGCATTCTTTTCATTTTCCACAAACTTTGCCTTATCCTCCGGCAGCACCTCGGAATAATACTCATCCACACCCACCTTATCGGCGATCGTCGATGCGATCCGGTCACTGTCTCCCGTCATCATAACCACCTTGGAGATGCCGTACTTCTTCAACCGCCGGATGACCTCCGGTGCTTCCTTACGAAGCGGATCCTCGATACAGATTACCGCCGCAAGCAGTCCGTCAATCGCCATATACAAATGAGAATACTGCTCCGGAAGTTCCTCAAAAAGCTGCTTTTTATCCTCCGGCACCTTTGCATTCTCATCCTCAAATACGAAATGATGGCTGCCGATGATGATCTTCCTGCCCTCCAGTGTCGAATAAATGCCGTGGGCGACAATATATTCTACCTTTGAATGAAGCTCCTCATGAACCAGATTGCGTTCTATTGCCTTATTGACAACCGCCTTTGCCATGGAATGAGGAAAATGCTCTTCCAGACAAGCTGCGATCCGGAGAAGCTCATCGGATGACTGTCCGTTAAAGGAAATCACGTCCACTACGGTAGGCTGCGCCTTTGTCAGTGTTCCGGTTTTGTCAAATACTATCGTATCTGCCTCTGCCATTGCCTCCAGAAATTTTCCGCCCTTAACCGTAATATCATATGTACTTGCCTCGCGGATCGCTGACAATACAGTCAGCGGCATGGCAAGCTTTAATGCACATGAAAAATCTACCATCAGAACAGACAACGCCTTCGTTGCATTACGTGTAAGCAGCCAGACAAGACCTGTCCCTGCAAAAGTGTACGGAACCAGACGGTCTGCCAGATGTGCTGCCTTACCCTCCAGAGATGATTTCAGCTTTTCAGATTCCTCGATCATAGTCATGATCTTTTCATACTTGCTGGAACCGTTGACCTCCCTGGCCCGGATGGTAATCTCGCCTTCTTCCACAACAGTGCCTGCATAGGCATAGCCGCCCTCTGCTTTGCGCACCGGGTTGGACTCTCCGGTCAGGGATGCCTGATTGACCATAGCCTCTCCGCCAACCACATCACCGTCAAACGGGATCACATTGCCCATATGGATCACAACCTGATCTCCCGTCTGCACGGAAGTAACCTCCTCCAGCTCTTCTCTGCCATCCCGCAATACCCAGACCTTGCTGATATTCAGAGACATGCTGCGCGCCAGATCTCCAACGGATTTCTTGTGGGTCCACTCCTCCAGAATCTCTCCAATCCCCAGAAGGAACATCACAGAGCTTGCTGTGGCATAATCTCCACGAAAAACAGATACACCGACCGCCGTACCATCCAGAACCGGCACCTCTATCCTGCCCCTGGCCAGAGTACATAAGCCTTCCCAGATATACTTTACCGACTTCACGGTGGCAATCCCAGCCCTTACTGACATTGGCAGAAAAATTTTGGTTCCGTAATGTAAGATGACCTGATCCATTAACTTATCCCAGTAAAAACGGTTCATTTCCCGCCCGGAATTCTTAATAAAATCCTCCGGCACCTCGATGCGCTCATAGGAGAACCGACGTAATGCGTGTATCACATCTTCTCTGTCTCCCTGAAAACGGATGGTTGCATCACATGTTCTCTCCTGAATCTTTACATTCTGAATAAAATCATAGCCCGTCAGATAATATTGAAGTGTGTCTGCCTGGGCAAAGGTCATTCTTTTCTGTATGACATGAATACGGATCCTTCCCTTAATTTCATGTTTAATTTGAAATTTCATTTAAATTCCCCGTTTCATCCATTACTCTTCTGTTACTTTCTCAAAAGACTCATCCTCAACAGCCTCGTCCTCGAACTCCTCTGCCTGAGCTGCACGATCCTCATTGATCTGCTTTGCCTCTGCATAAATATCCTCTGCATTTTCCTGAACAGTTGCTGCTGTCTTCAGGATGCACTCCTTCGCACGAAGAACTGCTGCAGTACAGTTTGTATAAAGCTTCTTGGCATCATCACTTGCAAGGATCTTAACGCCTGCTGTCCCAAACAATACACCTGCTGCAAAAACGCCTGTCTTTACCTTATCAATCTTCTTCAAACAATCTAACATAATTATGCCTCCTATTCTCTGTTAGAAACTTCTTGTTTCATATATCATCTTTTTGTTTACCCCTCTTTATACACTTTTTTTCTTCAAAAGACAAGAGTGCTTATTGATTGTTTTTTATCAATAACCACCCTCGCCATCTAATTTTATATTTTTTTAATTTTTTGCAGGATTATATTTCAAATGAAATTCACACCTGACTCACCACAAGAATATCATTTTCACGGATCACTGTATTGCCATTTGGTATTTTCACCCGGTCCTCCCGCATCAATACAAGCACGAGGCTTCCTTCCTCCAGTTTCACTTTTGAAAGAGGCAGGCCGATCCAGGGACTTTCCTTGTCAATGGAAATTTCTGACAGATACAGTCCTAAATGCTCCTCCGGCGACAATGCACTAAGTACGATCCGATCCCCTTCCAGGATCACGGTATCCCCCTTTGGCACAATCCGTTCCTCCCCACGCAGGATCAACACAAGCAGCAGATCCGGAAGGGATGTGACGTCCTTGATCATTCTTCCGGCCCATGGATGATCCTTCTTGATCACAATCTTTACAAACTCCACCGGCACCTCCTCTGAGTAATCACTGAAGGTTTTCATAACATTATTCCTGTCATCGATCATGTCCAGCTTCCGTGCCATAATCCCCAGCAACGATCCCTGAATACTAATAGAAAACAGTACAATAAATATTACAATATGAAAGAGATCATTTTTGGTATATGCCGGATCAACTGTTGCCAGAATAGCAAAAACAATGGATGCCGCCCCTCGAAGTCCCGACCACGCAACCAGAAGCTGCTGGTGCACCGAACAGCGAAATGGCGTCAGAATAGCAAATACCGAAACCGGTCTTGCCACAAATGTCAGAAATAACGCAATGGCAAATGCCACCGGAATGATCCCCGGCAGGGCGGACGGAAACGCCAGAAGCCCCAGCAGGAAAAAGATCAGCATCTGCATCAGACCGGTCAGGCCGTCAAAGAAATGCACCAATGACCTTTTATTATGAAGTGGGCGATTTCCCAAAATCAATCCTGCCAAATATGTGGACAGATATCCATTGCCCCCCAGTACAGCTGCCCCGGCATACGCAAGCAGCGCCATACTAAACACAAAGATCGTATCCACACCATCACTGGTATTTTTCATCTGTGACAGCACCCAGGCGCCAAACGCTGCCACGATGACTCCCACGACAACACCAAATACAAGCTGCAGCACCACCAGGCGCACCAGACTTCCTCCGGTAAATCCTCCCTTCATCACCGCCAGAATGATCACGGTCAGCATATAAGAACACGGATCATTACTTCCGCTTTCCATTTCCAGCATAGACGCAGTATTGTCCTTTAAATTGAGCTGTTTGGAACGAAGAATTGAAAATACCGAAGCAGCATCGGTAGAACTTAAAACCGCACCGATCAGCATACTTTCCCAGAACCGGAAATGAAGAACACCATAGCAGAATAATCCGGTAGCCACGGCTGTCAAAAGTACCCCCAGTGTCGAGAGCAATACCGCCTTTCCCGCCACAGGCTTAGCCTGTTTCCAGTTGGTGCCAAAACCACCGTAAAACATAATAAATATCAAAGAAACCGTACAGATTTCCTCTGCGATCCTGTAATTATCAAAAGAAATCTTTAGCAGGCCATCTGTTCCAAAAAGCATCCCCAGCAGGATAAATGCCAGAAGCACCGGAATACCAAGCCTTGAAGAAAGCTTATTTAGAAACAGGCACAATAAGATGATCACCGTAACGATCAATATGTAATTTGTCATACATTCCTCCTTCCAGTTTACACATGTTGTCCCATACCGCAGATACAAATGTTATATTGACCAGCACTTCGGCTCTGCGACATATATAGACAAAATCATACCGTAAAACCGGCACAAATACAATATATGAATGAAATACCGAAAAATAATAATTTAAATGAGGGTAATATGTTAATTTTCAGTAAATTATTTTGTTTTTCCTTGACCATACGGAGGGTTGCAGATAAGATGATATGAGATTCTATTGCAGGTGCTGCACCGCATTTGCATTGCTGTGGAAATATAAGCAAGAAAGGTAAGGTTATTTTATGATACAGACAACAAAAACACTTGACTGGGACAAATATCTGAAAACAGCGGCCCAGGTAGTTTCCGAGGGAATTGTGATGCTGAAAAATGAGCATCAGGCTCTTCCTTTGAAGCCCCATGAGGAGATTGCATTATTTGGCCGGATTCAGTTTCATTATTATAAAAGCGGTACCGGCTCCGGCGGCATGGTTAATGTTTCCAAAGTAACAAATATTGTAGATGGTCTGCAGGAAAGCGGCATAAAATTAAATCAGGAGCTGTTGGATGTGTACCATAAATGGGATAATGAAAATCCCTTTGATCTCGGAGACGGCTGGGGCAAAGAACCATGGTCCCAGAAGGAAATGCCTCTGGAGGACTCTCTTGCCGCCCGCGCTGCCAAACGCTGTCAGACGGCTATCGCAGTGATCGGTCGTACCGCCGGGGAGGAACAGGACAATTCCCTCACAGAAGGTTCCTTCCTTTTATCTTCTGACGAGAAACAAATGCTCACCACCGTTCGCCGCCATTTTTCAAAAATGATCGTCCTGTTAAACGTGGGAAATATTATTGATATGAATGAGCTTCTGGAGATTGCCCCCGACTCTATTTTATATGTATGGCAGGGCGGAATGACAGGCGGTACCGGCACAGCGGATGTTCTGACCGGCAAGATCAGTCCATGCGGCAAGCTGACAGATACCATTGCAAAGCATGTTGAAGATTATCCATCCGCTCCTTACTTCGGAGATCCTGTGCGAAATTTTTATTCCGAGGATATCTATGTGGGATACCGCTATTTTGAAACATTTGCCCCGGATAAGGTATTGTATCCTTTCGGTTTCGGACTCTCTTATACCACTTTTCAGATTAAGACAAACGACATCATGGATCTGTCCGACAAATGGGACTTTATTATAACCGTCACCAATACCGGAAGCTGCTCCGGCAAAGAAGTTGTGCAGATCTACTGTGAAGCACCTCAGGGCAAACTCGGCAAACCGGTCCGTGTATTGTGTGGCTACGAAAAGACAAATACACTGTCACCGGGCGAATCCCAGACTGTGACCATCTCTGTCAGCAAGACCCAGACTGCATCCTATGATGACTCCGGCATTTCCGGCCATGCTCACTGCTTTATTCTGGAAGAAGGAGACTATCATTTCTATGTGGGAACAGATGTCCGGCATGCCAAGAAAACATATACCTGTACACAAAATGGTACACTTGTGATTTCCAGCCACCAACAGGCTCTTGCTCCTGTAGAAGCATTTGAACGCATAAAACCGGTACTGTCAACAGACGGATACGAACCACAGATGGAAGCGGTTCCTCTTTCTGAGGTAGATGAGACAAAACGCCGTCTTGAAAATCTTCCGAAGGAAATACCTTTTACCGGTGATCGTGGAATCCGCCTCTGTGATGTCCGAAAAGGCACCCACACCATGGAAGAATTTATTGCACAGATGACCGATTATGATCTCGCCTGCGTGATCCGCGGAGAGGGAATGAACAGCCCAAGGGTAACTGCCGGTACCGCTTCCGCATTCGGCGGTGTTTCCCAAGAACTGGAAGCCCTTGGCGTTCCTTGTGGCTGCTGTGATGATGGTCCTTCCGGCATGCGTCTTGACTGCGGCACCAAAGCATTCAGTCTGCCAAACGGCACAATGATGGCGTGTACCTTTAATCGGACACTTCTCACAGAACTCTTTGCCCTGACCGGTCTTGAAATGATCGCAAACAAGGTCGATTGTCTTCTGGGACCGGGAATGAATATTCACCGTCACCCATTAAACGGCAGAAACTTTGAATATTTTTCGGAAGATCCTTATCTGACCGGAACCATTGCATCGGCTCAGCTTCATGGACTCCATCAGTCCGGCGTCACCGGAACCATCAAGCACTTCTGTGGAAATAATCAGGAAACGAACCGTCATGATACCAACGGCGTCATCTCTGAGCGTGCTCTGAGAGAGATTTATCTGAAGGGCTTTGAAATCGCTGTCAAAGAAGGACATGCCGATTCTGTTATGACCACCTATGGACCAATTAACGGAGTCTGGACAGCCGGCAGCTTTGATCTGACGACACAGATCCTGCGAAACGACTGGGGTTTTACCGGCTTTACCATGACAGACTGGTGGGCCAACATCAACCGCCGCGGCCAGGCAGTGGATAAGTCAGATTTTGCCGCTATGGCGATCGCCCAAAATGATGTATATATGGTATGTGCCATTGGAGCAGAAAATGATGATAATATTCTTGCCTCTTTGGAAAATGGTACTCTGCAGCGCAGTGAGCTTCAGAGAAATGCTGCGAATATCTGTCGTTTTCTTATGAATACACAGGCCATGGCGCGTCTGGAAGGCACCGAAACAAAAATTGATATTATCAACCGGCCGGCAGATGAATCTGATGTTGACGAATCCTCCGTGAAATTCTATGAACTCGACGGAAATCTCACGATCAATCTGGAAGACATCTGCACCGATAAAGGGACAAACCATAGCTTTGGCCTCGATATAAAAACTATGGGAAAATACAGAATGACCCTTACCGCCAGCTCTACGCAGAGTGAGGTAGCGCAAATTCCAGTCACCCTTTTCAGCCTGGGTACAGCATATGGGACATTTACCTGGAACGGCACAAACGGACTCCCTGTTTCCTTTGAAACAGATATTCCGCTTTTCTCCAAATATACCAATCTGCGCCTCTTCTTTGCACAGGGCGGTTTGAAAATGCACAGTATCACCTTTGAACTGATATCAACAGAGCTGTAAAATATCCTCCTGATATCTTTTTACTAATCCCTCCTGATAACCGGCTGTCTGCAATTTCTTTACCCTGACAGCCACCGATTGAAGCACTGGATCAACAATTTTATCCAGTGCTTTCAATCTTTTTGTACTGATCTGTCGATTCGATCTGCATTCCATATAATCCTCTACCGTTAAATGCCAGTAATGAAATGCTCCACTATAAAAATTATGCAGTTTCTGTGCGATCAGCAATCCTTCCGGATCAAAATCTCCGGCATAATATACTTCCACACCAGACACACCACAAAGCTCCAATACATTCAGACCTGCCAGCCGGGGCTGGCCATTCATGCACATAAAAGCATAATTTTCCGGATTATTTTCACAAAGCATTGCAAATACCGATGGATTTTCCACAATAAACAACTTATTTTGTGGACATATAATTTCCTTCCACCCTACCATAGATGCCAGTGGAATCTGGACCATGTCCTGCTCCATACAAAATCCATGCATTCCTGCATGAATCTCCCCATTCACCTTGCGTATGTTCACACCGGCAAGCATAACATAATTTGAAACCTCATCTATCAAAATACCCACGTGCAAAAAACCCTTCTGTCTTTTATATGCAGGAAAGATTTTGTTTTCCTCTAATACAATACCCCGATTCTCAAGATCCAGTTCCACCATCTCCTGCAATATCTTCCCACCTTCGCTCCCGGCATCAAAGGCATGAGGATCTCCTGTGATTTCCGTAGCAAATACAGCCAGATATCGAGTTCTGCCACAGCGGTAGGGCAATCCATTATAAATATCCGCAGCCAAAGCCAGCTTCCGTTTCCAATGATCTATGTCCTCTTTTTCAGAAAGCCGAAACCGTTTTGTCAAAGTTTCCAGCCAATCATACATAGGCGTATTCTCATATTGTATCTGAAGCATTTCAAGCACTTCGCCGACCTGTTTCTGCTTCTTTTCTTCCTGCTCACTTTTTCCAACCGGTTTAATGCCAAAATAAAGTTCCAGCAATCGTTCCGGGGTGATAAAGGAATAACAGCTCTCAGACAGTGCTTTACAGAATCTCTCCGAAGATACGGACACACTTTTCTGTCCATGATAATTCTTCCCAAAAAATCCTTCTAATTCTTCAATTTCCGGCATTGTCAAATGATTCAATTTTACTGTTCCTGAAAACCTTCCATAAGAATAATACTTATGCCAAAATCCCCTGAAAACCTTCTCCCATACCGGATTTCCATGAAAATATTCAAGACATTGATTTTCCTTATCCAAGCTCTACACTTCTCCTCTCCACGGACTCCTCATCCTCCAGATTTTCCTTATAATGACCGTTCCATAAATATGGCATAACTGTGACAAATTTTGCATTCTCCGGCCGCTCCAGCTGATAGATCGCCAATGCATCCAATGTATCACAGTCTCCCCAAAGCACCTGGGAATTGATAATAAAATTAAAGGAAAATTCTGTCATCAGCCGGAACATGTCACGAATATTACGATTATCTACCCCCGCAAATGCTTCATCTAACGAGATCAGCCTTGGGGCATCCGGTCTGCCACCCTCATATTTTGCAACAACAGCAGAAAATAATGGAACATACATTGACATTGCTTTCTCACCTCCGCTAAAGGTTCCAAAAACACTGTTGGTAAGCTCTTTCTGTTTCTCTCCTGTTTTTTGGGAATACAGCTGAAATTCAAACCATTTCCGGTAATCTAATGTCTCCTTCATCACCTGATAAAAAGAAACCATACCACCACTTTCTCTTGCATGCCTTCTTGCTTCGTCTACCTTGGAACGGAAATGACGCGATAATTTAGATGCTTCCTCCTCACTCATCAAACGGTAATCCTTCTTCAACAGATTCGACAGATAATTTTGGTACAAGTGTTGGATTTAATGAATTATCAACTCTTACCAAGTTTCCATATTGGTCTTTTCCTTGCTTAAAAGGATTGGGTGATTTACCGCTTTCGCCTTTGAGACCTAACTCTTTTCTTTTTATTTCGATAAGCATATTATCAACAAAATACTTATCGACATTTTGACCAAGCTTATTATTACAATTAGCACAAACATCCGTTGTTATTAGATCGGTATTGCCAAGTGATAATGGAATAATGTGCTCTACGCTCCAAGAATTATTTTCTTTTAATTCTTCTTCTGTTCTACCGCAAAAAATACATCTTTTCATCGTTAGTCAACCTCCGAGCAACTTAATTTCTATTATTATACCACACCCGACCAGAAAAAGCAAGGAGGCATCCCATGTATTTCACCCTTATTCTCGAAAACGAATCCGGCGAACAAGTGAACCTATCCACCACCGCCAACCAATACATGACCTCCAAAATCGAAGGTCTGAATCCGCCTGCCGGAACGATTTCCACTTCTTCTTACGCAGGCATGAACGGCAGCTACCTCAACAACGCTTTCATTGAAAAACGAAACGTAGTCATTTTCTTTGCCATGCGTAGCATTGGGATCGAGAAACGGCGGCATCAGCTGTATCATGTGGTCAAGCCGTCCCGATACATCAAGATCTGGTATAGGACGGCGAACATTGATGTCTATGCCGAAGGGTATGTAGAAACCTGCGAGGTGTCAAATTTCGAGCAGCAGATCAGCGGGCAGATCTCCATTCTCTGTCCGGATATTTACTGGTACAGCCGGGATATCTTCTACGCTTATTACAGCGGTGTGATCGGAGCATTTCACTTTCCCTTTCCGGAGAGCGATGCTCCGTTTCCTTTGGGTGTGTATTCCAACAGCAATCTGTTTTCTATCACCAATGACGGGGATGAAACTGGATTCACACTGCGAATCGAGGCATTGCCCAGCGACATTCCGCAGGAAGTGGTGGCAGTGACACCGACCATCTACAACGAAAACGGTGAGTATCTGCAAATCAAAGGCGATATTCTGACCGGCGATGTCATTACGGTTACCACGAAAACCGGAAACAAGACCGTTACGCTGACACGCAACGGCGTGGACAGCAACATCCTGAACCGGCTGGTTTCCGGTTCGACTTGGCTGACCTTGAAGGAAGGCACAAATATCTTTCGGGTCGAGGCAGTTCGTGGGGTGAAAAAGCTGCGTGTGACATTGATGCACCGCAATTCTTATCTGGGGGTATAGCTATGCAGTTGGAAATTTACAATCTTATCGCAGAAGAAAACCGCATTTCCATTTCTTTGGAAGCCATCTGCGACAGCTATTCTTCGCTTCTGTGGGACATTGAGTTCTACCAGTGCGGCTGCTTTGAGGTGTACATCGCTGCCAGTCCGCAGAATGTATCCATCTTTCAGCGTGGCAGAATTGTGGCGAGGAGTGATGATGCACAGCACTTCGGCATCATTGAGTCCCTGCAATTGGAAACTGATGCTGAAAAGGGCGATTACCTGACAGTCACCGGACGGTTTCTTGCCAGCCTGCTGGAACGAAGAATCATCTATCCCACCATCACCGCAAACGGCAGCTATGAGGACATCGTCCGCAAGGTGCTGTCCCGCAATGTGATTTCTGCCGGAATCCGCAATCTGCCCGGTTTTTCCATGGGAACGGTGTCCGGTGACTGCTGGCAGAAAACCGCACGAATGCAGGTCAGCTATGACAACATTCTGGAATGGCTGTACAGCCTTTGTGAAACCATCGGCGGTTCGGCAAATGTGCGGCTGGATGGAAACGCACTGAAATGCGACCTGTTTTCCGGAACAGACCGCAGTTTGTTGCAGGACGACAATCCTCATATCGTATTCTCCGATGCGTACAACAACCTGCTGTCGTTTTCCTATGCAGCAGACGATGCGGTGCAGAAAAACTTTGCCTATGTGCTGGGCTGCGGTGAGGGCAGTGCCAGAAAACGCACGACCTTCTGTTCCAGTGCAGAGCCGACCTATCTTGACCGCTATGAGGTCTATGTAGACGAGCGAAACACGGCACAGGAAGAAGATGTGACCGATGCGGAATATTTAGAAATTTTGAAAAGCAGCGGTGCAGAACATCTGGTGCAGCCGAAAACGGCATCGGAATCTGCCATCGCTGCTTTTTCTACCCAGTATCAGTACAACAAGGATTACTTTGTGGGCGACTATGTGACCGTGGAACAGAAACGCTTTGGTTTGATTCAACCCAGAATCCAGCTGATCGGCATGGTGGAGAGTTTCGACCAGAACGGTAGAAGTCTGACACCGACTTTCAAAGAAACGGAGTGATATTCATATGTCTTTTTCCTATGGATTTTTTAACGCACAGAATCTTGACCGGGTATATACCGCAGAAGATTTCACGGCATATTTGTCCAGCCTGATTTGCAACGGGATTCTGGATACTTACCGGCAGTGCTTTGCACCAACAGTCAAAAATTTATCCGTTACATTCGGCACGGGCAAGGCGTGGATCGATGGACACTACTTTATCAGTGATACCCTGCATACTATCGACCTTTCTTCTTATGTAGATGAATCTCTGAATCGTTATGTAGCAATCGGGATCTATTGTGATCGTTCTACTCGTACCTGTGGGATTCGTATTCTGGCAGGTACAGCAGCCACCAGTCCAACCATTCCTACCTTTACCAACAACAATGTGACGACTTATCTGACTTTAGCAGTTGTAAGACTGCGTGCCGGAACGACAGCTATTCTGGATTCTGACCTGACAGACTGCCGTGCAGATGAGAGCAAATGCGGCTACTGTAAGTGCATTCTTGGCAAATGCAGAGTGACCGAGATGCTTGCCGAAATGGCAAAGACAAATGCCACGCTGGACGAACTGCAAAAGCGGCTGGATGCGATGAACAGCCAAATTTCCGAACTACAAACCAAGGTAGATGATTTGACCGCAGGCGAAATCTTAGCAACCGGACAATGCGGTGAAAACATCTACTATGTTCTCTATGACAATGGCAAACTGCTGCTGCGTGGCACGGGTGCAACCTATGACTATACTTCTCATGATTCTGTGTTTTATCAAAACGATCAGATCAAGGAAATCGTGCTCAGCAATGGCATTACTGGTCTGGGTGACCGTTTGTTTTATCATTGTGCCAATGCGAAAACGGTATCTCTGCCGGCTACGCTGACCAGCATTGGGAATGCCGCTTTTGCACAGGAAGATGCCGTAAGCAATTACACCGCTGGGCTGACTTCTGTTACCATTCCGCAGGCTGTCACTGCGATCCAGTCATACGCATTTTATCACACCGCCATTACAGAAGTCACTGTGCCTGCTAACGTGAAAACATGGGGAAAGTATGTTTTCAGCGATTGTACAAAACTGAAGATTGCCCGTATTGCGTGTGATTCCATTGGCTCTTTTGCATTTACAAGATGTACAGCATTGTCCAACCTTACGATTTCAGTAAATTGCAAGACGTTCGGACAAAATATGCTGACGTATTGCGAGAGCCTAAAAGTCATCACTTATGAGGGCACGATCGCTCAGTGGAACGCCATCACCAAACCGGTCAACTGGATGTCCTCCGGAAAGCATTTTTACAATGACTATCTGCAAAAAATCCAGTGTACAGACGGTTATTTGGAATATGATTCTGAAAATGATGTGTGGAACGAGGTGAAAAACGGATGATGAAATTCTTAGTGAAACAGCAAAAAATCGACGTGCTGGAACGAGAGGTCATTGCTTCTGACCAGATCGCATTTGTTTCGGTAAAGTTCGTGTTCGATGGGGCTTGGAAAACGCTGCACAAGGTGGTGCAGTTCACGCAGTGTGAGGAAACATACAACGTGGTGCTTGGCATAGACGGAACAACCTGTTTGCTGCCTGCCGAACTGCATCCCGGTGCGGTGAAGATGAGTTTGTTTGGCTACGATGCAGAAAGCGATACTACGGTTCGAGCGACCACGGTTCCTGTCACCCTTCACATTCGACCATCTGGTTTTGTTGCAGATGGGGATACGTCAATTCCGCCGACGCCGGATCTGTATACGCAGCTTTTGAAAAAGCTTTCCGAGATGCAAACCGGAGCAAACGGAAAGGATGGCCGTTCTGCTTATGAGATTGCCATAGAAAATGGTTTTGTGGGGACAGTTGCAGAATGGCTAGAGAGTTTGAAAGGCAGGGACGGTATTGATGGTAAGGACGGACTACCGGGAAAGGACGGAAAAAATGGTGCAGATGGTTTGCCCGGTAAGGACGGCACAAATGGGAAAGACGGTAAAGATGGGCGTGACGGAAAGGACGGCGTTTCTCCGGATTTGAAAAATTATCCGGATACTGATGCTGTAAAAGCACTGGTTCAAGCTACTGTTCAGCCGCTTTTACAGCAGGCACACGTTCATAAAAATCTGGATGTTTTAGATGATTTGACGGCAGATGAACTCTCTTTGCTGCGTACTCTTCAAGAATTCGAGGATGATACAACTTACAATACCCAAACATTCCGGGAAGCCATTGCAGCATTGAATGAAAAGGCACATACCCACGAAAATCAATCTGCATTGGAGCAGATCACTGCTGCAAAAATCGCACAATGGGATGGTTTCGGCACACAAATCAATGGGCTTAGCACGAAGATTACAGTCTATTCGGAAAAAACAGAACGCACTTTGGAGAGCCTGCAAAAGCAAATCGACAACCTGACAAGCGGCAGAAATTACACCGTCCTGTTTCAGTCCGGGCAGAATGCCATTTCGACCTATGCACCGGACATCAGCATGATTCTGGACGGCAGCTATCAGACAATGGCGGATTTCCTGACTGCTTATCCGCAGTTTTGCAGTGCAGCAAATGATTTTGTGCTGTCCTACTCACAAACGTGTTTTAACTGGGATAAGTCGGTCTTGACCGTTTGTGCAAAGCCTCTGTCTCTGACGAAAAATGCGGAAATCGTAATGTCCTATCAGTCGGGTTCCAGCGAAGCCGGAAGCCTGTATCTGGTGCAGAAACCGCAGAAGATCGACATTCCCGAGATCGG
>ERZ773108.2793-NODE-2793-length-14351-cov-2.711947_pt1 | contig 14351 bp, 13 predicted proteins | sample MGYA00580570_ERZ773108 | MGnify/ENA primary metagenome ERZ773108 (study PRJEB29015, sample SAMEA2737840) | human gut metagenome | biome: human gut; feature: human-associated habitat; material: faeces | place: China | collected 2012 ...
AAACCCGCCGTTCCATCGCATCGGCCGAGCAGTGCGGCAATTTTGGAACTCACCACGCGGCGCATATGATAATAGGAGGACGCTGCGTTGACCTCCAGCAAATCGTATGCCTTGTACAGTCGAATCTCCTTTCCCGCACGATAATCCAGCGAAGCGTTCGCGGTAAAGTAGCCGATCAGGCGGTTGAACTTGTTCACTTCCCCCATCCACTCCACCTGCTTTTTGCTGGCGTTGCTGCGCTGCTTGGACAGGGCAAATGTTATCCCCAGCAGCACAGCAAAGTAGACCACGCAGGCTACGCAGATCTTGTAATCCAATTGCAGCATGGGCAGTACGATCCAGAATGCTGCCACCAGTGCGACTACACGCTGTGTCAGCAAATCAAACAGATTGAGCATACCATAGAGTCCATAACCCCAGTTATTGTCCTCTGCTATGCGCTGGCGCACGCCCTGGAGACGTTCATCCTCCAACGCGGCATACTCCATGTTCAGCGTCTTTTCCCCCAGCAGCGTGTCGTATTTGCGCACGCAAGCCTGCATACGGATCTGGCAGGTGCGATGCAGCAAGTCCCGCAGCGCATACCCCAAGAAGATCGCCGCCACGCCCAGCAGCGCAAAGCAGATGATTCTCTGGAAGGGCTCTCCGTCAACCAGTCGTTGTATGACCGCGCCGGAGAGCAAAATGGCGCCGAAGGGCAGCAGCGCTGAAACCACGCTACGGGCCGCATATAGCCACAAAATGTGAGAATCCATTTGACGAATCAATGAAACCAGCTTACGGAACACGTTATTCCTCTGTTTCATGCGCCTGCTCCCTCCTCATCCGCCTGATCCTGATAATAATGGCTTTGGATTTCATACATGTGTGCATAGTCCTCCTCCGCAATCATCTGCTGCTTATTGTAAAGTTCCCGGTACAGGGGAGAAGAAGCCATCAGCTCCTCATGCGTGCCCCATTCTGCAATCCTTCCATCCTTCATCAGCGCAATCCGATCACAGAACATCGTGCTGGCCAGTCGATGGGAGATGTACAGCGATGACTTGCCGAAGCAAAGCTCCTCATAGGCCTTATACTGTGCGCTTTCCGCAATGGGATCCAGCGCTGCCGTCGGCTCGTCCCGAATGAGCACGGGACTGTCCTTGTACAGCGCCCTTGCCAGGAACATCTTCTGCGCCTGCCCACCGGAGAGCACCACGCCTGCATTGGTGACGACCTTGAGCATCTGAGAATCCGCGCCATCGGGCAGCGACTGGATGTGTTCTTGCAGTTTTGCCTGCCGCAGGCTGATGTCAACCCTCCATGCCTCCAGCTTTTTCTTCGGCTGTAGCGCGACATTCTCCGCAACGGTGAATGGAAATAGCGCAGCGTCCTGGAACACAGCTGCAAACAGGCCCAGCAGCGCGTCAGGATCGTACTCGTGCATGGGATGGTCATTGATGCGGATCTCTCCGCTGCTCGGCGTATAGAATCCGCACAGCAGCTTCACCAGCGTGGTCTTTCCCGCGCCGTTTACGCCCACCAGCGCGACCTTCTGTCCCGGCTCTATGGTCATGCTTAAGTGGTCGATGACGTTCTTGCCCCCGGGTTCGTAGGCAAAGCAAACATCACAGAACTCGATTTTGATGTCGTTCAGCAGCAGGGTACGATACGACGGCTGTTCCGTTTTCCCATGCGCATCCGCCTCGACAAAGGCGCGGTAATCCTCTACGCGCAGAGATGCCGTCCCAATCTTGGACACCTGCTCCACCAGGCTGGAAATCCACTGCGAAAACCCGGTAATCGCACCAAAGTACAGCACAAAGTCCGCCAGGGGAATCTGCCCGGTCGAAACCTTATAAATGAGATATGCATATGCAAAACCATCGCGCAGCAGGATCGTCAGCGCATTTCCCAGCATCGCACCATAGCGCCGGTTTTCCGTCCGGCAATCCCACTTTCTGCGGGCGCTCAGCAATGCAGCCAGCTTACTCCGCAGCCAGCACCGCATCCGGTACACGCGGATTTCCTTTCCATAAGCCGGGTCCAGGCACTTCTGCGTAAGGTAATTGATTTTCTTATCCAGTGCAGCCCAGCGGTCCTTATTCTCCCGCTCAAACCTGCGCGTCCACATGGGCAGCAGCACATTGACCAGCGACAGCGCCACCAGTCCAAGTATGATCCAGGGATTCAACAGCGAAAGGATCGAAGTATACAGCGCAAATCCCAGCACCGCCGTGCAGATTCCCATCACGGCCGGCATCATCAACCGGATGCAGCCCTCATCGCCCTTATAAACCGCATCCATCGCCCGCTGGTACAGGGTCTGCCCCTCCGCGCTCTCCACCAGCTGATAGCTGCATCGCAGCGACTGCATGTACAAATCCCACACATACTCCGACTGCACCATGATCATCCGCCACTGCGAGCGCGTTTTCAGGTCTCCACCCGCTGCATACAGCAGTGCAATCCCCAACGCAACCGTGCTCACACTCATAATGAGCTGCACAGGGGGTACCTTCGCCGTAATTTGCTCCACGACCAGCTTGGGCAGGAAAATACCCAGGAACGGCACCAGCACCTCAATTAGCGTTGTCGCAAGAAAGAGCCACAGCAGCACCCTATCCTTTGCGTTTACCATTTTCACGCAGTACCATGCATTGGCCCAAATGTTGTGTCCCCGTGTCTGCATTTTCATCGAACCACTCCTCTCTGCTTTTCCCCCGCTTGTAATCCCATTATACTTGGCAGCAAAACCTTGCTCAACACAATTGCCAGAAACGCCGGCACGCAGGCCATCAATTTACCAGTTAATCCCCTTCAACGTTTAGATCAAACACGAGATCATGTGCATTATATACAACCTTGATATTGGAATTCGTCCGCACCGTCAGCCCAATATATCCTTTGCGTCTTACCAGAACAACGGGGGGCACATAGGCATCTTCCAGCTGACAGATCACATAGTGATCTTTTTTTGCAGAACTATACCGTACAAAGTAGGATGCAAAATCTTCCAGTGAGTTTATTTCAAGCAATCCTCCTGTTATAATCTTTGTTTTCAGGAAATCCGATAGCTTTCCAGTCTCCAACGGCACATAGCGCTTATAACGATTTGTCATAGAATACATATCAAAAATATACATCTTATCGTTATGCTCAAACAAATTCACGATATGGCAGCTACCGCACTCTGACAAGATCAGTATCATACTGATCTTGTTGTAATACTCATCGAGCGTTTTCTTTGTCCAAGCTGCAATAGTCGCGCAACACCCGCCTCCATTCGTCTCGAATGCTTCTCCATCTCGGTGATACTCCCAAAGCCTTCCATCCTCCTCCACGAAGAAATTGTCTTCTATCACCTTGTAGTCTTTTACTTGAAGCCACTGTACTAGCTCATACAGCGTACACACGCATTTATACTGCATAGGTGCTTTATCAGATCTCTCAATCTGTTCATTTGTGTATCGTGTTCCTCCCAATCGCCTAATAGGGACCCATCTGACCCCAGGATATAACTTTGTTGAAAAGTCAGCCTCGCTACATAATGCCTTTGTATCAAAGGAATTCATTTTTCCCCTCCTATTTGCATAAACACGCTATCAGCAGATTTACCAATCTTTCTGCATTTTCCCCTGGCAAAATAGCGAATGCTGGCAAATTTAATTCAACAACCAGCTTCTCGATGGTTTCATCGAGCTGCTTTTCCTCTGCAAGTACTTTTTTCTCGTTCATCAAATACCAGTCATTAGGATATATTAACGGAGATATTGCCAGCGCAACTACCTTAGTTGCGATTACAGACTCTATTGCCTGAATACTGCGTTTTATATAGGCAATGTCATCATAAGCATTTACACACAATACCACTATATCGGGATTAACGCCTAATAAAAATTCAAGCTCTGGAATTCTCAAGTGAGCAATATTAAAGGCATATCGTGCAATCGTCCCCGCTTGATTTCCTGCCAGTATCAAATCAGGTTCCTTCTCGTCAATACAATGCATTTTGAAATTGATATTCTCAACGAATTTCTCACCACTGTCTTGTACAGTCCCAGAGTACCCAAAATGTATCGTTTCGTCTAACCCGAACAGCGCAGATGAAGGCTCTGTTCCCATTTGTCCGACGATATAACCCCTGCGCAAAAGCTCCTGTCTAAGAAGCAATTGTAATGTGAATTTGCATTGCTGGTTGCTCGTACCCATTATACCAACAACCGGAGCCTGTATTTGATAAAGTCGCCCTCCCTTCTGTGGCACATCTCGCCCGGTGCCCGGATATGCCAGCAACAGTCCAGCTCGTCTAAACTTCATCTCATACTCATTAACCCCCTTATTGTCATAACAAAACACATGTTTTTTATGCTTCAAACACTGCTCAAGCAACTTTTCCTTAAGCTGTTCTCCTAGAATCTTTTGCATCTGCTCAAGGTGTCCAAGGATAAGGCAATCAAAGGCGTCCCAATCAATATGTTCGATACTCTCTACCACAAACTCGTCCCGTCCATCAAAGGAGCATATTTTCTTCCCGCATGTCCGAAACAGTTTGTGATCATAGACCTTTGTTATCTGTCCGCGCAGGAGCCCTGCAAAATTAGTAAGAGTGTGATTCTCCTTATTATACGGGAATATAGCCAACCGTTTTCCCTCGATTATATCGATACATGTTCTTTTTTCTACTGTCTGCGAACCAATTGTCCTCTTTCCTTCTTCCATAAGTTTTTGAACACATCTCTGGGGCAAAAATCCCTCTTCCAATAATCGGACCAACCTTGCAGTAATGTATGGCGCAGAAAAGCTTGCCCCCTGATGAATGATGTATCGAGGGTTGGTCCATGCCAACCGATGATTCGTTCCTAACGCGATAATATTAACGGGACTATTTTCAACGACAAAATAGTCGTTCTTGTTCTGCACATCCATAGACACATCTACACCTATTACCTGTGGATATGCAGCCGGAAAAGACATACTCCCATCATTGCTGAATGCAGCAACCATCAGTACATCTTTCTGATAAAGCCTTTCACATATAAGTCTTAACTGCTTATCAGGTGTAATACATCCCAAGCTCATATGAATAATAGCACAGGATATATGGCTATCTATATATTCCAGTGTATATGCCAATTTCTGTGGCGTTACTTTATGCGTATGGTCAAATAGTTTGATGATTGTAAACTCGGTATTGTTAGGGCATTCCTTTTTCAGAATCCCCATTACAGCAGTACCGTGTCCTATTTCGTCCTTTGCTTCACCCTGCTTTACCCGATATTCCCCTTCTCGATCACCACATACAGTAAGTTGTTCATAGGACTCCATATCCCCAAAAACCGGATGAGTCAAATCAATTCCTGTGTCGATTATCACAACCCTTTTTAACACTTGTTCATCCTCCCATAGATAGGTCAACTCGACCAGTCAGAGACTGGTCGAGTTGCTTTCCTGTTATTCGTCCAAATCATAGCCACAAAGGCCACCGCAAGAATCGCCACCATAAGTCTCAACAAACGCCTTGTCCATCGTCAAAACCTTCTCAGGCTTCTTGAGTTCCTTCTTATCCACACTTCCTACCTCCTTTCATGTAGATTCCTATTAAAGTGGAATAACCTATGATATTCATAGTTGCATCCACTCAAAGGCGTAGTGTCTTACGCGTTGGCTAACTCCAAAACTGTGTCTATTAGGTCTGCAAATGTCTCCATATTTTCGGAAAACAGAAACTCATCAGGTATTTCAACATCGTAGATGTTCTCCAATTCTACAATGAATGCAACAAATGTCAATGACTCCGATAAGACATCATTTATATAATCGCATTCCTTCACCTCATCCAGAGTTACACCGACGTTTTCCGCTGCTTGCCGGATATTTGCAAACACATCATCTCTATTCATGCTAGCTTCCTCCATAATCATTTCAGAAACTGATACTGATACGTATCATTAGTATGTACCAGCAACCTAAGGATCTGGTCAATATCGTGATTGTCATATCCACATGGATATTTTTTTCCTTTTATGCTATTCAATGGACAAACCCTGTGGAAGCATGATGCGTATCGTGTACAATTCGAGCATTTCGATGGTAATTTCTCTGGCCTCACAACCCACTGTGCCAACTTATTTCGGTCGATTATAAGATTTCCATCTTTTATGTATCCCAACGCGTTGATTTCATTGTACAACTCGCAGGTACACTTTAATACTCTTGTCCCAGGTGCAATGACGAATGCATTGGCTTTTCCGGCCTCGCAGAAATTGTTCCTGAGCAAATTTACATAAAAACTGCAATCGACGCTCTCCTTCTGCAGTAAGATCCGTTCATAGATACTTTTCCCACCCATGAGGAGCTGATCCTTCATTTGATGGACACTATCGCCGCCCCAGTCGCCTACCGGTCTAAAGTAGAATTTGAATCTTTTATCATTCCCAAATTCTTTCTTCATCCAGCTAATATACTGTTCTAGAGTCCCCTCATTGGCTTTTGATACATTAGCTCGAATAATTATAGCAAATCTTGAACTATTTACATGATCTCGTATATTTCTCAAGTTTGCAACAATCTGATCAAAAGTACCTTTTCCATCAATGGTATGCCTTGTAATATCGTGCGTAGAAGCCAGCCCATCGAGCGTGATGTGAAAAGATACAACTCTATTGCGAATCATATTCCTGCAAACTGTATCACTTAGGCAAAACGCATTTGTTGTCATAGTTGCATAATACAGTTTTCCTCTCTTACGACATTCTCCAATAAATGCTGTTGACAATTGCTCTATCGCCTGCTGTTCCAGTAATGGTTCCCCGCCAAACCAATCTACATGTAATGCCCTATACTCTCCTAAATGTTTCTTTATGAATTGAATGATCTCATGTATATCCTGCTCCGAATACCGTTCATTGCTATGGTTTTCATAACAATATGTACAACGGAAATTGCATCCCATTGTTGGCATTAGTGTTAGATGTAAAACCCCGTCCGAAGCCAGCTCCATGCATTTCAATTCAGCTAGGCGTTTTTCATCTAAATCTTCCTCGACAAGGATTCCTTTTTCCTTAAGACGTTCTTTCATCTTATGGTTATGGTCATCATCCATATGCTGCCATTGTTGTTTTGACAGCATATGCAACTGACCAGACAATGAATTATAGATCATCACACTGTTATCATATTCACATATATAATTATAAACCGATAACTTTTCCATTATTATCTCCCATAATGCTCATGCAATCAATTTCAAGTTGATAGACGTCCTCAAGAAGATCCGCTATTCTAAGCAACAATCCTTCTTTTCGGCTGGCTATGTATTTTACTCTCAACTTCTGAGCTAACACAGTTTTCACCAAAACTGCTTGATACCTGTTCTCAAATTCTTCCCAAAACTCGCCTTTGAACATATCCCTGTATTGATGCAATCGATTCATTATCATCAGCTTGCTTTCATACCATGCATGAAATGTCGGATAAGGAGACCTGTCGTCATTTTTATCACAACGAAGAGTGTTTGCAAGAAACAAGCCATTCTCAGGTCCCGAATAATATTTCTGAGTGTCAGGCAAGCAAAATCTCAACAATTCAGGGTTGATCCAACCTCTACGGTACATATCAATACACGCCAAGCAATTACTCTCTGACAGTTCAAGCTCTCTTACCACAGATTTAACTTTCAGAAATACAATACGGCCTAGCCTTATCCATTTAACTGAGTCAGCCAATTCTAGCTGCATCCCTGCTTCAATCCCTTGTCTGAGATTTTCATAGGATAGGGTGTATTCAGTAAACTTGTGTGTCACCTCATCCATATTAACATACATGAAGCCCCTATCGTTCGTACCATAAATCAAAATCTCATGAACCCGATGCATCTCATGAGTGGGAAACTTTTGCTTTACGCTGTTAACATCTTCTAAATAGTACGTATCTAAAAACACAACTGAATAATAACCCTCATAAAGCATTTCCATGATCAGCGCAATCGGATCCCGCCGAGACAACATACTGTCAGAGTAGAACATCATATCAAAAGGATCACTGCACAGTCTAACATTGTTATAGGATACACCATCGTCAAATTCCATGTGAGTCATTCCTGATTCATTAAAAAAGGTTACACACCGTAGATAATGGGTCATAACCCATGAACTTAATTCTGGTCTAGACTGTAAGATGCACAAAGGTAGACCGTAGATAAACTGTCCTCTAAACTCCTGTTGTAGCTTTATTGGAAGTATCATACTTCTTTTTTCACTCTCCTCCCCCTTAATTGATTTTATTATAACACTCTTAATCAAAAATAAATGTAAATAACATGAACTGCATGATATACGCCATGAATCACTATATTCATGTGATCGCTCAATAGCTAAGTAAATCCAGATCAAGTTTTATGTACTATTTGTAGAAAGTAATCTCACATAGAAAATGAACTGATATAGCTATCAACCCCATCCGTCTCCCGGCTGCAATGGTCACGGTTGGAGGCTCTACAGACTAAGGCTCGTTCTATGCATCCAATGCCTTCTACAAGTTAATGGGGAATCAGAACATTGTCACATCTATGTCGCAGACCAGTACGCAGAGAATAATCTAGTGAACAAATCTCTGAATGGCTGAATTAAGGAAGAACCATTTCATAATGCCAGTACCATCCATAGGCTTATGTCACCCTTCCACACAACACCAGCGGGTAGCTAACAGACGACCACAAATTGCGTATCACCACGCACCCCTTCGACGAACTCGCCTCGATCACTTTCCCCTCCCCGATGTAGATCCCGGTATGGTGGATCTCGTTCCAGCGGTCGCCCTTTGTGCAGGCAGCATTCTGCCAGAAAACCAGATCGCCGGGCTGTAAATCGCTCTGCGAAATCACCCAGCCCTGGTTGTAGCAATACTGCGCCTGCCCTGCTGCGGAGTACACATGGAATTGGCGCAGGAAACACCAGCTTCCCTTAAGCACCAGCAGACGAACCCCGAGCAGTCAAATTGGTTCGGCCCCTTGGCTCCCCAGACGTACTTGCAGCCCACTTTCGTCAGCGCTGCCTGCACGATGGCGGAGCCCTTTTCGTTGGGCGGAAGGGACTGCAGTATGGTGTTGGGCAGTATGCCGCCGTAGGGATCAGTGCCCAGAAGATTGGCAAAGAGGGGCACGAATTCCGGGCCCATCAGTTCGTCCAGCAGGACGCGCTCCTCGGCGGTGAACCAGTACCGATCCGCACCTTCCGTGTAGTTCAGACCGGTCAGCGTGATGCGCAGCGTCAGCATCGTGTGCTCAACGGTCTCCACATGCGCATCCTCTCCCTCTCCCACAACGACTTCCGTCTGCGTGGTCTCCGACTCCACTTCATATTCCACCTCGTTCATCGTCCGGAACACCTTGCGCAGTGCATCCACCTTGTCTGGGGTGACGGTCACCACATCGGTCGCGCTGCGCTCGTCCATGGTCATCATCACGGCGTATACGCCCAGCACGTCGATCCAGTTGTTGACCATTGGCCCATCGCCGTCCTCCACGCCCTCATAGACAACCTGCATCGCGTCATAATCAGAGACTTGCGCGACGTAATCGATCTGATTCTGGATCTCCTCGTAAAACTCCGCATTGATCTGCGCAATGGCCTGCGTCATGGGCATGCCCTCCGCCGTATCGTTGGCATAGAAGATGCCCAGCGGCGAGCACAGTATAAAGGCAACGATCAAGATCACCAGTATGACGACCACAGACACCCATCCGCCCGCGACGATGAGCTTCACGAGCGCAGTCACCCCCGCCGCTACCGCCTTAGCCGCCTCCTTCAGCATCTTCCACGCCGTCTTCACAGCCTTCACAGTTTCCCGCTCGGCTCTCTGCAGATTGCGTTTGGCCGTCTGCGCAGACTGTGCCGTGCTCTGCGCGGCACGACCCGCCTTTTTCGCCGTTTTAGCCGGTTTTGCCTTTCTTCCGATGTTCACCGGCATGCTCGTCTGCCGTTCAGACGTCACCGTTTCCGTATTCCGCGCATGCGAAACAGCAACGGGAGGAACTTCCTCCCGCTGCTGCTTCTGTAGACGTACCTTATTCGCAACATACCGCACAGCCTGCCCGGTTCGCTGCTCTGCCGCACGAACTGTGCGCTGCTCGTTTTCCTCCACACGCTCCTCAGCATACTGCACAGGTGACTGTTCCTCACTGCTCTCCGTCTGCGTCTGCCGGTTTTCCGGCAAAACAGGTGACCTCGGCAATTCCATCTGCGCACCGGCAAGTTTCTTCTTCATGCGCTGCTGCCAGTATTCCCGGGTCTTGAGGACATGCTGTCCGCGCTCACGCATCCGGTTGGTCATGGTTGGTTTCCTCCTTCTGTACTGTATAGAGGTCGCTGGGCTTCGTGGTCATCATGCGGTAGAGCTGGGTATCGGTCGGGAAGTGATCCTCAAAAGGCACGATATGGCTGCCGCACTTGAGCAGGCCGTGTCCCTGCGGCACGTTGTCCACATAGGAGAGCTGCTCGGCGGGGATCTTGAGCAGCCGCGCCAGCTCCTCCTGATCGGAATCTGCCTGATTGAGCAGCACGAGGTATTCGGAGTTGGCCAGCATCATGCGCGCGGTGTCGGACTTGAGCAGCTCCTCCACGTTCTGCGTAATGGCCGTGGCAAAGCCGTTCTGCTTGCGGATGCGCTTCCACAGCTTGTAGAAGAAGTTGGCGCTGTACGGATACTGAAAGAGCAGATACGCCTCGTCCACGAAGATCCACGTCTCCCGCCCCTGCCGCTGGTTGCGCAGCAGGCGGTTGTAGATGGCGTCCAGCACCACCAGCATGCCCAGCGGCAGCAGCGTGCTGTCCAGCTCTCGGATGTCAAACGTGATGAGCGCGCTGTTCAGATCCACATTGGTCTGCTGCGCGAACGTGTTGAGCGAGCCCTTTACGAACATCTCCACATCCAGCGCAATGCGCTGCCCCTCGGGCTCCGGCTGCGCGCACAGCTCATTGTACAGGTCGTGCAGCGTGGGCGGCTGCAGCGTATAGTCGCTGCGCAGATAATCCCGGTAAACGCTGCGCACACAGCGGTCGATCAGCGACATATCCCGGTTGCTCAGCTCCTGCCGCTGCTTGTACAGCACCTCGAACATCGACAGTATGAACTCGCTCTTCATCACCAGCGGATTGGCCTCGTCCCCATAGCCGCGCACCATGTCCATCACATTGATGTGCTGCGGGGAGGACGCCGAGATGTGCACCACCTCGCCCCCGAGCTGCTCCACAAGCGAGGTGTACTCCCGCTCCGGATCGAGGATCAGTATGTCGACGCCGCCCCTGAGCAGCAGCGGCACGATCTCCAGCTTACCAAAGAAGCTCTTGCCCGAGCCGCTGACGCCCAGTATGCAGCCGTTGCCGTTCATTAGCTGCCTGCGGTTGATGAAGATCATGGTCTTGCTCACGGGACTCAGGCCATGATAGATGCCGTCCTTGTGTGCGATCTCCTGCGCGTGGAAGGGCATCAGCGTCGCCGCAGGGTCGGTGGTGATGGTGCGGAGCGTGTCGATCTTCCTAAGGCCGTAGGGCAGCGCCGTGTTCAGCCCTTCCAGCTGCTGATACCGCAGCGTGGAGAAGTGATAGGCGAGCTTGTTGCCCGTGGAGACCAGCGTCCGGGTGTCGGCGTCTAGCTCCTCCCTGCTGTCCGCCATGTGTACCAGCGTCAGCACCATGTGCAGCATGCGCTGGTCGCGCGTAGTCAGGTCGTCGAGGAACTCGTTGGCCTCCTGACGCTGCTGGTTCAGATCGTACGGAATGGCGGCCGAGAAGTTGTTGTTCTGGTTCTGCTTGCGCTGCCAGTTGGTGATGTTGGTCTCCACGCCCAGCAGCTTGTTCTCCACGGTCCTGACGGCCTCATCCGTCGGCACGGGAATGTAGTCGATGGACAGCATCATGTTCCGGGGCAGCTCCATCAGCTCCCTGATGATGTCGTCGCGCATGTACGCGGGATAGGACTGCAGGTACAGCACACGGGCATACTTCCCACCCAGCATCAGGTGATCCGCGTGCTGCTCCATGCTCTCCGGGCAGATGAAATCCGCAAAGTGATGCCCCTTGCGCAGCGCGTCCCGGTAATCGAACGCATACCCGACTTCGTTCCCCGCGCGGAAGAAATCGTGCAGCACGCGCAGGCGTTCCTCCATGTCCATCGCCTCGCACACCGACCCCAGCGCGCTCAGGTTCCGCTCCAGCCCCGCCCCGATGCGCTGCAGCGTGAGCCTCGCCTCCTCCACGTTCTTCTTGTGCACCGACACGGTGATATACCGGTCACGCAGCATGCGGCTGCCCGACGTGGCGCGCTCCACCAGCATGTCGTTGTACTCCTGCCGGTACCCGTCCAGCGCATCGCCCTTGAGCGGGATCAGCGAATCGCGCCTGAACCGCTCCGCATTGACGCGGTGGTTGTTCACGGTGATCTTGGTCGCAGCGCCCACGTCCAGCGAATTGATCAGCTCGCCAAACGCCCGGAACATGGACTGCTTCGCCGCCTGCGACGCCACCTCGTAGTTGATGTCCGAGAACGCCCAGCTCATGCTGAACTTGTTCCCCACCTGAAAAATCCCATCCGGCCAGATGCGCCGAATGGGTATGGTTTGCTGCACGGATCTCGGCACGGTGAATTTCTCTTTGTCCATCTGCAGCATGGTGCGCAATGTCTTTGTCATGGTTCGCTCCTCTCCTTTGCGATCACAATGTATTTCTGCGGCGCGTTCCCCGAATAGCGGAAGGGATAGCAGGTGACGAGCATAAGCGCCGGCTCCGCTACTGTTGGAATTGCAATCTCGCTCAAATCGTCCGCCACATCGATCTGCGTAACAACATAGCGGTGCACGCTGCCGTCCTCCGCCGTGACCGTGATCTCATCCCCCAGCTCCACCTTCTCCAGCACCCGCAGATGCCGCCGATTGCGGTGGCCGTATACGACGCACACGCCAGCCTCACCGGGTCGCGCCGAGGTGTCAAGCCAGCCGGGACGTTTCTTCAGCGCCGCTTCCGAGGTCTCGCAGCCCACCGCTATGCAGCTACCGCGAATCGCCAGCACAAACGCAGACGGCGTGCGCTCACCCTTCTCCTCCCACTCAGACTTATCTGTCAGTAGTAGTTTCTCTACCTCTACGATAGGTTCCGGTTCATCCGTTTTCTCAACATACTGCATCTCATCCTGAATCACCACAGGCGTGACTGCCGGTTCCCGCATTTCCGGCATTTCTGTATGGACACCTTCTCCTCCAAATAACAGAAACCCCGCCGCCGCCAATCCCACCAGAATCCCCATCACCCATCTCAGTCGCATTTGTCCCTCCCCAGCAGCTTCGCATAGAGGTTCTCCGACCGGTAAACCAGCTTCGTGGGCACCATGAACTCGCAGCGGATGTACGCGGCGAGAAACTGTTCAAAGTTCATGCCGTTGAACCGAAAGAACCCCAGCAGCGCGAACGGCGCTGCGCCCGCGATGCACAGCCACGAGACGCCCTCCGTCCCCAGCAGATCCCGAAAGCAAAAGAACAGCAGCACGGCCATGCCCGCCGCCAGTATGGAAAACAGGAGCTGCCGCAGCGACAGCCCCAGAAAAATCGCCTCCTTGTACTCCATGATCTCCTTATTCATCCGAACCTCAATCCCATTCATGCTCTGACCTCCCGAAAAAACCTCGTTTTTTGCATTTCCCTCCGTCTTGTGCTACGGTTTAGCCAAAGGAGGGATGTTCATGTTCTGGCTCTCGTTTGCGTTCGTCGTCGTCTCGGTAATCCTGCAGGTGTTGTTCAAATTCGCCGCCGTCAGCCGTCTGACGATCCCGCTGCTCTACTTCCTCGTCATGGCGTTCGTGTGCCCGAAGTGGGCGGGCGAGCACGAGGCGCTGACCCTCGGTATCCTGATTGCCCTGCTGGTTCTCGTCGCCCTCAGCTGGGTCGTGACCATCGTGCGCAGGCTGCGCGAACGCTTCGGCGGGTAGCTACAGCCCCATCATTTCCTTGCACAGCCGCTCCGACAGCTTGACCGCGCCCACCAGACTTAAAAGGCAGAGCCCGCAGAACAGAAGGCCTGCGCCCAACTGGAATACGCCTGCCGGCAGGCTTTGGGGCAGGACGAAGGCGGTGCCTACAACCCCCACAAGGCCGACCAGCCCGAAGGAGAGAACCAGGATGAGCAGGAGGGAGACCAGCGCCGCCGGCAGGGCGATGAAGAAGTTCACCCGGAACTTGTCCCGCAGCTGGCAGCCCTGGGTACGGGTGGCCGCGATGGTGGTGTCGCTGATCCCGGAGTTTGCGTTGCTGTCGATTCCGGCGGCGCTGATGCTCGGCCTGCTGCTCGGCCTGTTCAACGGCGCGCTGGTCGCCTTCGCCGGGC
>ERZ773108.2802-NODE-2802-length-14334-cov-4.238042_pt1 | contig 14334 bp, 14 predicted proteins | sample MGYA00580570_ERZ773108 | MGnify/ENA primary metagenome ERZ773108 (study PRJEB29015, sample SAMEA2737840) | human gut metagenome | biome: human gut; feature: human-associated habitat; material: faeces | place: China | collected 2012 ...
GCCTTATAGCCCTGTGCCACCTCATGGCTGGAAAGCGGGGTTCCGCAGCGGGGGCAGTACGGCACGATCTTAAAGCCCTTATACAGCAGCCCCCGGTCGTAAATGCTCTTCAGTGCCCACCATTCGCTTTCGATGTAGTTGTTATCATAGGTGACATAGGGGTTATCCATATCCGCCCAAAAGCCAACAGTGCGGGAGAAGTCCTCCCACATGCCTTTATATTTCCACACGCTTTCCTTGCAGTGGGCAATAAAGGGCTCCAGGCCGTATTTCTCGATCTGATCCTTGCCGTCCAGCCCCAGCTTTTTTTCTACCTCCAGCTCCACCGGCAGGCCGTGGGTATCCCAGCCGGCCTTGCGGGGCACCATATAGCCCTTCATGGTGCGGTAGCGGGGGATCATATCCTTGATAACGCGGGTAAGCACATGCCCGATGTGGGGCTTGCCGTTGGCCGTGGGGGGGCCGTCATAAAAGACATACGGGGTGCCCTTCTTGCGGGAATCAATGCTCTTTTCAAAGATATGCTCCTCTTCCCAAAAGGCCTCTATCTTCTTTTCCTGCTCCACAAAATTCACATTGGGAGAAACGCTCTGGTACATTTCGTATTTACTCCTTTCGTCTTGCCATTCCTTTTGTTTCGGTCTGCGGCAGGGCGGTCTTTCGGCTTACCTTCCCGGCGGCGCGGCAAAAACGGCGTTGGGCTGCGTTGCCCTTGACAGGCGCAAGCCCGCCTTGCGTCGGGCGCCAGCCTGCCTGCGGCCTGCCTTGCCCATCATCCGTTTTTCCCTTGTCCCGCCTTTTCGGTCTGCCAATAAAAAACCGCCCCATCCCATAACAGGACGGAGCGCTGCGCACTTCGCTTATCAACCACCTATTACGCCGCACAGGGTATGCGGGAGCCCGCTAACGGGGGATGGCCGGAGAGCCCTACTTACCAATTTGGCGTTCAGGCTTCAGCTCGGGAGTGATCTTCCCGCACCGACGCCCGGCGCTGCGCTCACACCGTCCGCAGCTCGCTTTGCCATTGTTCGGGGGTACTGTCTCCGTCACAGCTTTTTTGTATTTACGGGGCTATTTTAGCATAGTTTTACCGGGATTGCAACCCCTCCTCCGCTATGCTATAATAAAACTAGACTATATTAGTGCGAAATGGAGGAACCAAATATGAAACTGGCCGAAGCCTTGCAGGAGCGTGCCGATCTCAACCGCCGCATCGAACAGCTCCGCTATCGTCTTAATAATAATGTCCTGGTGCAAGAGGGCGAAAAGCCCCTGGAGGACCCCGCCGCCTTGCTGGAAGAACTGGAAAGCTCCTTCACCCGCCTGGAATGGCTCATTGCCCGCATCAATCTCACCAACTGCGCCGTCAAGGTCGAAGGCCGCTCCCTCACCGAGCTCATCGCCCGCCGCGATGTGCTCTCCCTGCGGGCGGAAGCCTACCGCCGCCTGGTGGAGGAAGCCCGGCTAACAGTGGGCGGATTTTGCACGAAAATGGATGAAAATGCTGAGGGAGCCATGCGCCCTATCTACATCTATCCCGCATCACTGCCGACGGATCAGCGCAAAAGGGGAATGGAGAATTTGGTGGGACGCTGTGGTAATTTCGGTCGGCAAAAGGAGATTTTTCCCGAGGTTTTCAATGCTCTTGGGACAGCTTACCTGCAAAGCACACCGTTCTGCCAAGTAATCATTATGGATGAGCTGGGCTTCATGGAGTCCGACGCTCAGGCGTTTCGCCGTGCGGTGCTGCAGACGCTGGACGGGGAGACGCCGGTGCTGGCTGCCGTGAAGAATCGGATGGATGTGGAGTTTTTGCGGCAGGTATGCGCACATCCCCGGGCAGAGGTGGTCCCTATTAACCCGGAAAACCGGGAGGAGCTTTTCCGCACGCTTTTGCCTGTGGTCAGTGGATGGAAAAAATGAAGGGAAATGTAAAACGCCCTGCTCAAAATGAGCAGGGCGTTTGTTTGTCCTGAAATCAGATCGCTCTGGTTACTTTACCGGAACGCAGGCACCGGGTACAAACATATACATGGCGAGGCGTGCCGTTGATGATCGCCTTAACACGCTTGACATTGGGCTTCCAGGGACGATTGGAACGCCGGTGAGAGTGAGAAACCTTAATACCAAAAGTCACGCCCTTGTCGCAAAATTCGCACTTAGCCATCCGTTGCACCTCCTTGCTGTGTGTGACTTACTGCTTTGCTTTCGCAAGCATTTGATAGTTTAACAGATGCTACAGAAAAAAGCAAGTACTTTTGACAAAAAAATGAAAAAATTTCAAATCGAAGGAAACTGTTGCGCAGACAGGGCCTTTGAGCTATAATATATTATTAATATAGGTGAACAAGGGCAAAATTTTTGTGACCGCTGCAAGACACTATTGCGGTCGGAAAGGATCAACCATGGAAAAGGTCAAGCGTACCCCGGCCAAGCTTCCGGAGCTGGTGGCGGAGTTTAACATGGAGGTGCTGAATAAGGCCCCTAATTTCAATATTCAAACCGTGGCCATCTCCGATGTCAACCGTCCGGCACTGCAGTTGGTGGGTTTTTATGAGTATTTTGAGCCCATCCGCCTGCAAATTTTAGGCAAGGCCGAGATGGTGTTCCTCCAAGGCATGACCACCGAGCACCGCCGAAAGGTACTGGAGGATCTGCTGCGCTGCGAGATACCCGCCCTCATCATCGCCAGGAATATGGAGGTCCCGCCGGAGCTGCTGGAGCTTGCAGAGAAGCATGGCCGCACTCTGCTGCGCACGGAGCGGAAAACGGTGGATGCTACCAGTGAGATCATCGACTATCTGAATAAAAAGCTTGCCCCGCAGATCACCCGCCACGGTGTGCTCATGAATATCAATGGCCAGGGTGTGCTGATTTTGGGCGAGTCAGGCATCGGCAAGAGTGAGACCGCCATTGAGCTTCTCAAGCGCGGCCACCGCTTGGTGGCGGACGACGCTGTGGAGATACGCCGCATTTCCACCTCTCTTTACGGCACTGCCCCGGAGCTGATTCGCCACTATATTGAGATCCGCGGCGTGGGTGTCATTGATGTGCAGCAGCTCTTCGGTATGGGTGCGGTGCAGTTTGATACGGAGATCGACCTGGTGGTCCAGCTGGAGCAGTGGAAGGACGGCAAATTTTACGATCGCCTGGGTCTGGGTGAGGAGACCTACGAAATACTGGGTGTGAAGCTGCCGTACATGATTGTCCCTGTTCGTCCGGGCAGAAACCTGGCCGGCATCGTGGAGATCGCCACCATGAAAAATCGCCAAATGAAATACGGCTACAACCCTGCCCGGGATTTTGTGACCCGGCTTGATCAGCACTATGACGCACTGAATGAGGCAAATCGGAGAAAAAATCAATGAAATACATCGGCATTGACATCGGCGCCACCAATCTGAAGGCCGGGTTGGTGGATGACGCAGGGCAGATCCTGGCCAAACAAAAGATGAAGATCGCGCAGATTGAGACGCCGGACTTACTGGCGCGTCACCTGGCCCGAATGACGGAGGAATTGGCGGCGGAGGTTGGCGTGGATTTAGACGAGATTTTTTCCATCGGCGTGGGTGTGCCCGGCGTGGTGGAGATTCGCTCCGGTTCCCTGCAATATAGCTGTAACCTTCCCTTTCGCAGGGTGCCGCTGCGGCGTCTGTTCCACAAATATATGAACAAGCCCCTCTACCTGGAAAACGACGGAAACTGCGCTGCGGTTGGCGAGTATTATGCCGGAGCAGGCCGCCGCAGCAAGCGCTTTGTGACCATCACCCTCGGCACGGGTATCGGCGGGGGCATCATCCATAACGGCAAGATCTATCACGGCTCCAACGGCATGGCCGGTGAGGTGGGCCACATGAGCATTGAGTATAACGGCAAAAGCTGTCCCTGCGGTCGAAAGGGCTGTTGGGAGCGGTATGCCTCTGCCTCGGCCCTCAAGTGGCTGACCCAGCGGGTGATGGAGGAAAATCCCGAGAGCATTCTGCGCCAGGTGGTGGACGAAAACGACGGTCATGTCAGCGGCCAATCGGCCTTCATCGCCGCTCGCCGAGGAGACCCCGTCGGGCAATTCGTGTGCGATGCATACATAGACTATCTGTGTGCGGGTATAGTGAATTTGGTGAATATTTTCCAGCCGGACACGCTGGCCATCGGCGGCGGTGTTAGCAACGAGCAGGACGAGCAGCTGCTGTTCCCGGTGCGGCGTATCGTGGCCCAGCAGAGCATTCCCTGTGAGCCGGAGCGCCGTACACGTATCGTCAAGGCAGAGCTTGGCTCTGCCGCCGGGATTATCGGTGCGGCACTGCTGGGAAAGAAAAAGCGGATTTGAAGGAGTAAAATATGACTTGGTATGAAAAGCTGGACAAAGTCATCGGGGACTATCTGCCGGATCTGCCCATGGAGCGGGATGTGCCTATGGACAGATTCACATCCTTCCGCATTGGTGGCCCTGCCCGGCGGCTGGCCTGCCCGAAGAATCGGGAGCAGCTGGTGATCCTTATGGGCCTGGCCCGGGAGTGCGGCGCACGGCCCTTTATTATGGGAAACGGGACGAATCTGCTGATTCCCGATAGGGGACTGGACCGATTGGTTATCCGCACGGCTGGGGAGATGAGTGATGTTAGGCTGACAGGTGAGACGGTTATCGAGGCGGACGCCGGTATTTCTCTGTCGCGGCTGGCGCTCTTTGCCCAGAGCCAGGCACTTACCGGATTGGAATTTGCCCATGGAATCCCCGGGAGCCTGGGCGGCGCGGTGTTTATGAACGCTGGTGCTTATGGCGGGGGAGATGAAGCAGGTGGTGCAGGAGGTCATCGTCCTCACGGAGGATGGCATCCGGCATATTCCCGGGGCGGAATGTGCCTTCGGCTACCGAAAGAGTGCTTTTTCCGATGGAAAGACGGTGATCCTCGGCGCAAAGCTGCACCTTAAAAAGGGAGATCCGGCGCAGATTAGGGACAAGATGGCAGAGCTGATGGCAAAGCGCAAGGCCAGCCAGCCCCTGGAGTATCCCAGCGCCGGCAGCACATTTAAGCGGCCTGAGGGCTATTACGCCGGGACTCTGATTCAGGAAACGGGGCTAAAGGGCCTTACCGTAGGCGGCGCGCAGGTATCCGAAAAGCATGCGGGTTTCGTCATCAATACCGGCGGAGCTACCTGTGCGGATGTGATGGCGCTGATTAGTCAGGTGCAGGACCGAGTGATGCAGCGCAGCGGTGTACACCTGGAGCCGGAGGTCCGTATCATAGAGAATTGAAAGGAGTCAGGTATGGAGATATTGGTTATTTCCGGGCTGTCCGGCAGCGGAAAAAGCAAGGCTGCGTCCTATTTAGAGGACATCGGCTACTATATCGTGGATAATCTTCCGGCGGAGATGATGGTCGTGTTCGCTGAGTTCTGCGCCGCATCTAAGGGCCGATATGACCGGGTGGCGCTGGTGTACGATGTGCGCACCGGTGAGCCGGCGCAAAAGCTTATCGATGCGCTGGAGCATATGAAGTCAGCTGGCATAAACTGCCGTATGCTGTTTTTGGAGGCGGACACCCAATCCATCATCAACCGCTATAAGGAGACACGCCGCAGTCATCCCCTGGCAGGGGATGGAGTGAGCGTGGCTGAGGCATTGCAGAAAGAGCGCATACTGTTGCAGCCGGTGCGGGACCATGCAGATTATGTGCTGGATACCTCGGGATTCTCCACCACAAAGCTCCACGCAGAGATATTAAACCTGTTTAGTGATGCTACGTTGGAGGATGGGATGCACGTGAACGTGCTGTCCTTCGGCTTTAAGAACGGCATCCCCGTAGAGGCGGATCTGGTGATGGATGTGCGCTTCATGCCAAATCCCTATTACATTGAGGATCTCAAACGCAAGACGGGGCTGGATGATGCAGTGCGGGACTACGTGTTCAGCTTCAGCCAAACCAACGACTTTATGAAGCGGATGGAGGATCTGCTGTCCTTCCTGCTGCCGCTTTACAGCGAAGAGGGCAAGACCATCTTGGTTATTGGCATCGGCTGCACCGGCGGGCACCACCGCTCTGTGGCTGTGGCCCACGCCCTCTCTGAGTATATCCAAAGCATCGGCTATCCCGTTACGGAAATCCACCGGGATATTACCCGATAGGGGAGCGGCCTATGGTAAGCGATTACTATCGTGTCGCGCCGGAAAACGGGCCGCGGATCGTGGTCATCGGCGGCGGACACGGACAATCCACCCTCCTGCGGGGGCTGAAGCTATACAGCAAGAATCTCACGGCTATTGTGGCTGTTACTGATGACGGCGGCGGCTCCGGCATACTCCGGAGGGACTTGGGAATGCTGCCGCCAGGGGACATTCGCAACTGCATGGAGGCACTGGCCAGTGCTGAGCCCATTATGACCCGGCTCATGAGCTATCGCTTCACCGAGGGGAGCCTGGCGGGGCAGAGCTTTGGCAATCTGCTCCTGGCGGCGCTGAATGGCGTCATGCCCAGCTTCGATCAAGCGGTTGCGGGCTTAAGTCAGGTGCTGGCCATCACGGGCCGGGTTCTACCGGTGACCAATGCCAATCTCCGTTTGGAGGCGGAATTTGAAAATGGACACATGATTCAGGGCGAATCCAGTATCTGCCAAATGAAGCGGCAGGAGGGCTGCCGTATCCGCCAGGTCAGGCTGCACCCGGATCGGGCTAAGGCCCTGCCGGAGGCGGTGGAGGCCATCCGTCAGGCAGACCTCATCGTGCTTGCCCCTGGCAGCCTGTATACCAGCATCATCCCCAACCTGCTGGTGGACGGCATTGTAGACGCCATATCTGCCAGCGATTCCATGAAAATATACATCTGCAACGTGATGACGGAGAGCGGCGAGACTGAGGGGTATACGGCCAGCGACCATATCCAAGCCATTTTCAACCATTCCTGCCCGGGCCTATTTGATCTGTGCTTAGTCAATTCAGCACCGCTGCCCCGGCTGATAGCCCAGCACTACGCCCGAGAGGGGAGCATCCCCGTGTTTTGCGATGAGCGGGCGTGTGAACATCTGGGTGTAGAGATGATCGCCCGGCCCATCTGCGCGGTGGAAAACCAGCTCATTCGCCATAATCCGGGACATGTGGCCGCGGAGCTGATGACTCTGTACCGCCAGCGGACTATCCGTGTGGTGGAGGAGGATACCGGCTTCGTACGCAATCGAATGGAGAAATAGGAGGAAGTATGCAATCCTTTTCCTATCAGGTGAAAAGTGAATTGTGTCGGGTGCCGGTGCAGCGGGTCTGCTGTGCCCGGGCGGAGGCCTACGGCGTGCTGCTCTACTGCAACACCTTCAATGCCCGGGAGATCCGCATCATTACGGAAAACCCCGAGTTTGCAAGGCGTCTGCCCAAGCTCTTTCATCGGGCCTTCAGCCTGCGCTTTGACCGTTTGCCCCGGGAGCAGGCGGGGAGGGAAAAGCTGATCTTTCAGATCACAGACCCGGCCAAGCTGGAGCGTATCATCAGCCAGTTCGGCTATGAGGCAAAGCAGACCCTGGCGCTGCACATCAACTTCGGTGTGCTGGAGGAGGATTGCTGCCGCACCTCATTTCTGCGAGGTGCGTTTCTATCTGGCGGCAGCGTCACCGACCCGGAAAAGCGCTACCACCTGGAGCTTGCCGGCAATCACCGCCAGGCCAGCCGGGAGCTATGCGCCCTACTGACGGAGATGGGTTTTCTGCCCCGGATGGTGATCCGGGGTGCGGCCACGGTGATCTATTTCAAGCAGAGCGAGCATATCGAGGATCTGCTGACCAAGCTGGGGGCACCGGTGGCCGCCATGGACATCATGACCACAAAGGTGGACAAGGCCATCCGAAACGGCGCCAACCGCGCCATGAACTGCGACATTGCCAATGTGAATAAAATTCTGGAGGCCGCCACGGAGCAGCAATCCGCTATTGAAGCCTTGGCTAAAAGCGGCCAATTAGACCGCCTGCCGGAAAAGCTGCAGCAGACGGCCCGGCTTCGCCTGGAGCATCCGGAGCTGTCTCTTGCCCAGCTGGCGGAGCTGTGTGACCCGCCGGTCTCCAAATCCTGCATGAATCACCGTATGAGAAAGCTCAACGAGGAGGCAAAGAAACTGCTATGAATAAAATCGAAAAATGCAAGGCAGCTCGGGACTATCATACCCATGGCTGTAACTGTGCCCAGAGTATCCTGGCCGCCTTCCATGAGGATATGGGCTTTACCGAGGATCAGTGTATGGCCCTGGCTGGAGGTATGGGTGGCGGGATGCGCTGCGGCAGCATCTGCGGCGCTATCAGCGGCGGCATCCTGGTGCTGGGCATGCTGTTTCCCGCCACAGCGGCTGAGGGTCCGGCGGGGAAGCGGCGTATTACCCAGCAGACCCAGGAGTATATCCGCCGCTTCCGGGCATGCTTCACGGACCGTGACTGCGCCGACTTACTTAAACGCAAAGATCTGGTGCCTTCCCCGCAGGCCCAAGCCCTGGGCGTAGCGGACCATTGCGGCGTTCTCATTGTCTCCGCCGTGGAGATCCTGTGCGACTATATTGCAGAGCTTAAAGGGGAATAATATGTCATTCGTGCATCTTCATGTACATACGGAGTATAGCCTGCTGGACGGCGCCTGCCGCATCCGTGATCTGCCCCGGCGCATCAAGGAGCTGGGCCAGACCGCCTGCGCCATCACCGACCACGGCGTCATGTACGGTGCCATTGATTTTTATCGGGCCTGCAAGGCGGAGGGCATCCATCCGGTTATCGGGTGCGAGGTTTATGTGGCGGCCCGGACTCGATTTGATAAACTCCATGAGTTTGATGCCGAGTCCCGGCACCTGGTGCTGCTGTGCAAGGATGAAACGGGCTACCGAAACCTGTCATACATGGTGAGCCAGGCGTTTGTGGAGGGCTTTTATATAAAGCCCCGCATCGACCTGGATCTGCTGCGTGAGCACTCCCAAGGACTAATCGCCTTGTCCGCATGCCTGGCCGGGGAGATCCCCAAGCGCATCCTCCACGGCAATTACGAAGGCGCCAAGGCGTACGCCCTGCAGATGCAGGAGATCTTCGGCCCGGATAATTTCTATCTGGAGCTTCAGGACCACGGTATTCCCGAGCAGACGGAGGTCAACCGCAGTCTGCTGAAAATACACCAGGAGACGGGCATCCCCCTGGTCTGTACCAACGATGCCCATTATATCCGTAAGGAGGACGCCGAGAGCCACGATATTCTTCTTTGCATCCAAACCGGCAAGACCGTGGATGATGAAAATCGCATGCGCTACGAGCCGCGGAACTTCTACCTGCGCTCCACGGAGGAGATGGAGGCGCTGTTTTCAGCCTATCCCCAGGCGGTGGAAAACACCCAGCGCATTGCTGACCGCTGCCAGATGGAATTTACCTTCGGCAAGTACCACCTGCCGGAATTCAAGCTACCTCCCGGCTATGATTCGCCTACCTACCTGCGCAAGCTCTGCGACGAGGGCTTTGCCGAACGCTACGGGCAGGAAAAGGAGAGTTATCGCAAGCAGCTGACCTATGAGCTGGATATGATCGAGAAAATGGGCTTTACCGACTATTTCCTCATCGTCTCCGACTTTGTCCGCTATGCCAAGAGCGCGGGTATCCCCGTGGGACCGGGGCGCGGCTCTGCCGCCGGGAGCATGGTGTCCTACTGCCTGCACATCACGGACATCGACCCCATGGAGTACAACCTCTATTTTGAGCGGTTTCTAAACCCCGAGCGGGTGTCTATGCCCGATATCGATATGGACTTCGGCGATACCCGCCGCGAGGAAGTGGTGGACTATGTCCGCCGCAAATACGGCGATGACCATGTGGCCCAGATCGTCACCTTCGGCACCATGGCTGCCCGTGCCGCCATCCGGGACGTGGGCCGGGTGCTGAGCATACCCTATAACGAAGTAGATTCCGTGGCCAAGCTGGTGCCGGCCACCCTTCACATTACGTTGGACGATGCCCTGAAGCTGTCCAAGCAGCTGAAGGACCAGTATGAGGCTGACCCAAAGATCCGCCGGCTCATCGATATGGCCAAGGCCCTGGAGGGCATGCCCCGCCACGCATCCACCCATGCTGCCGGCGTGGTCATTACCAAGAAGCCGGTGTATGAATATGTACCTTTGGCCCGGAACGATGAGTCCATCGTCTGCCAGTACACTATGGTGACGCTGGAGGAGCTGGGCCTGCTGAAAATGGACTTTTTGGGTCTGCGAAATCTGACGGTGCTGGATGACGCCATTAAAATGCTGCCCCAGAGCGAGCACTTTGACCTGCTGAAGATCCCAATGGATGATCCGCAGGTTTTTCAGATGCTCACCCAGGGAAAGACCTCCGGTGTCTTCCAGATGGAATCTACGGGCATGACAGGCGTATGCCTGGGTCTCAAGCCCCAAAGCATTGAGGATATCACGGCTATCATAGCCTTATACCGTCCTGGCCCCATGGATTCCATCCCCCGCATTATCGCCTGCAAGCAGGACCCCGGGCTCATCACCTATAAGCACCCGTCCTTGGAGCCAATTCTGTCCGTGACCTATGGATGCATTGTCTACCAGGAGCAGGTCATTCAGATTTTCCAACAGCTGGGCGGGTACTCTTTGGGCCAGGCAGATATGGTGCGCCGTGCCATCTCCAAGAAAAAGGCCAAGGAGATTGAAAAGGAGCGCGGCGCGTTCCTGCACGGCGACCCGAGCCGGGGCATCAAGGGCTGCATCGCGAACGGGATCAGCGAGAGCGCCGCGCAGGCGATCTACGACGATATCTACGCCTTCGCAAACTACGCCTTCAACAAGGCGCACGCCGCGGCCTACGCGGTCATCGCGTACCAGACGGCGTATTTCAAGTGCCATTTCCCGAAGGAATATATGGCGGCGCTGCTCACGAGCGTACTGGACAGCAGCGAGAAGATCGCGGAATACATCGGCGAGTGCCGCGAGTGCGCCATCGCGCTCCTGCCGCCGGACGTCAACCGGTCGGATGACCGCTTTACGGTCGAGCCGGAGGGCATCCGCTTCGGCCTCGTCGCCATCAAGAACATCGGCCGCGGCCTGATCGCCCGCATGATGCGCGAGCGCGAGGTCAACGGTCCCTTTGCGGATTTTCAGGATTTCTGCTATCGCATGGACGGGAACGACATGAACAAGCGCGCGGTGGAGAACCTCATCCGCGCGGGCGCGTTCGATTCGATGGGCGTGCATCGCTCGCAGCTCATTGCCGTCTACGAAAAGGTCATGGACGGCATCTCGAACGGCAACCGCGTGAACATCGAGGGGCAGATGGACTTCTTCGGCATGGGCGGCGGAAGCGCGCAGCGTGAGCCGCTGCATCTGCCGGACATTCCGGAATTTTCCGCGCAGGAGCGGATGGCGATGGAGAAGGAGACCACCGGCCTCTATCTCTCCGGTCACCCGATGGACGCTTACCGGGAGCTGTCCCGCCGGCTCGGCGCCGCGCCGATTGGCCGCATTCTGGAGGATTTTGCGCAGGAGGCCGGACCGACGAGCTTTGCTGACGGTCAGAAGCTGAGCATTGCGGGCGTCGTGACCTCGAGCAAGGTCAAAACGACGCGCAGCAATACGCTCATGGCCTACGTCACGGTCGAGGACAGCACGGGCGCGATGGAAATGCTCTGCTTCGCCCGCACGCTGGAGACGAGCGGCAGCTACCTCAAGGAGGGGCAGACCATCCTTGCTTCAGGCCGCCTGAGCGTGCGCGACGAGAAGGCCCCGCAGCTCATGTGCGATTCGGCGCGACCGCTCGACGGCAGCGCAGCCGATGTGTCCGCGGGAGCGGCGGGGGAGAAGCGGCAGACGCTTTATCTGCGCCTGCCGTCGATGGACAGCCATGAAATGACGCAGTTCCGCCGCATCGCCTATCTCTTTGAGGGCAAGGAGCCGGTGCGTATCCGGCTCATCGACAGCGGCAAGCTCATCGGCACGACCGCGGCGCTGCACCCGGCTTTTGTCCGCGCGATGCGCGAGCTGCTCGGCGATGAGAATGTAGTGCTGAAATAAAAAGGAGACGAAATTTCCATGCGTTTGCAAAGCGCGATCTTTACTTTTCCCGACGCCCTGCTGGACGGCGGTGCCCTGCGCCCGGGCGCGGACAAGGTGCTCTCCATTCTGAAAATGGAGAGCGTGTGGCTCTACGCCGTCACGGCGCTCGACCGAGCCGAAGCGCAGGCGCTGCTGTGTTCGGCGGGGATCGAGGGAGACTTCCGCGGTCTTCTGACCGAGCGCGAGGCAGGCTGCGCCGTTTGCAGCGGGACGATGCTGGAAAAGGCCATGCGGCGGCTGCGGTCGCAGAAGGCGGATACCGTGGTCTTTACCGGTACGCTCGCGCTCGTGGAGTCGGCGAAGGCAGCGGGCTTCCGCGCGGTCGCCGTCGGCGGCGCGGCAGGGGAAGACGAGTGGCGGCAGATGTGCGCTCTCGCCGACTACGAGCTGCCGCACTACGAGGACTGGCTCAGGCTGGAATAAAACGGCATACGAGAAAAGGAGGACGGCAGCGTCCTCCTTTTTCTATCCTTATTCCTTTTTCTCCCTTGGTGCTTCAAAGAGCGCATTGATCACGCTCGCGTAAAGCTGCTCGGTGTTCTTCCGGAAGCGGTCGGCAAGGTCCTTTGCCATGACCTCCTTAGGTACCATCAGCTCCATCTTCAGAAGCGGGCTGTCCTGCTCGTCGCAGAAGGCGAGGGAGACGGTGTAGGTGCCGTTGGGGCGCGGCGTGATCTCGGATCGGATCTGTGCGCGGCGACGCAGCTTCTGATTGAACACGGTGATGTTCTTGTCCGCCGCGAGGCGCACGGAGTAGGGAAGGCTCGATTCGCAGATCTGCCCGTTGCGCAGGCCCTTCTCCGTGATGGCATAGAGCCCGTCCTCCGAGAGCGTCAGGTGCCCGGAGGTGACGAGATCATTCATGCACTCGGAGAAATCGAAGAAGTCCACGCCGTCGTCGATCATCGCAAGCTCCTGCATGGCCTCAAACGGCACCGGCTCGATGAGCCGCGAGGCGATGTAGAGAAGAAGAAATTTGATCTCGAGCTTATCCTGAATGAAGCCCATGCGCGCCATAGGGCAGCCCTCCTGTCCGATATTTTCCTTATTATAGCGCGTTTCCTTAAATTTGTATAGTGGATTTTTCACCATTCCCGCCGCTCGGCATAGACTGGACTGAAAGAAAGCCAATCTTTCATCAGTACTTAGATCAGGAGGTATTTCCATGGCTGAAAAAGTGACCGCAGGCCCGATCACGAGCGCCAACGGCGTGCGCGAAGCGGTCTGTATCCATACGAAAAAGATCTTCTCGTCCTGCAAGGATAAGGACTGCATCGAGGACCTGACCTTTTACCCCACGGCGACGGCCCAAAGCGTCATCGACGCCTCGCAGAGCATCCGCGGCGGCCGCGTGGAGCTGCTGCACGTCGGCGTGGATGTGGAGCCGGTGAGCTTCAACCGCGGCTTCTTTACGGTCGATATGCGCTTTTACTACCGCGTGATCCTGCAGGCGGTGAACAACGGGATGCGCGCAACGGAGATTGAGGGCCTTGCGACCTTCGATAAGCGCGTGATGCTCTTCGGCGGAGAGAGCCGCGCGAAGGTATTCTCCTCGTATCCCGTGCCCGGCGGCGCGGACTATCCCATCGACCTCACGGCGAACCTGCCGACCGCCGTGGTCACGGCTGTCGACCCACTGCTGCTGTGCGCGCGCATTGTCGACTGCTCCTGCGGGAACTGCTGCGACTGCGCAGCGGTCACGGGCGTGCCCACGGGCATTGCCGAAGCCTTCGACGAGCCCATTCTCTTCGAGCCGCAGACCAGGCGCGTGTGCATCTCCATCGGACAGTTCTCCATCGTGCGGCTCGAGCGCGGCACGCAGCTGCTCATTCCGGTATTCGACTACTGCATCCCGAGCGGCAGCTGCCAGCCGGTGGGCAGCATTTCGTGCAGCTCCTGCGACGATCCCTGCGAGATGTTCGAGAGCGTCTGCTTCCCGGTGGACGATTTCTTCCCCGCCGGCATCGCGGAGGGCGGCGCGGACACGCCGACGAACTGCTGCAGCTGCGGCGGCAAATAAAAGCTACGAGCGCGAAGCGGCGGGAGCTCCCGCCGCTTTTTTCTTCATCCGCATTTTTTCAGGCGAACAGGCATGACCTGTCCGCTCCTCGCATAGAGTGGGGTATCTGACGGACAAGGGGGAGAGCGCATGAACGAAGCCAGGGCCATTGCGCGCTGCGAGGAGGCGGCGGCGCTGCTGCCGCCCCGGTTCCGACGCGCGGCGCTGCAAATGCCGGACCATCGCAAGCGATACACGGAGGAGTTCCGTCTGCGTGCCGGACAGCCC
>ERZ773108.2812-NODE-2812-length-14296-cov-5.086019_pt1 | contig 14296 bp, 11 predicted proteins | sample MGYA00580570_ERZ773108 | MGnify/ENA primary metagenome ERZ773108 (study PRJEB29015, sample SAMEA2737840) | human gut metagenome | biome: human gut; feature: human-associated habitat; material: faeces | place: China | collected 2012 ...
CTGGCATTTAGTATGCCTGAGACCGTGGGATGAGGTGCTGAAGGCAGACGACAATCAGATCAGCGAGGATTACAGTATGCTGGAACGAAGGATGGAACATTTTCTAGGTCTGCATTACACGGAAAATACGATCGAAAATGGAATAAAACGGCTGTCAATTATTAAAACTCCATTTAATAAAACAAATATTGACAGGATTAACAGACAAATGCTGAAAATGTCGGGACAGCGCGATATGCTAAAAAAACGTTGGGACAGTGCGCTTGCAATCTATGACAAAATGGATATTGTGGATGAGACAGAGGTGAAAGACAAGTTTGTGACGAGTGTTGTTTTCTGGGATGCGATTCTCACAATGATCCTGTCAGCAATTTTATTCCTGATCGGGGCAATTGGGGCAGGTGTCGTGGCGGGAGCGTCCCGAAATGGACATTTAGCCGGAATCTGCTATTTCTTCATTGTTGTCGGACTGACTGGAATCATGATACGTTTTCCGAAAATTTTCATGCTGTGGAGTCCGTTAAAAAGATTAAAGGCATTTGGAAATGGAATCCGTAAAGCGTTGGAGGAGCAGCAGCTTCTGGAAGAAACACACTGCAAAGTAGTGGCAGAATCGCCGGGACCGGATAACCATATCATTTATCTGTCCGGTGGAAGCGGCAGGGATAAAGCGTTGTTTGCGCAGTGTGTCAATGAGTTTTTTGATGTGATCGACAACCAGCGTTATATACTTGTGAAAAAGAAGGGTCGGAAAGGACTGAACGGTTTCTATGCCATTCCAAATTGCTTTTCGAAAAAGAAGGAGGATGCGGAATGTTTCGCAAAATGCATGCATCCGTATATTGGAGGCTATGACTGTGTGTATACAAGAAATGAAAAAGGAAGGGAACTTCTGTTAGAAGGCAGGGTAAAGGCACTTGCCAATCGGGAGGAGCGTTGTATTTCCCATAAAAAAGTAAAAGGGGCATTGGAGTAAGATGACGCAGGACAAACTCCGGTCAGGAGTTTGTCTTACTGAAAAATGCAACGCAGATTCCGCCGGGACCCGTATGGGTTCCGATTGTGCTTCCAATGGAACTGATAGGCAGTTCTTCCACATAAGATTTCCAGAGATCGGTGTTATCTTCTATGTATTTTTGCAGAAGGGAATCTTCTAATCCGGTATAACCGAGACAAAGCGGCATGGAGAAATCAATACCATTGCATTTTGCAATTTCCTCCCGGAGCATATTGCAACCGTTTTTTGAGCCGCGAGCTTTTCCAAGAACTGCAACCTCTCCGTCGGCAATTGTGATCACCGGTTTAATGGAGAGCAGATTTCCGGCAAGAGCGGCAGTCTTGGAAATGCGTCCGCCGCGTTTTAAATATTCTAAGGTATCTAATAACGCCAGAACGCGGACATCTTTCTTTTTCTGATCCAGAGCTTCTGCAATTCCAGCGGCAGAAACACCGGCATCTCTGAGACGGCAGGCATACATCACAAGAATCTGTTCGCCAAGACATACATTTTCGCTGTCAACGATCGTAATACAATCTTCATAACCATCCAATGCAATATTGGCACTCTGAAAAGTGCCGGAAAGCCTGGAGGAAAGTGTGATGACAACTGCTGTGTCTTTTTTTTCTTTCACATCTGCATAAAGCTGCTCGAAATCATGTGGCGGAATCTGGCTTGTGGTCGGCATACAGTCACTCTCAATCAGTTTTTCGTAAAATTGCTGGTGGCTTAATGTGATGCCATCCAGATATTCTTCCGTACCAAAAATTGTTTTCAAAGGTAAAAAATCAAGTCCTAATTTATCTGCCTGTTCCTTTGTCAGATCAGAGGCAGAGTCTATTATAATTCGTACACTCATCATAATCTCCATTTCAAAAATATTATTTTTGACTTCAAACATTGTGAAATCCGTTCTGAACAATGAAATAGTTTAGCCAGAAAAATTTATTTTGTTAAAATGCTTTGAAAATCAAACTATTATAAACAATAGACGAAATGAAATAGAATGTCAATAGTATTTTGATAATCAAACTAAATGGAACGCATTGAATAATTATGAAACAATCCATTCATACTAATCATAAAATTGCTTCGCAAAACAAGGAGGATTTATGAGTTCATTATGGACGGAAAATATAGAAATGCCGGAGTTTCCGACTTTGGAAAAGGACATCCGGACACAGGTTTTGATCATTGGCGGTGGTATGGCGGGTGTTTTGTGCGCCTATTTTTTACAGCAGGCGGGTGTTGATTACTGTCTGTTGGAAAAAGACCGCATCTGTCAGGGCGTGACCGGGCATACAACTGCAAAAATTACGGCGCAGCACGGATTGATTTACGAAAAATCATTACAGTCCATGGGACAGGAGCGTGCAGAACTGTTTCTGAAAGCAAATTTAAGAGCGGTGGAAAATTATAAAAATCTGGGGCGTTTTCTGGATTGTGACATGGAAGAGACAGATTCTTATCTGTATTCTGTCAGGGAGCGTCGGAAGTTAGAGAGTGAAATACAGGCATTGGGCAGTCTTGGATTTCAGGCTGATTATACGGAGGACACGGAGTTACCGTTTGAAGTGGAGGGAGCAATACGGTTTCCGCGGCAGGCGCAGTTCCAGCCACTCAAATTTGCCGCCGGGATCAGCAAAAATCTGAGAATCTATGAACATTCCGAAGTGCGTGAGATGACAGAGTATTTTGCATTGACAGAAAAAGGTTCAGTCGCAGCAGAGAAAATTATCATTGCGACACATTTTCCGTTTATTAATACGAGAGGTTCCTATTATTTAAAGTTATATCAGAATCGTTCTTATGTACTTGCCTGTGCATATGGAAAAAATCTGAAGGGCATGTATCTTGAAGCAGATAATATCGGATTGTCCCTGAGAAATTACGAAGACTATCTGCTGATAGGCGGAGGCGGTCACCGGTCTGGAAAGGAAAAAAACAACTGGGATTTACTGCGCGATATCGCAAAGGAATATTTCCCGGAAGCAAAGGAACGCTATTTCTGGGCAACACAGGACTGCATGTCTCTGGATAAAAGACCATACATCGGTCCATACAGTAAAAATACACCGGATCTATTTGTGGCAACCGGATTTGGAAAATGGGGGATGACAGGTTCCATGCTGTCAGCAATGATCTTGTCAGACCTCATACAGGAAAAAAACAATGAATATTCTACTGTTTTTTCACCATCACGCAATATGTTAAAACCACAGTTAATTTCTAATCTGGGTCATGCACTTGTGGGGATTGGAAGGGTTGGCGGAAAAAGATGCAGTCATATGGGATGTGTCCTTCAGTGGAATAAAGAAGAACAGACATGGGAATGTCCATGTCATGGCTCAAGATTTTCAGCAGATGGGAAGGTGTTGGATAACCCAGCCTGTGATGGACTAAAAAAGAAACATAAAAAATAGGTATTGAGATTCAAAATAAGCAGTGGTATGATACAAAACCGGAATAAAAACAAAGGAGAAAAATCATGAAATATGTAAGACAGCTTTTAATTATTCTGTTCGTTTCTTTTTTGGGTGAACTTTTAAAATCTATCATACCACTATCCATACCGGCGAGTATTTATGGCATGGTACTTCTTTTCCTTGCATTGGAATTGAAAATTTTAAAGGTGTCAGACATCAAAGAAACAAGTAATTTTCTGATCGAGATCATGCCATTGATGTTTGTGCCGGCCGGAGTAGGACTTCTTGATTCGTGGGGAGCTCTGCAGCCAATCTGGATACAGGTGGTTGTCATTACGCTGATCTCAACGGTGATCGTCATGGGAGTTTCCGGAAGCATCACGCAGTTTGTGATCCGTAAAGGAAAGAAAAAGGAGGAGTAAGAACATGAAATCATTTTTGACAGATTCCGTTTTCTTAGGTGTTGTAGTCAGTCTGTTGACCTATGAGTTTGGTTTATGGTTTAAAAAGAAAGTAAAAATCGCAATATTTAATCCACTTTTAATTTCTGTAATTGCAGTTATGGTATTTCTGGTGGTGTTTCATATAGACTATGCAGATTATCAGGAAGGAGCAAAATACATAAGTTATCTGTTGACGCCGGCGACTGTCTGTCTGGCAGTTCCTCTGTATGAGCAGTTTGAGTTACTCAGGAAAAATCTGAAAGCTGTCATAGCAGGAATTATTTCCGGGGTATTTACCAGCATGACATGTATTCTGGTTCTGGCTTTGCTTTTCCGTTTCGATCATCAGCAGTATGTTACATTACTTCCAAAATCTATCACAACAGCGATCGGAATGGGAGTTTCTGAGGAACTTGGTGGCTATGTGACAATTACTGTTGCGGTCATTATCATCACAGGAATTTTTGGATACATAACAGCAGATGCGGTATTAAAACTTTTTCATATTGAAGAACCTATCGCAAAAGGGATCGCAATTGGTTCTGCCTCCCATGCTGTAGGAACTGCAAAAGCGATGGAACTCGGCGAGATAGAGGGGGCAATGAGTAGCCTTTCCATTGCGGTTTCCGGTATTCTGACCGTTGTTGCCGCTATGGTTTATGCTAATTTGTTATAAAATTAAATTTGCTGTCTGTCTGTGACTATGTCAGATATATTTCTCCAAAAACAGGGAAAATGTGCAAGGATTATGGAAAAACTTACAAAAAAATTTATTCGGTGCAATAAAAACATCTATTTGTGCATTAATAGAGTGAAAGGAGTGAAATGATGATACTTTTTGCCTTGACGTCGGACATTAAGCAATCAACAGACTATGCAGATTTGGACAGTCTGCTTTACGGCATTTCCAACGGTGACAAGAAGTGCCTGGAGCAGCTGTATCAGGTTACGCACACATCTGTTTACAGTTTTGCCCTTTCGGTTTTGAAAAACCACCACGATGCAGAGGATGTTCTCCATGACTGTTACGTTGCTGTATGGAATGGAGCAGAAAGCTATGTTTCCCGGGGAAAACCGATGGCATGGATTATAACCATTGCAAAAAATCTGTGTTTGCAGCGGATGAGGGAGCGCAAGAAAGCGGAATGTACATCGCAGGAAGGCTGGGAACTTGCTATCCCGGATACTGATATGCTCACAATGGAGGACAGAAGTATTCTCGTCACCTGCATGGAACAATTGTCCGATGAGGAACGGCAGATAGTGATGCTTCATGCGGCGGTCGGATTTAAACACAGGGAAATTGCCAGGATTATGGAACTTCCGCTGTCGACGGTACTTTCAAAATATGCACGAGCCTTAAAAAGGCTGAAACAATATTTGCAATAGGAGGTGGCAGCAATGACAAATGACGAATTGAATGAGAAGATCCGGCAGGCATGTACTCACGCAGCACCGGATGTGTTGGATGCTGTTCTTTCCGACTGCAATGAGCAGAAAGGACGAGTGATATTGATGACGACAGAAAACAAGAAAAAAACATGGGCAGTTCGAATGGCAGGTTTGGCTGCCGGTTTGTGCCTGATCCTTGGAGGTGGATTGGGAGTCAGGAATTATCAGGTCAATCATACGGTAGATGCTACGGTTTCGCTGGACGTAAACCCGAGCGTGGAGATTAAGATCAATCAGAAGGAACGTATATTGGATGTGATTCCGCTGAACGAGGATGGCAGAACCATTGTCGGTGACATGGATTTCTCAGGCAGCAGTCTTGATGTTGCAGTGAATGCCATAATCGGTTCGATGCTTCAAAACGGCTATCTCAATGAGCTGGCCAATTCCGTTTTGATCAGTGTGGACAATAATGATCCGGTTCGGGGCATGGCATTGCAGGAACGGCTGACGGACGAAGTCAATAAACTGCTTCAGACCGATTCATTCAGAGGGGCTGTGTTGAGTCAGACGGTTGTAAAGAGTGATGAGCTCCAGCAGATGGCAGAACAATATGGGATTACGCTCGGAAAGGCACAACTGATTCAGGAGATTCTCGGCAAAAACTCTTTACATACATTTGATGAACTTGCTCCATTGTCCATCAATGAACTGAATATTCTGCTGGGGAAGGAAGGGGCAGAAACCCATGTTGAGGTTGTTGGAACGGCCAGTGAAAAGGGATATATCGGGGAGACAAAGGCCAAAGAGATCGCACTGGCAAAGGCGGGTGTATCTGAGAGCGACCTGACATTTTATACAGTTGGACTGGACACGCATAAGGGGGTCATGGTCTATGATGTAGAATTTATTTCGGGCAGTTACGAATTTGACTGTGAGGTTAATGCAATGACCGGTGAAATCGTAAAATTTGAAAAAGAATACGATGGCGCTGCTGTTTCAAATGTATCGGTTGAAGAGCACGGGGAGCAGTCGGAGCACAGTCAGACGGAAGAAAACCAGACTGTCAGCAATATTTCACTGGAAAAGTCCAAGGAGATTGCACTGGATCATGCAGGGGTAAAAGCTACAGATGCGACTTTTGTAAAAGCAAAAAGTGACTATGAAGATGGACGTGCTGTTTTTGAGATTGAGTTTGTTGTTTCTTCCGGCAATATCATCAAGGAGTATGATTATGAGATTGCTGCATCTGACGGAAGTATCATAAGCTATGACTACGACATTGAAGGAGACAGTACACCTACAGCAATACAAGCAGGCAGCAGTCAGAATACAAGTGAAATTACGCTAGAAAAGGCAAAGGAGATTGCTTTATCCCATGCCGGTGTTGCAAGTGCCAATGCTTTTGAGATGGAGGGAAAACTGGATTGGGATGATGGCATGTCTATTTATGAGATTGAATTTAAAGCTGGAGGCTATGAGTACAGCTATGAAGTTGATGCAGCCACAGGATCGATTGTCGAATTCGATAAGGAGTGGGATGATTAAGTGATTCCAATTCGGTAACAAAACCCGCAGAATTTCATAAAATAATTTGAAAATATTTTATGGAAGAAAATATGTATTGTCAGAATCGAATTAGTTATCGTGTACAGGAAGGAGACACTCTGTACAAACTTGCAAAACAGTTTCATACAACCGTAACCGAACTTATCCTGCTTAATTCCGGGGTGAACCCATACAATCTTCAGACGGGAATGCGCCTGACGATCTGCCCGGGAGAGGGATATGTGGATAAGAACGAGAGCACACCATCGGAGGGAAACACGAGCATACCAACTAAGACTCCTGTGGGTGGAATTGTCATTATCCCGGGAACTACGACACAGCCGGAAAACAACATGGGCGTGGATCTGCGACAGCGCATGCGCATGGCATGGCTCAATCATATTACACTTGTAAAATTCTATCTCATCAGTTTTTTTGAAAACCTGTCAAGCCAGAATGCGTGGAAAGACGCCGTGTACAAAAATGCAGAGGAGATTCTTGCGATTTTTGCTCAGTATTATCCGGCTTCTGCAATGCAGAGATTCCGCAAACTTTTCATGGAGCATTTGCGTCTGACCGATGAAGTTGCAGCCGGATTAAAGGCTGATCCGGCTTTTTCGGGAGCAGCTATGGAAAACTGGTATATCAATGCGGAGGAGATCGCATCCTTTTTGAGCAGACAGACACCGGCCTACAACGAGACAGAATTGAGAAAAATGTTCTACGATCATCTCGATATGGAGCGCCAGCAGATGGAAGCATATCTGGACGGCGATTATGTGACAGATATCGAAATCTATTTAAGATCACAGCAGAATATGATCGAGCTCGCCGATTTTCTTACAAGTGGACTTCTTGCGCGGTAAATCGTAACAATCATATTATTACTTCTGATTTTAAGTGCCATAATCATAAATTATAAGTGGTTGACATAATCCTGAGCGAGAACGCAGAAAAGCCGAAAAACCGCTTTATTTTAAGAAAAATAGTTTGACGAAATTTGCATTTATGATAAGATATAGTCGTTAGTCCTGACCGGGAAAAAGAAAAACTGCAATCAGGAAAGTGACGGCTGGCTGTGATCGGCCGGTGATAATAGAGAAACAGAATCGAAGGAGTTTGAAAAAATGATTAAAGTTGTGAAATTCGGTGGAAGCTCTCTTGCAAGTGCAGAACAGTTTGCAAAGGTTGGTAAGATTATCCATGCAGACAAAGAGAGAAGATATGTAGTGCCTAGTGCACCGGGAAAAAGAAATTCTAAGGACACAAAGGTAACGGATATGCTGTATGCATGTTATGACCTTGTGGAAAAGGATGAAGATTTCCGTGTGATGTTAATGAAAATCAAAGACCGTTATGACACAATTATTAATGGTTTGAACCTAAAACTTTCTTTAGAGGAAGAATTTAAGAAAATCTCCGAGAATTTTAAAAATAAAGCAGGTGTTGATTATGCAGCGTCTCGCGGTGAGTATCTGAATGGTATCATTATGGCAAACTACCTTGGATATGAATTTGTGGATGCTGCAGAAGTGATCTTTTTTGATGAGGATGGCAACTTTATGCCGGAGAAAACAGACAAAGTACTGTCTGAGCGTCTTGCAAAAACAGAGCGTGCGGTCATTCCGGGATTTTACGGCGCAAAAGAGGATGGAACCATCAAAACATTTTCGCGTGGAGGTTCTGATATCACAGGATCTATCGTTTCGAGGGCAGTGCGGGCAACCTGTTATGAGAACTGGACCGATGTCTCCGGATTTTTGATCGCAGATCCAAGGATCATCGACAATCCAAAGCCGATCAAGACGATCACTTACCGTGAACTCCGCGAGCTCTCCTACATGGGAGCCGGCGTACTGCATGAGGATGCGGTATTCCCTGTGCGCAAAGCTGGTATACCGATCAATATCCGTAATACGAATGCACCGGAAGATGAGGGAACCTGGATCGTGGAGAGCACCTGCCATCAGTCAAAATATACGATCACCGGTATCGCAGGTAAAAAAGGTTTCGTTTCTGTAAACATTGATAAAGATATGATGAACTCCGAGATTGGATTTGGCAGAAAAGTGTTATCTGCATTTGAAGATAATGGGATTTCATTTGAACATATGCCATCAGGAATTGATACAATGACAATCTTTGTACACCAGCCGGAGTTTGAGGGAAAAGAGCAGGCTGTCATTTCCGCTATCCACAGATATGCACAGCCGGACAGCATTGAGCTGGAGAGTGATCTTGCACTCATTGCAGTTGTTGGCCGTGGTATGAAATCCACACGCGGAACAGCAGGAAGAATTTTCTCTGCATTGGCACATGCAAACATCAATGTAAAAATGATCGATCAGGGATCATCTGAGTTAAACATCATTATTGGTGTAAGCAACGCAGATTTCGAGAATGCGATCAAGGCGATTTATGATATTTTTGTTATCACACAGTTATAGGATAAATGAAAAAACAAACTACTTTTCGTAAGACAATTGAAAAAGTATGGAAGAATAGGGCTGCAATCGTTATCGCAATTGCAGCCACTGTTTTTATGTGCGGATTGACGGCGCTGGAGTTTGTGGCGCTTCGGATGGAATGGAATCTTCCGGTGCTTGCGTATGTGACAGGTGATTCTGACAGCTATATTTTTGAGGAATACAGAAGTGATGAGATGAAACTGGATGAAAGCACGGAAAACGTAATGTTAGAAGAGGATATGCTGCAAGGCGAAAGTCAGAGCGAAAATTCCGAGAAAGATATCACACAGGGTGAAAGCCAGAGTGAGGATGATATTGTGCCAGGAGAAGGAAAGAACGAGAATGTTCGGCAGGAAGATACAGTGCAGGGCGAAAATCAGCAGGAAAAAGATTCGCAGCAGTCTGCTTCAGATGAAGCGGAATTTCCATATTACATAAAAGTAAATCGCAGACAAAACTGCATTACCGTATATACTTCAGACGAAAACGGCGAATATACGGTTCCGTATAAGGCAATGATCTGTTCCACAGGATTGTACAATGCAACACCGCGCGGCACATTTCATTTATCAACCAAATATCTATGGCGGGAACTGTACGGAAAAGTATATGGTCAGTATGCAACCCGGATCACAGGAGGCGTTTTGTTTCATTCGGTTCCATATTACAAAAAATCTAAAAGTGCTCTGTGTACAGAAAAATATAATAAACTCGGACAGCAGGCATCTATGGGATGTGTGCGGCTCACGGTGGAAGATGCAAAATGGATTGCAGATAACTGTCCATCGGGAACAACCGTGGAAATTTATGAGGATGATGATCCGGGACCATTGGGAAAACCTGAGGCAGCGCATATTGATACAGACAGTCCGAATAAAGGCTGGGATCCGACAGATCCGGATGTAGAGAATCCGTGGCATCAGCTGTCAGATGATGAATAAAAAATAAACATGAAAAAGGCGACATCGAAATTTTTTTTCTTTCAATGCCGCCTTTTAAACTATTTCGTCCATGGGACTATACCTCGCTATTCTTTTTTCTACTGTTCGTTCTGTTTGCCGCTTCATTTTGAAATTTCTAAACAATTTTTCTTATTGCCTATCATTTCTTTTATGAAACTCTCAAACAACTCTTTTGGACTTCTTCGCTTTTCTCTTCAATCTCTGAACCTGTTTTCTTATGACATTTGGAATTGTATCATATAAGAATGTTTCTGATCTGATACTAATTCAGGATTCCTTTCTTAGGATCGTCATGTTTTCATTTCATCTTTTGAAGGTAAAACCGAATGCAATTACTGTTTTGGTGGACTGTACCTCGATTCTTTTAAAATTCTTTTGGGTAAATCGTTATGTTTCTGGTGGTCCGTACCTCCTGTCTTTCATATTCTATTAGGTATTTCGTTACGTTTCTGGTGGACTGTACCTCCTTTATTTTTTTCTCTCTTGTTTTTTGTTAATTTAGTTATAACAGATAAAAGAGAAAATGTCAATAATAAAATTAGAAAAATATAAAATAATTTTTAAAGATAAAAATAATTATATTAATTTTGCAAAATATTCAGAAAATATAAAAAGCATAAAAAATATAAGCAGGAATGAAAAATCCATATGCAGGACAACTTTGCAAAACATCAGATGGGAAGGAACCGGGAAACATTTCTTTCATATAATAAAATGAAGGGAGCGTAGGTGTGAAGGATATGAACGGTCAAACAATACTTCTTATAAGCGATATGCGTCAGGTATATCTGGCAGAAATCCTGACAAAAAAAGGGATGAGTGTGCGCTGCCTGGACATCAGAAACAGTCAGACAGTAGAAGAACAGCTTTTAAAATTAAAAAAATTTCTTGCCGGGGCGGCAATGCTGGTGCTTCCAATCCCGGTAACAAAAGTTCCAGAGCAGGAGCGGCTGAATGAAATTTTAAATAAAAATCTGGCAAATGATACGCTGGTGCTTGGTGGATGTTTTACAGAAGAACAGCGGGAACTTTTGGACAGGAGAGGAATCCGTTACCTTGATTTTATGGAGGATGAAGTGGTGGCACAGGAAAATGCGGTGGCAACGGCAGAGGGTGCGATCGCAGAACTTACCAACCACAGTCCTTATAATATAGAAGGTGCCAAAATTCTGGTGACCGGATACGGAAACTGTGGAAAGGCAATCGCAAAGAAACTCCGGGGACTGGGAGCGAGGGTGACAGTGCTTGCCAGACGCCGCGAGGTAAGAAAGCAGGCAAAAGAAGATGGATTTTATGCAGTTGATTTTGCATTCGGACCGGAGGAGGCAATGGGAGCGGCAATGCTTGTCAATACTGTGCCGGCACCGGTTGTGACGCGGGTGATCATCAAGGAACTTCCGCGTGATGCCTATATTCTGGATATTGCCTCAAAACCTGGCGGAACAGATTTTGCATGTGCAAAAGAGTTTGGCATCCGGGCAGATTTAGTGCTTGGCATTCCGGGAAAATATGCGCCAAAAGAAAGTGCATATATTCTGGAACGGTCCATGGAACGTTTTGCCGCAAAGTAAAAAACATAGACAGATAGATTCGTTTTTACAGAAAATGTGTGACAGAAAATATAGGTAACGAAATGATTCTTGATTTAAATAAAGCAGGAAGGTATGGAAAATGGATTTTTCAAAATGTAATATCGGACTTGGAATCACAGGTTCCTTCTGTATGTTTTCAAGAGCCAGAAAGGAAATAGAAAGGCTGACAGAACTTGGCGCAAATGTGATCCCTATTTTTTCATTTAATGCACAGACCTGTGATACCAGGTTTGGAAGCGCAAAAGATTATGTGGAAGGGATCTGTGATATCACAGGGAATGAGGGAATACGCACTATCTGCGCAGCGGAGCCAATCGGACCGAATAATTTTCTGGATATCATGGTGATCGCACCGTGTACCGGAAATACTGCGGCAAAACTCTGCAACGGGATCACAGATACACCGGTTCTTATGGCAGCCAAGGCACACATGAGAAATGGAAAGCCGCTTGTGATCTCGATTTCCACGAATGATGCACTTGGAGCGAACTTTAAAAATATCGGTATGCTTATGAATACGAAAAATGTGTATTTTGTTCCGTTTGGGCAGGATGACTGCGAAAAGAAACCGAAGTCGATGATTGCCCATACGGAACTGATACCGGATACGATTGAGGCGGCTCTTTGCGGCAGACAGCTGCAGCCGGTAATCCGCTCTCCCTTTTAAATCCGGATGGATACGTTATATTTTCGTAAGAAATATTCAATCTGCAAAAGGTAGGCAATCATTTGTGGGCCTGCCATGAGCTGACCGTACCAAGGTGCCCCGTAATCTTTTGGATTTTCTAAAAACTGGGTGACCTGCTTTAAATCAAGGAGAGAATGCAGGGGACTTGCAGAGTCGGAAAGTACCTCCTTGAGGCGTTTTGCCAACAAATTTTCATAATAAGGATTGTATGTTTTTGGATAAGGGCTTTTGCGGCGGAACAAAATTTCATCCGGCAAAAGTCCTTTTGATGCCTGACGCAGTATATTTTTGACAAGTCCGTCCTTTGCTTTCATTTCCCATGGAATATTAAAAACGTAGTCGACAAGTTTTCGGTCAGCAAATGGAACACGTGCTTCTAATCCCGAGAACATGCTTGTGCGGTCCATACGGTTTAGCAGCGTCTGCATAAAGAAACGGATATTTAAATAACCAATCCGCCGTCTATTTGTCTCAATTTCATTTTCGGATGGGAGAACATTAATTTCACTGACTGACCGGTCATAAATATTTTTTACATATTCATCCATGTGAAGACTTTTTACTAAGTCATCCTTCAAAAGAACTTTTCGCGGGGTGAGTGAAGGAGTCCATGGAAATGTACCGGAGTTAAGCATTTCCTCCCTGTGAAACCATGGGTATCCGCCAAATACCTCGTCTGCACATTCGCCGGTTAGTACCACTTTATGGGAATGGCTGACTTCCTCGCAAAAATACTGCAAAGAGGAATCGATATCCGCCATGCATGGGAGGTCGTGTGCGTCCACCGAGCGGTATAATAAATCTGCCTGCATTTTGTTGTCACATTCGAGATAGTGATGGTCGGAATCCAGAAAAGAAACCATTTTGTCCACATATGGGCGGTCTTGCGACGGCTGAAAAGAATTCGCCTTAAAATACTTGTCATTATCGATGAAATCAAAGGAAAATGTGGTGAGTTTTTTTCCCTGTTTCTTTAACTCGGCGGCACAGACCGCAGAGACCACGCTCGAATCGACACCGCCGGATAAAAAGGTGCAGATTGGCACATCGGATACCATTTGTCTTTTGATGGCATCCTGAATCAGAAATGATGTTTTTTCAACGGTTTCCTCATAAGAATCAAAATGCGGTCTGCTTTCCAGATGGAAATACTGCGTCATTTTTCTTCCAAAAACAGAGCACGTCAGGTAACACCCCGGCAGCAGCTCGTGAAATCCGTAAAATACGCCGCTTCCCGGCGTGCGTGCCGGACCTAATGATAAAATCTCATTGAGTCCATCCACATCAAGTTCTGCTTTTATACCCGGAAAGCAAAAGCAGCCTTTTGGCTCCGAGGAAAAAACAATCGTTCCATTTATCATGGTATAAAAAAGTGGTTTTACGCCGAATGAATCCCGGAATAAAGTCAGTGTATTGTGCCTTTCATCATAAATGGCAAAGGCAAAAATACCGTCGACTTTTTTTACAAAATCGGCGCCAAAGGTTAAATATGATAATAATAAGATTTCTGTGTCAGAATTCGTTTTTGGAAAAACCTGATGGTTTGCCAAGTCATTTTTTAACTCTTTCATATTGTAAATTTCACCATTATATACAATATGATAAGGATAGCCATCCAGTTCTCTTGTCATAGGCTGGTGGCCACCTGCCAAATCAATGATGGAAAGTCTTGTGTGTGCCAGTCCACAGTGTGGTGTCAGCAGACTGTCATTATCGTCAGGACCGCGGTGGGCAAGACAGTGTTTCATTTCATCTAAAATATGCAAAAAAGAATCCCGCT
>ERZ773108.2813-NODE-2813-length-14290-cov-4.433579_pt1 | contig 14290 bp, 13 predicted proteins | sample MGYA00580570_ERZ773108 | MGnify/ENA primary metagenome ERZ773108 (study PRJEB29015, sample SAMEA2737840) | human gut metagenome | biome: human gut; feature: human-associated habitat; material: faeces | place: China | collected 2012 ...
ACATGGTGAATTTCTCCGGGCGGTACAGGGAACTGCACGGGGTGACGGTGAGGACTGACACGCCGGAGCATTTCATGGACGACCTGAAAAAGTACGGTTACATCACGGGCTGAGAAGCCCGCTCCTTTAAATGTTACGCTCCCTGCCGGTCTCACATGGATCGGTAGGGATTTTTCTTTTCATCGCCGTAGTGTTCCCATTCTGCTGTCTACTCGTATACCGCTATCTTACCAACATGAGTTCCTGCTATCTTCATAGCTTGACATATCACTATTCCAACAACATAAGCCGTCACAATATCCGTAGCCTGGTGTGTCATTATAATGTAAGCTGTCAATATCTCGTGGCTTGACATGTCACAATCCCGGCAACATCGGAGAGAATCCTGACTTCCCGCCGGACTGCCATTTGTCATGTCTTTTGCCGGCATTGACTATTCATGTCTATATATGACTATAACTGACAAGGTATTCTCTCACACGTTTATTCTTTTTTTCTTTGCGGCGTAGGACGATAATCCGCCATCGGGAACGTCCGCCTTACAAAACGCCCAATTGTCACATGGAATTAATGTATAAATCATAGTTATGGACAGCATTGAAAGGAAAAAAACAAATCCGTATCATATCAACGAGAAGGAGATACTGGATATAGTTGCCGCTAAAGGCTCATATTTGAGCTGCATTTCCGGGGATCTGGAAGAGGTGGCGCCCCACAAGGAATCTTCATCCCGGCCGGAGAGTAAAAAGACGGTAACGGAGGAAGAGGTAAAAAAATATATTGAAGCCCTCCTGAACAACTTTTCATCCAACCGGCGCAAGCCCCTGCATATTGACGCACAGGTGTACGAATGTATCTCAGACATTGTCTGGGCGGTCAGACGTAAGGATTTCACTGTTTCCGGTGTTATAAGCCGCATACTGGTTGAACATATCAAGGAAAACGCCGACGTGATAAGGAAGATCACAGGACGGGATTACAAACTGTTCCAGCCGTAATATGACGGGAAATCCTCCTTAAAACGGCTCCGGAGGGGGAGTCGGAAACCACGACACCCAGCCGGAAGTGCCTTTGGAAAGTATTTTGAACTGTATTTCAATAATTTGAGTTTCTGACAGGAAGCTATTTTAAATGGAAAGAAAATGGAAGTATATTACATTGAAGCCGGAATCTTTGAGGAGATGCTGGCGCGGGCTGATAGCCTGTCCGCGCAGGCGGACCGCTTGTATGAAAAGAACAGGGAAAAGAAACCGGGGGAATGAATGGACAACCAGGATGTCTGCCTGCGCCTTGACATCTCTCCACGTACCCTTCAGACTCTCCGGGATACCGGACGGCTGGCATTCACCCAAATCCAACGGAAAATCTACTACCGGCCGGAGGACGTGGAAAAGCTGATGGTCTATGCCGCCATGAAACGCAAGGAAAAGGCGGTGAGAGAAAAAAGAAAGAATGACAGTATTAATTGGAAGCGACATGGAAGGGATTATTAGCAAAGAGACGGGCAGTGTCCGCCGGTTCTTTGGCCTGCTGGATAACATTCAGACGAAGTTGGAAAGGCTTGCGGAGGATAACCGCCCCCTGTTTAACGGTGAGCGTTTTCTCTCTGACAAGGAGTTGTCGGACCTGTTAAAAATCAGCCGCAGATGCCTGCAGGATTATAGGGACCAGGGGCGTATTTCTTATATCCGGCTGGGCGGAAAAATTTTGTATAAGGTATCCGACATTGAGAAACTCCTGGAGGATAATTATCATGAGGCCCTGATATAATCGGGGGCGTTCAATATTTAAGAATGCCGGCCGGAACCATTAAACATCGGTTTCGGCTGGCATTTCATTATTCGGATATTTCCGTTAGGGGGACCGTACTCCCTTTCTGTCTTCTTTTCATCAGCCGGTCCATGTCACCGGATATCTTCTGGTCAGTAACCTGTGCATAGACCTGCGTACTGTTGATGTTCGTATGGCCCATCATCTTGGCGATGCTCTCTATCGGGATGCCGGAGGACAGCATCAGGGTTCCAAACGAATGCCGTGCGGTATAGGGCGTGACATCGGAATAAGGATAAACGGGGATATGCTGATAGTGATATAACATGATATGGTGAGCTGCATAGAGGATGACCTCGAAATAGAGATAACTAAAGCTATACTGATAGTGGTATAGCGGACTAAAGACTACAGAAGACATTCCCGTAAATCGGTGAATTATGCTGTCAATCAATGATATTTTAATTTCTGATTCTTTTATATGGCTATATAGTTATAGCAGTATAGTGGGAAGACGCATGTTCTGTGGGGAAACATTTACATTCAAAAAACCGGAAATGCGGAAAAAATGGCAGAAACCGTATGCATTTTTCCCCTGACAAAAGGCTTTATAGCACTATATGGATATAGCGTGATATTCAAAACGTTGTCCCCATTAGGGGACAGCAAGTTGTGTTTTCGTTAAACGAAAACAGGACGGTTTAACGGCGAATATGCCGACAAACCATCCAAGCCTTTGCCTCCGGAGTTGGTATGTTTATAAGTGAAAAGACAACAGTATTAAAACAGAAGCAATTTAGCATATTTAAAAAATCATAATTCATTTCAGCCTTGACATTTTATTTTTAAAGCATAACTTTGTGTTCGGATAAATAAAAATAGCTTCTTATGGTATATTGTAACTTATTGTTTTTGATATTTTTATAAATATAATATAACTAGATGTACATATCCAATAACGCTTACAGCGGTTTGAACTCACTTCGTGGAGGGCTGAAGCATAGCTATTGGAGCGGTTCATCACTTCTTGACACGACAACCTTTCAATCTGAAAGTGGAAAGCCATCATGTAATTATACGATTTCCCGAAATATGCAGTTTGGCTTTCAGGACACCCTTTCTATGGATTCCAATGTTTTTTTCATACGCTGATGGGGAATGTATTGGTACACCTATCTATTTCTTTTTTGCTTCCAATACGGTGTCCTAAAGGATACCTCACAAAGGCTTAATTTTAACGAACTGGCCCGTGTAACGAAAAAATACAGTTTATCCGTGAGAGTAACTGGTGCTGCCGACAGTTCTACTGGTACATCAGGTATCAACGATTCTTTGAATATATCAAGAGCTTGCTTGGTTGCTACAGAACTGGAATGACATGGAATATCGGCCGAACGTATTATCAGAATTAGTTAAGGAGAAATTGCCGACTATACACCTGCGGAATCCAACAGATATACGAAAGTAGAGTTGTTTTTTCAGAAGCGAAATAGAAATTTCACATAATTGATATTTAATTTTATCACAACTAATAAAGCCTCCCCGCTGTGAAACGAAAAGTTTTTTTTCGATATGGTACACGCTATGCCGCCATTTCCATACCGTCGAGACCAGAGTAAAAATTACTTCGAGGCTTCGAGTGACTCTTTTCTGAAACGTTTGAGGAGTTTTTCAAGTTCGAGTGATGCTTTGCGGGCACGGGTTCCGGCATTCCTTGAACAGCTTGGTCAGTTCCAGCGAAGTCTTGCGGGCGCGGGTGCCGGCAGCTTTGTTTCCTTTTTCTACCTGGAGGCTGGCATCTTTTGAAAATTGATCAAACAATTCACTGATTTGTGCAAATGTTTTTTCCATGGTCATATTTTTAAATGTTATACAATACTTTGCAAATATAGTAAAAAAATCAGGGATCAGATTATATTGTAATATATTCGTTATAGTATGATATCTCCTTTTATCCTCTCCCATATATTTCCCATTCCGAGTATTTCCTGATCGTGTCATTGGCAATTCTCTTCGGAGGGATTTTATCTATAAAGTTAGTGATAAAAAGTGGGAAAACCGCAGTGGATGCAACGAGTGCAGGATAATAATGTGAAATACCGTTATTTGTTGATGTGGGGGGAAGTAGAGGAGAGCCTTTGATATGCTGGAAATCAAATGCAACTAGTAGAGAGATAACGGATTCATCCGGAACCGAACCGATTCTGTGATCGATTCTGAGTACGACAGAAGGAAGTAGAAAGAAACGCTGAAAGCGTGTAAAGCTGCTCAATAAACAGCTCGGGAGCTAAGGAAAGACGCTGATGAGTTCCAAACATAGATGAGAAAAAGCCGAAGCAATGAATCATGTTCTCCGCTTCGGCTAATTTGACTTACCTTTTTTCCCTCTGTGCCGTGTTCTTTCTCGAGCTGCAACTGTGTTAGTAAGCAGCTCCTTGTTTTTATTGCAACCCTTTAGTCTTGGCAAGGACGGAGCGCATACCCGAATCCCCGATCGACCATATATGTTGGCTGTACGTCTACTGAGCTAGTTCTAAGGTAATAATTATTGCCCTTCGCTACCGGATGTGCCGACCAGAAGCAACCCTGTGTCCCGATACTACCTGGCCGCATAGTGGAATAACTACGATACCCTAACGCCGGGAAGAAAATGCTCTGTGTTTTTTCGGAATTTGTATAAAAATACCAACCTTTTTCCGAACTACTCCAGGTACCGTTAACTTGAGTGGAAGATGATACACTTTCTCCTGTTGTGGTAAATCCTGTGAAAGCGTTACTGGCAGGAAGTTTAAAACCAACGGGACACGGATCGTAAATAGTCTTGTTAACAGGATTGTCATTGGCAGAAGTTGTTTTATTATCGGCACTCCACAGGTTGTAATAGGTATAATCTCCATTATATCTATTGTGCATCAGATTAGGATTGAGAATACAGTTCTTGATACAATCATTCCCGGCCGAAAAGGTTCCTTTCATAGGATTTGCTGTAGATGGAATTCCCTCCTTGTCATACCAGATTTTGGTTGTGTTACCCATTCCGTTCGAAGGGTAGAGCGGATCTTTACGTCCCCATTGATAAAAAGGAGCATTACTTCCGGTAGCGATTACGTTCGCCAACTGCTTGATGGTTATTTCCTTACTCTGGTCCCCGGCAATGAATTTTACCTTGCAACTCCGTTCTTCATAGGTGATGGTATTACCGTCGCATTGTCCCAGATTAACGGGCATAAAATTATATTTTACGTTTTGATGATTGGTTATCTCAATCACATTGTTAATGTCTTCGTCTGTAACCCAGACATGCCAGGACCAGAGGATGGCATCACTCACATCCTTGATCGCAATGACGGCATTGCCTTGCCGGATGGAAGAACGGTCCACTTTGAAAGAGATATTGCCGCCATTGGAATCGGCATTGTATTTTATATCCGTAACCAGGTTCATCGCATCCTGCCAGACCAGTTCGGCCTTGGCCGGCGTACATCCATTACCGCTGATGTATGGATCCGTGATCCCGTTCCCGGCATGGTTGATGAAAGGATTCAGGATATTGGTTCCTGTCACCGTGGAGGTATACGCGGAAGCGTTCGTGGCTGAGTTCTTGATCGCATTGCCATATACCAGCGGCAAAGAATAGTAACCGGGAGCGTTGACCACGTAACAGTTGGCAGTGTTCTCAACAGTATTCCCCCCGGTGTTGTTGGAAAGGTTATACGGTGTGGTTTCCGATCCCTTGGCTGTGGCCGCCTTCAAAGCATTCTCATGTAAATCATTTGATATTCCGGTCTGCGCCTCGACCGTCGCATCACAAGGTTGCGCAAATTCACCGCCGGTACCAGATGCCGTGAATGCGGTAAGCCATACCGGCTTGGTGTCTGTCCACGTGGTTCCGTCTTCTGCATATTGTGCGGTCCATTCGGCAGCTTCTTTTTCCCCTTGGGCGTTTTGCCTGTAACTGGTAACACAATATTGCTGTGTACCACCGGTATATGTAAAATCGGCCAGGGCAGTGACATCAAGCGTGTAAGTCCAGTTGAGAGAACTACTGGATATTTTGTAGGTCACAGTCTTGCCCATCGGCCACTCACTTCCTTTTATATCGGCTATTAAAGTGTGGCCTGTATGGGTGTCGTCTGTGAATAAGACTTCTATCTGCGCGCCCTCAGGAAACCGCTGGGGCAGCATCATAAAGGTCTGCGCCTCACTCGTGAGCGCCTCGTCAGCTGTTCCTGTCGTCACTTTATCCAATGCCTGTGAGAAGGAGGCGGGAGTATCCAAACCGCTCCAGGTTTGTGTCCCCATATTGTAAGTTCCTCTGGAATAAACGTTTTTCAAACGGACCTGCTTGACCGTACCTTCCCGCATATCATTCCCGCACACGAATCTGACGGCGGTCAGTGCATGGTTGAAGGTCAGTGCAACAGCCGTGTTACTGTTTCCCCCGAGCTCAGATGACCGGGCTACCAGCAGGTCCTCCTGTTGGCTCACCTCTTCCGGCACGGACACGCTGATACGGGGGGGAGCCGGCCTGCCCCTACCCGGAAAACACGTACCGGGCGTTCTCTTTGGGTGCATAGGCGAATTCCGCAGGCATTTTTATTATATCATCCGAAAATAGAAAGATAATCAGGCATAGCTATGCATACCGCCCAGCAGATAATTTACTCCGAAGTAAGTCATCAGCACCGTAAGGAAAGCCAACACCATATAAGCATGGAAGAACCGGGGTTGCCGGAAGACGGCAAGCGATGGTCCGTGGAATGCCGCACCATAGATTAAAAAGGAGATCAAAGCCCAGACTTCTTTCGGGTCCCAGGCCCAATAACGCCCCCATGAAACATTTGCCCACACAGCACCAATAAAAATTCCCGCCCCCAGACAAAATACTGCCGGATAGAGCATCAACCGACTGAAAAGCATCAATTGCTCCACACGGACCTTACGCTGTTCCTGAATCTCCGAATCGATTGCCTTTTTTCGCCAACCTCCTATGCAGAATGCCAGTAATCCATTTAGCATCATAAAGGCAAACAATGCATAAGATACCATAATCAGAGAAACATGAATACTTAACCAGGGAGACAGCAACACAGGCATCAGAGGAGTGATCTGAGGATTGTTCTGCCCAAGATAAGCTACCAACAAGGCAAAACCCGAAATGAGCAATCCAAAAGACAACGTAAAAGAGAAGCGACACCGGAATATGCATGCAAGCAGAAGTGTACACAGTGCCATAAATTGCATGGTTTCATATCCATTGCTCAACGGAATACGTCCGCCAACATACCACCGCAAACAGTAGCCAAAGAGTTGAAAAAGGAATGCTGCATAAAGTGCAACTGTAAAAACGCTCCATGCCTTACCTGCCGAACGATGCATGCTGCAATAAAGTAAATAGAAAAATGCCAGCATCCCTACAGTCAGATTGAACATGAACAACAGTTTGCTGAATGGAATACGATTGTACAATATTTCAGCCTGCACTTTTACGTCAGATAGTGGTTTTATACTCCCATCTTCCGGTAAAGGATGGATAAGTGTTCCACTCCGTAGCATCAGTATCAATCCTACCTTTTCGTCCGTTTCCATGATAGCCTTTTCCAACGAAGTCATTTTCATATGTGGCTTTTGTCCACCCTTCCAAAATTCCTGCAATCGATAGTTTTGTCCATCAAACAAATCAGTAAGACGGGCATAAGAAGACGATAACCGGAGTAAATGACGAAGTTCCGCACTCTTTATATAAATCATCGGTTCATTCTGCCAAACCTCCGGACGAAGTAGCCAACCTCCGACAACCTGTTCGGGTGTCATACCACCATAAGAAGGTTTTCCGGTCAGTTTCAATACAAAGTCTCGTGCAAGAGTATTAAAAGGTACTACGCGATCATGATAAATCACTTGTTTGAATGCCAGACTATCCGCCTGCCTGAGTGCAAGTGCCGGAAGGCTTCTGTTTTCTGCTTGCACCACCGTTACCACAGCCATGAGCAACCACACAAACATTCCCCCTTTCCGAAGCAATGGATGCCTGAGTAATCTACGGAATTCTCCACTGCGACCGACAAGCATCCACAACATGGAGATACCCAGCAAAATATATCCTGCATACGTAACCCCTATTCCCCACGGATCATAATTCACTGACAACCAACTCCCCTCCTTATCATCATCAAAAGAAGACTGGTAAAAGCGATACCCCTGACGAGAGAGGATACGATTCATGGAAACTGGTTCCGCATCCCGGATATAGCTGACATAATCTGCCGGAGCCTCCGTCCCCGGATAATACTCCACCCGGAAACTGTCCAGACACAATGTGAATGGTAATTCGATCACCCGCTTACTGTCTTGGTCTATGAAAGTTCCCACCTCAGTGCCTACTGTGAGATGCATATATCCTTTCTTGCTGCATGAAAATGTAATCATGGCTCCCACCAAGATAAAAAGGAAGGAGCCATGCAACAACAATGCCGGGAGATGCCGCCACAACTGCCGCTTAACCAACACGACAACTGCCAATGCAGCAAGTACTCCCCACAAACAACAAAACCAAACTGTATGATAAACATACTTTTCTACAAACTCTGTTCCGCGTACATGCTCCACAAAGGTCACCACAGCAAGTAAAGCCACCAGACAGATATATAAGGAGACGAGACTTTTCTTCAGATTAAAAAGGTGCATATTCCTTATTCTTCAAAGCCTTAACTCCCATACATTCCATTTCGATCAACCATCCGGGACGGCATACAGGCGCATGTACAAATACTTTAGGAGTATCTGGGAAACACTTGTCATACATACTCTTCACAACTGCATAGTCTGCAATGTCACGCAAGTAAACAATCATATGCCCCAAATCATCAAACGTGCACTCCGCCTCTTTCAGCAAGGCTTCTACATTTTCCCACATCCGTTCCGTCTGCCTACGGATGTCGCCGGGGTATACTACTTCCCCTTTATTGTTGATACTTGCCGTACCTGAAATAAACACTTGACGCCGGTCACCGTAATCGACATACGTTCCGCGTTCAAAGCTGACACCATACTCATAAGTAGGATTCAGATGCGTAGGAGCATAAAGGAAGTGTATCTGTTCCGGCTTTAAGCCTGCCACAGCATAGGTATCCATTTGCACCAATACTTTAGGATCAGCATGACGTCCGCCGATACCTGTACTGGCAATATAGTGTGTTTTTTCCGTCAGGTTCTGAGTGACGAAAACCTCATTACGCGCCTTTACCACACCGGCATAATTCACATCCACATTCTGTACGAAGAACCAGGTACGGATACAGTTATCCGCCAATTTACATCCTTGTTCCATAAGTTGCATCGCGTAGTCATTCAGCAACAAACGGGTCTGGTACTCAGAATTTGCGGCACGATTGAAAACACTGCCTCCCCACAGGTGGCGGTACGCATTGTGCTTTACTTCAAACAATCCGTTGTGCAGCACTTGTGTCTGCACATTGGTCTGTAAATAAGCCCACAAAGCTATTTTCGTCCCATCCAAAGGGGGTTGCTCTACCACGGAAAGAGCACAGTCGGAACTTTCGGTAGTGATAGCCAGCAGGAGGTCAGCCTGATTGGCGGTATCACTCAGAAAATAACGTTTAAACACAGCCATGGCACCTTTCAATTCACCTGCAAGCAAATCATTGTAGGCATTGGCTACTGCATTTAATTGTTCTTCATAAGTGTCTTCCGGCCGGGTAGAGTGAATCATTACATGAAACTCTGAAACGCCTTCTTTTACTTCATATTTAAAAATCTCGGTTAATGTATTCTCTGATTGATTGGTTGGTTGTTTTTTGTTGTTCATTTCCAATATCGTTTACTCGTTATTCAAAAAAATACCTTCGTTTATCCAATTATCTATCAGTTTCAATAAGGGTTGCTCATCTTCTGACAGCATATCGGTATGGTTCATACTCGTATCACCAGCCCTGTTCAAGACCAGATGTAGAAAACTCTCTTCTGCACTGCCGGGCTTCACCAATAGTATATCACTATTCTTATGCGCCGGCTGGTTGACCAACGCATGATAGCTCTTACCCTCCGTCAGAAATAAATTACCCGATGCAGAACCGGTCTGCCCATGGCACGCTACACATCTTTTATCGAAAACCTGTGACTGGATGGAACTGAACATACCCACGTCCAGTGTTCCCACATCCATTAATATAGTATCTGTAATAGCTGCGAGTTCTTCATCTTCCATCGTCTTAAATTCGACAATACATTCGCGCAGACGACTGATAACACACAATTTGAGTGATTTCACTTCATCACTGATACCTCCCAGTGTCATAACGATATCTGTTCCGTCGGTTACATTGACTGGCAGTGATTTCGTTATAACAGCGTATTCACTTTTATCATTGAAGCCTGCCACAACGACACTATAATCATCCGTCCAATTGCTGATACCACTGAAACGACCTGTCAACTTTAGGACTCGGCCACCACGCTGCACCTCTATCTCCTTCTCATAGATTCTTCCATCATCACATGAACAGAAGCAGAGTGTCATCCAGATAGCAGCAAAGAATAATATACATTTCTTCATAACTACTCTCTTTGTTTTTTTAGAAAGTATATTGCAGCATTACTGTTGCAGAATGAGTGGCCAGACCTAAATTATCATTATCTCGGTCGAGCTGTGTATCGTGCCCCGTACGGGCAATATACTGGTACATAGCCTGGAGTTTCAGGTTACAACCCTTAAAGAAATAATTCACACCCACAGCCGGCATATTCAGAAATCCGTCATCGCTGGTACCGTTACGGTTAAAGAAGTCATAACGCAAGGCAGCCTGCAAACGGGGAGCTACAAAGTAGCCGCCCTGTACATAACCACCCAGGTAATTGTATGTCTCATTTATTTTCTGACGATCGGTGAAGCCCACATTCATATAGTATGCTTCGGCGCCCAGATACAGTTTATTCTTTAACATGGCAAATTCCACTCCCACACGGGTATCATTGGTACTTTCATTCTCACTTTCCACATTGATTGAAGCCGATACACCGAACATGATCTTATCTTCATTCAAACGGTTAGGATTACCTTGGGTGGACGGCATCACACCTTTAGGCATATAAGTAAAGCGTCCCGCATACAGTAAAGAAGGAATATGCCAATCATCACTCAGAGTTTTTGTAGCTGTATTTACAGAAGAACCGGTACCATTGAATAAACCTACTTCATAGCCAAATTTATCAGCTAACAATCCGTGAATTTCAACACCGAGGTCAAAACCGGTACCGATGTTAGGCGTTACCGCATTCAAGGAATAAGGCAGAATGATGGCGGAAGTCAATGATACTGGCAACTGCGGCAACAATGTTTCGCCCAACGTCGTCAGATAAGCATGTGAGAAAGGTGTTTTGAATTTACCGACACGCACGGCAAACTGTTTTTTAAGTTGCACATCGAACCATGCTTGTTGAAGCAATGCTCCCCCACTGGCAGCCGCATTGATAGAAAGATTAAAGGCTACTTTACCAAAAGCTTTACCAGTGAAGCCCAATACAGCATAGGGAATTGAGAAACCGGAATTAGCTACATTATCCTGATTGTATGCCTTATCCAGGCCTTCATCATCATACCAATTGAAATTTGCACAAGTCTGTACCAACAGATAGGGCTTGAATACAAAGTCTCCCTTCTTGGTTTCTATCGTAAATCCCTCTCTTCCGGCAAGTGACACTACACCGTTTTCTGTATCTTCTTCATGCTGTGCCATAGCAGCCAACGAAAGGGCAGCCATTACAACCATTAAAATTAATTTCTTCATAATTGCTTGTATAATACTTATTGGTTTTATTGTTCGTTATTTGTTTTATAATGATTTCAGAAATGCGACCAAAGCATTACGATCTTCTTTACTCATCTTTTTGAAGAGATTCTTCGATGCTTCACCTTCACCACCGTGCCACATGATAGCCTCAATATAGTTGCGGGCGCGCCCATCATGCAAGAAGTAAGTATGACCATTCACAGTTTCCTGCAATCCGATACCCCAAAGCGGAGTCGTACGCCATTCGTTGCCACGGGCCAAACCGCTTACATAGTTATCATTCAGTCCTACGCCCATAATTTCAGAGCCCATGTCATGAAGCAGGAAGTCCGAATATGGATGAATTGTCTGACTACCCAGCCAAGGAAGGCGGGTTCCGTTCAGCAGTATAGAACCACGTGGTTTTGTGTGCAAGGTGGTTACATGGCAGAGATGGCACTTCGCCTTATAAAAATTCTGCTCACCCTTGATCACTTGTTCATTATTCACATTGCGACGTGCCGGAACACTAAGGCTCTGCATGTAGAGATCTACATTCTCCATTTCTTCCGTAGATACATCCAACTGGGCATAAGAAAGTCCCATCATACTGCCTTGATTTACTTGTGCCTGTCCTTCACAGATTTCTTCGGGATAGCGGCTGTTCGTAACTCCCATATCGCTGGAGAAACCAAGTTCCACTGTCAGGTCGGCATGCTGTGCTTTATTACCGGACAAGCCTAAACTTCTCATTCCTCTCTCGGAGATATAGTTGCAACGGCCACTGATACCATATTCCGGATAATTGCTTTTAGCAGCCAAAGCTTCAATTTCAGTGGGATCGAGCGCCATCATTTGTCCCATACCTACGTGGCGCAGAGGAATACGCACCGTACAGAACAGGTCTTCGGGTTTGATGCTGTCCGCATACCATTCATAAATAGAATAATTGGGTTTGCAAAGTTCATACGTCTCACCATCAGGGAACTGGAAAGTCTCATAGGTATATTCCACTTTCAGTTTTCCCTCGGGCTTCACACCATAAATAGCCTGATCATGAAGCACACGTCCATAATCCTGAAAGAAAGCTCCATTCTTACGACTAATATAAACCAACATAGACGAAAAGCCGGAGCTACCGGAACCACCTTCGCTCCACAAAGTAGGTTGCGTACGTCCGGCATTTCGGTGACAGCTACCACAAGAATAACCGGCATAAACCGGTCCCAGTCCTCCACCTATTCCATTACTACTGGTGCGGATATCATCATACAATTTGTCACCACGGGTGAAACGTTTATCGTATGCCCCTGTTATCCAGTCAGCCGACCTGTCATAAGCATAAGAGGAAGTCAGGAAGTTGGTAGCAGTACCGGCAGAGAGGGCAAAGCCGGCAGGTACTTCTATATTATCCACATCAATTCCATCATCCTCGCAGGCAAACAATGCCAGAAGCGAAAAACAGATTGGAAATGAGTATTTTAATAAGCCATTCATTCGTTATTGAATTATTATTGCAAAATACGTAACTAACATTTATCTTTTTAACGCAGATGTTGCGGAAACAACAGAATATTCATTATCCCACTGTTTCCGCAAAATCTGATTTCTAACAAGTAAAAATCTTACTGAATGGTACGGGCTTCGCCATCTTTGAAGATCAAATATTCCAAAGTGTGGTAACCACGCAAAGCTTGTGCACCGGCAATTTTATCATCTTCTTCATCATAGTCACCATCCCAGTTCAAGTCTGAATAGTTACCGGAAGTCAGGATCTGTACGATACCATCCTGATCGAGTGGCCAGCTATCCATATTGGGGTCAAGACCTTTGTCGGCAACCGGACCAAAAAGGAATGCCTCACTGGTTTCCCACGGTGTACGAGCAGCAAGCCATGCTGTGGCGCAAGCCTTGAAGTTAGCATTGCTGGGAGAAGTACGGAATGTCTCAACAGCATCGAAAAGAGCCTGATTTCCCGCTTTCAAATCAGAGTAAGTAGGTAATACAACTACATCCACATAATTTTTTACGACTTCAGCCAACACTGTTTTATCAATACCTTCGATACAACTCTTCAAACTACCCTTGAGTACTCCCTCTAAAGTGGCACAAGCTTCCATAGCACTTACTGCTTCCGGACTATTGATATTGTTGCGGAAAGGACTCGGGATAGCCCAAATTGCTGCTGCTGCGTCATCAATCGCTTTTTTTACTTCAGTATCAAGATTAGCATTTACCGCGGCTACTGCTTTTGAGAGAGATAACTCGCTAATAGCCCCTGTACGTGTTCCGTAATAAGCATTGCGAATAGAATAGATATTGTTACGATAGTCTTCACGAGAATGCCAGCTATACCATGACTCTACAGCATACAAAGCCTTTTCTTCATTATTATGTATGAAAAGATCGTAAGGGTCACCAATTTTGGCAGTACCTACTTCATTGGCAATGTCTACACAGCCGTCAATCAACTGCTCAACACTCGTCAAAGCATCTTGATTCTTAAAGAAATCTGCATAACTTCCACCTTCGTTGTATTTAACCGCCCAGTCATCATAAAGAGCAGTAGCATCATTCACCAACAATTGTGCAACTACTCGCATGTAATTTCCCCAACTACTTGCATTCTCCGCCGTATAGTCAAGATTTTTAGCGTCTATAGTCGTAGTGTCATCATCACTACAAGCCGTAATGGAACACATCATGCCCAATGAAAGAGCCGACAAATAAAA
>ERZ773108.2814-NODE-2814-length-14288-cov-6.261505_pt1 | contig 14288 bp, 15 predicted proteins | sample MGYA00580570_ERZ773108 | MGnify/ENA primary metagenome ERZ773108 (study PRJEB29015, sample SAMEA2737840) | human gut metagenome | biome: human gut; feature: human-associated habitat; material: faeces | place: China | collected 2012 ...
CCTATGAAACAATAGAATGCACGCTCTGCGAGCATTCTATTGTCATGAATAAAAAAGGACCCTGGATTCCCCTTGGAACCCTTGGTCCTTTTCTCTCTCTAACAATATCCGCAATGCGTATATTCTATTGGTTGCGGCATCAGAATACCCGCACAACGCGTTTCTCAGAATGCAAATACCAGTGCGCCATATGCAGGCAGGTCAAAGGTGATCCGGTACGGCTTGTAGTCGCTGGGCTCTGCAGTTGCTGTATAATCGGTTTTCAGCTCTTCTCCACTGCCGCCAAAGCGTTTTTCCGCGCTGTTTAACACCAGCTTATATTTCTTCTTTTCCGGTACCCCAACGCAGTAATCCTTACGCTCTACCGGCGTCATATTCAATACAAAAAGCAGTCTCTTTGTCTTTTCTCCACTGGTTTTACGAATAAAGCTGTAAGTGCTGCGATCTGCATCATCCGCATTGATCCATTCAAAACCGTCCCAGCTGTTGTCGATCTCATACATACAGGGATATTTTCGATAAAGCTTTAAAAGCTCTGCCACGTAATCCTGCAGTCCTTGATTCAGCTCATTTTGCAGCAGGAACCAGTCCAGTTCACGGGCCTCACTCCATTCGCGCTCCTGTCCGAACTCCTGTCCCATGAACAGAAGCTTTTTGCCGGAATGTCCGAGCATATAAGTATAGCCGACGCGCAGGTTTGCGTACTTGTCCACCTTGTAGCCGGGCATTTTGTTGACCATCGAGCATTTCAGATGTACGACCTCATCGTGAGACAGAGGTAAAATATAGTCCTCCGCATCGTTATAAGACATCGCAAAGGTCAGCGCATGATGATCATTCTTCCTAAAATAAGGATCCAGCTTCATATATTCACAGAAATCGTGCATCCAGCCCATATTCCACTTAAACGTAAATCCAAGGCTGTCACTGCCGATTTTTCCGGTCACGTTTGGCCACGCCGTAGACTCTTCTGCGATCGTCATGATACCCGGATAAGTTCCACGGATTACGGAATTGAAATGCTTGAAAAATTCGATCGCGTCCAGGTTTGTATTGCCGCCGTAACGGTTCTGTACCCATTCGCCGTCTTTTCTGCCATAATCCAGATACAACATAGAGGCAACCGCATCCACACGCAGTCCGTCTACATGGAATTCCTTAATCCAGTACAGAGCATTTGTGATCAGGAAGCCCTTAACCTCGCTCTTGGCATAGTTGAATACTTTAGTTCCCCACTCAGGATGCTCGCCCATTCTGGGATCGGGATATTCAAACAGCGCCTCACCGTCAAAATCTGCCAGACCGTGGGCATCCTTGGGAAAATGGGCGGGTACCCAGTCCAAAATGACACCAATCTTATTGCGGTGCAGCTTATTGACCAGATATGCAAAATCCTCCGGCGTTCCGTAACGGGAAGTCGGTGCATAATAGCCGGTTACCTGATAGCCCCAGGAGCCGTCAAACGGATGCTCTGCGATTCCCATCAGCTCGATGTGGGTATATTTCAGTTTTTTCAGATATTCTACGATACGATCCGCAAATTCTCTGTAATTATAAAATCCATCCTCCGTTTCCGGATGCTTCATCCAGGAACCGATGTGACACTCATAAATTGCAACCGGTGCTTTTTCCGGATCCTGCGCGCTTCTTTCTTCAATCCACTTGCTGTCCGACCATTTAAAATTGGTAATATCTGTCGTAACAGAAGCAGTTCCCGGACGTACCTCCCCCTGGTTTGCAAACGGGTCTGCCTTGTACAGCTTTCTGCCGTCCGGCGTGATAATCAGAAATTTGTAAAGCTCTCCCAGACCAACGTCCGGAATAAACGTCTTATAAATTCCGCCGGGTCCCAGCTTTTCCAGCTGGTTTGCAGTCTCATTCCAGCTGTTAAACGTTCCAATCACAAAAACGCTGGCTGCGTGCGGTGCCCAGACGGCAAAGCTCATTCCTTTCTTCCCGTCTTCTACAGACTGATGTGCGCCCAGCTTTTTGTAAATATCGTAATGCGTCCCCTGAGCAAACAGATACTGGTCGGCCTCCGAAATGTATACCGTTTCCGGCACTTTCGCCGCTTTTACTGCTTTCGCTGTCTTTGCCTTTGCCATAATAACCCCCTGTTTGGATATATTTGAAACGCTCAGATAAAGTCTTTCTCCCGCAAAATAATCATGTCATCTTCATCGTAGCGTCTCCGAAGCACAATATCTATAAAGTGTCCGATCGTCTTACGGTTTGCATGAGCAATCGCCTCATCCACGATGTCACGCACTTCCCCCACCGTAACGGCATGCGAACTGGTCTGCATATCCTCGATTCTGGTATGCAGGGCGAGCCTGCCGAGCTCGTCGATCGAATACTCCTGTGTATATGCGTACTGACAGCCGTATTTTACCAGCGTTGCGCTGTCCAGCGCCGCGATATCAAACCGCGCGGTAAAGCTTTCCATCAGTCTTCCGTTTTTCTTATATAAACGGTCGATCGCCCGTTTTTCATCCAATACAAATACAATGATGCCGGTATGTTCCTGATTCAATGCGTCTGCAAGCTTCTCACATCCCTCGTTGGAAAGCTTTCCGGCTTTCTCAATGACGAGCGCGCCGTTTGCAACCTTTTCCACAAGCGCTTTTGCATCTTTTTTATTGATCAGCTCCGCGTTCACTTTGGCAACCTTGCCGGAGAAGTTTCCGTCGGACGCCTGAATTTCGCGGATCATACATTTTGTCAGTTTCAGTGTACCGGAGCCTGGCATACCGGTAATCACAACGTTTCCGGTGTACGCAGAAAGGCTGATTTCATCCAGCGCTGCGACCAGCTGGCGCATTGCGCGTTTGGTCGGAATGAACTGGGCAAAAAGCTTGCGTTCTGCCTTTGTCATGCTGCGCACACGCTCGGCTGCCTGCTGTTGAGATACTCGCTCCTGCAGCTGCTTTTCTTCTCCGGAGGTCTCCGGCTGCGGTGTAGGTGCTTCCTGACGCGGTGCTTTGGTTTCTTCTGTTGCAGGTGCTCCGATCCTTTCCGGTGCGGCCTGTTTCGCATAACGCTGTACCGGCTCTGCATCCTGCGCTTCTGTTTCTGCATTCTGCTCTGTGTAGCCCTGTGCGGCATCCGCCACCGGCGGCGCTTCCTCGATCTCTTCGAGTTCTTCCGTCTCGGTTTCTCTGGACGGATCGACAAGCGGTGCTTTTGCTGCAGTCGTCTCTACAGCAGCTCTGTCTCCTACAGGCGCTTCCTGATTTTCAGCATTTGCAGGAGTTTTCTCGTCTTCTACCGGCAGGGATTCTTCTCTCTGCAGCTGTTCCAGCACGCCGTTTCTGGAGCTTTCATCAAAATCATCAAACAGGGAACCTGTCTGCTGGAGCATCCACTGTCTGGTTTCCTGTTTTCTCTTTTCTTCATTTTCCTTTTTCAGCCGTTCCCATTCCTTGAGCACCTCTTCGATGTTCATCTGGCCGGTCGTCTGGCGTTCTATCTTAGTGTTTCCCACAACAGCCTTCCTTTCCGGCTGTCTTTCCGGGACTGCCGCAGCCTTTTCCTGTATTTCCACGCCCTGTATGTGTTCGATTTTGTCGGTTTCCATCGGCATCCAGGGAGTCTCCACCACCGCCGGATGGATTTCCTGCATTCCGGCATCCGCAGGATCTGTCACCGCAGGAGTCTGTTCCGGCGCGGGCTGCGCCGCGAGGATGGGTGCCTCAGGCTGCGCGTTTACCGGCTCGGCAACGTAAGCGCATGCCTCGCTGGACGATGCGACAGGTAATGTCGGTTCTACGTCAGCATACACCTGCGGTGTGCTTTGTGTAGGCTGCACGCTGACGGACTCTGCCGCGTCCACTGCATCTGCCGCCAGCTTCGTCTCTTCCGTATCGAGCTGTCCCGTTGCCTGTGCGTCCCACTGGTCAGATTCTTCAAGGACACGGGAAATGTCTTCCTGATATTCCCCATTTCCATTTTCTGCAGCGTAAACGGTCTGCTGATTTTTCATCAGATCAGGTTCTTCTTGCTCAGGAGAAGCCGTCTTTACCTCTTCCCTGTCAACCGCAAACACGTCACGCATGCTCGCGGCAAGCGCTTCCTGTAAATTGATCGTATTATATTGTCCCATATCCATCGGTTTTACATGAATATCCAGATCTGCTTTTTCTTTGCTTTCAGCAGACCGGACTGCCTGAGTCTGTTCCTGTGCAGGCGCTTCCTGCGGTTCTTCCTCTACTGCGTTTCTGCCGCCGTACTGACTGTCGTAAAGCTGCTGCTGTGCAGGCGAAAGCGGTACATACAGGCGCTTTAACTCCATCGCCTTGAGCACATATTTGCCCTCACCGAACCAGAGGATCAGCTGATCGCACTCCTCTACACACTCCGTGGCAAGTCCGACCCTGTGATACAAAAATGCCAGCTCATATGCCCACTTTTCATTATATTCGCGTTTTTTGTACTCTTTCAAAACAGCGATCCGCTCTTCCAGGCTGATATCCTGTGCCTCGTAAATTTTATACAACAGGATATACTTACTGTTATCGTTTGGCGAAAGCTGTACAAACTGCTTATAGTATTCCACAGCTTCCACAACCTGGCCGGTCTTGATCGCCAGATCGCACAACGCATAGACAATCCGCCTGTTCTGCGGACTTTTTTCATTTGCCAGAAGCAGGATCTCCCTGGCGTCGTCAAATCTTCGGTTTATCTTATAAACATCGCTGATAATTCCAAGTGTGGAGGTATTACGGACCTTTTTCCAGTCGATCGTATCCGCAATCTGTGCGGACTCCTGAAAACGGCCCTTTTTGTTCAGCGTCTTGATCTCTTCAAGGCGCAGCTTATATTCGTACTTATCCAAGGTACTCACCTCATGATTTTATCTTATCGGTCAGGTATCCGCAGCTGTGTCTTCGGTACAGAATTTCAAAATATTCCGCGAACGTTCCATTTTTCCGTCTTATATTTTTTCAAAATCGGGTATATTGCCCCACTTTTTACTTTCCTAAGTTTAACATAGCGCCTATACGTTGTCAAAACAAAAGAGACCGGATTTCCACATCCGCCCTCTTTTTTTTACTCAATTTTCCACATTTTCCCCTGCATATTTTTGGTAAAACCGCTTTAAAGCTTCTTTGGGCTCCGAAAAATCTGCTCCATCCTCCTTTTCCGGCAGCGATTCCAGCTCATCCAAACGCTCCAACATTGCCTCCACTTCCGTCGCGTTAAACTCCCCCTCCTCCGCTTCCAGCGTATACCATTGCAGCTTTTTCTGCAGAATACGTTTCTCTTCCAGTGAATTCTTCTTTTCAGACACGTTTCTGTCCTCCTTCTTTGTTGCCAGTCATACGTTGCGAACAGCTATCCTTCCAAAATCATCCCCGGATTCTTCATACCCCTGCCTGTCAGATTACTCCTCCATACAGCTTTTTAATTTTTGTCGCATTCGGAACAGCTTGACTTTTGTGTTGCTTTCCGATATTCCAATCTTTTCCCCAATCTCCGCACAGGAAAATCCGTTTTCATAATAAAACTTCCAGATCAAAAGCTCCTGCACGGAAAAAATCTGCTCCAGAAAGGCGTTCCATTCTGCCTGTACATAATATCCTTCCTGACCGGAATCCGGCCTTCGGGCAGCTTTTTCTTCCTGCCCTGGGCCTTCTGTCTGTATTTTTCCTTGCTGCTCATACCATTTTTTCAATTTATTTTTAGCTGTCAGCAGCAAAAAACCTTTCTGATTCGGATGTCTGCGCACCTCCTGCCATTTCTGATATGCAACCAGAAACACCTCCTGTGTTACATCCTCTGCTGCCGCCAGATCTTTTTCAACCATATGACGGACATATCGGTATACAAGCCAATAACAGTTTGTATACAGTTCTTCAAAGTTATCAAACGAATTTCTCTCTCCACTCATCATGGTCCCCCTTTGTCTCGAAACAGTCGGTCTTCAGTACAGGCGTGAAATACTTCTAAGTACCTCCTCCAGGGCCTGCTCCTTTTCTCTGGGACAACCATCAAAAATTTCATCATAAACCTTGTCTGTCAGGATTTCTCCGGTCAGAAGATAAGTAGGTTCAAGGTTCATCTTTTCATAAACGGTCAGAATCCGCGGAATTGTCAGTTTGCGGTTTCCACGCTCAATCTCCCCATAATAGGTGGTTGATACTCCAAGAAGCTCTGCTGCCTGCTCCTGCGTCAGGCCCATTATCCTGCGTTGCTTTCGGAGCCGTTCACCAATTTTGACATAAACATCCTTCTCCATGATGTCCACCTCCAGAATTTAGTCTGATATTCTTATCATACCTTCTGGCTGCACAGATGAAGAGAAACTAACTGTTTGTATTTTCCAGTATTTTACAATCAGTTAGTTTGTATTTTGTCAAGATTTTACAAACTATTTGTATAGATATCGAAATGGAAAGATAAAAAACTCATCTTGCCGTAAAATTTATTCGTTCTGCCTTTTAAACATATCCGGGCATAAACTTTAAAAAGGACAGTCAGGCTCTTTATTGCGCCTGCTGCCCTTTTATCTTCGTCTGATATTTTGAATCGCCGCTTTTCTGCCGCTTTTCTCAGGAAAATCAGTCTTCCTCATCGTCTACATCCGCCGCTACTGCCGATGTCACAGAGGAAACAACCGCCACAATTACTGCAAAAAGAATGATCAGCAGTCCGCCTGCCAAAAGAAAAAATGTTCCGTCCATCTTCCGTCTGTCCTCCTTTTCCTGCCTGTAAAACAATAGGATGCACGCTCTGCGAGCATTCTATTGTCATGAATTATGATGTCTGAGTCAAAAGCCCCGGCCTTAAAGCCTGCTTCACAGAGTTCTCCACCGCTGTGTCTAAACTGTTATCAGTCTACCACAAAATCAGCTCTGTGACAATCATGATGTCAGAATCACAGGTTTCGAAAACAACCTGTGGCACACAATAAAATCTTTATAGCCAAAGGTCACGGTTCAACCTGAAATTCTGCGGTCAGCTCCGTCTGGCGGTTGTTTTGGTCGTCAAAAATCCGGCATTCTTTTTTCAGACGATACTGCCCTGCCTCCAGCCGGATACCATCAGCAGCCAAATCCAGCGTTCCTTCTTTGGTTTCTCCTGCGACTGCCTGACTGCCTTCTGCCTGCTGCGTCTCTTTCTGTGTTTCCAAAGCTGCGGCGGAATTTTCAATCATTTCCCAACCGTTTTCTGTGAAACGTTCCAGCGTATAATCTGTTCCCCAGCCGACGGTTTCTGTGTCGCTTTTATTGACAATCCGCCAGGTAATTTCCCCGGAGTTTGCCTTTGCAACCTCAAGATAAATTTCTGCGAAACAGATCTCTGCATTGTTGACCATACGTCCCTGTGCCGCATTCCGGTCAGCTGCCGCCCCCTGATTTTCGCCCGCATCCGGAGTATCAGCCGCTGCATCTTCTGCCTGCGGTGCAATTCCATCCTCCTCACTCAGCTCTGCCATATCATAGGCCGCCATCTCCGGTCCGGGTTCTTCCGAATGCAGCCGCCACTGTGCAATTCCGGCTGCTCCAATGCAGATAACGAGAGCAGCGGCTGCCGCCACTGTGCGCCGCTGTCGGTAAAAAAACAATTTTCCCTTTTTGGGCATCGCTGCTTTATTTTCATCCGAAGTCCCTGCGCTTTCCTGATGCATCGGTTCCAGCGCCTCCGCAATATATCGCTCATCGATCTGTCCCATGGCGTCGAAAAGCTTTTCATTCTTTTTCACAGTGCAATCCCCTCCTTTTCCAGATGCATTTTCAGCTTCGCCCGCATCCGAAACAGCTGCGACTTTACCTTGCCCTCGCTGATATTCAAATTGCCTGCCAGCTCCTTAACCGGCTCTGCCCAGAAATACCGCCGGACAAATATTTTCCGGCTTTCGGCGTCCAGTGTTTCCAGAAAACGATTGATCGCTGCGGCGGTTTCCCTGCCCTCGATCTCGTCCTCTACACTTTTGCCGGATGGAATACATTCTTCCAGTTCGTCCAAAAGCGCCTGCGTCTCGCCGCTTCCGCGCTTTTGGGCATGCCCTGCCCGATATTTACTGATCGAAAGGTTTCTCACTATTTTTCCCAGAAATCCCGCCAGAAATTCCGGTTTCCCGGGGGGAATCGCGTTCCAGGTATGCAGCCAGGTATCGTTGACGCATTCCTCGCTGTCCTCTTTATCGTTTAAAATCCGGAAAGAAATGCTGCGGCAATAGCTGCCGTATTTTCTGTCCGTTTCCGAAATTGCTTCTTCCTTTCGTGCCCAGTAAAGGGCGATGATTTTATCGTCCTCCATTGTTCCTCTCCTCTTCCGCGACTGCGGCCTGCTTTTTTGCTGAATCAATTATGCTGCCTGCAGGGGTTCCGATCGTGTAAACCACGCGGGGTCTCAATTCTGCATTTCCCGGCGCAATGTACGTTCCTACTCCTTATAAACGCAGAATTTTCCTCCGGCGTTTCCCTGTTCAGCCATTTTTTGAATCTGTTTTTCTAAAAAATTTTAGGAGAGCCATGTGACCCTCCTAATTTTCGTTCTGGCACGCTCAGATCAGTTTTGACGAAACCAGAAAAATAAACCACGCGATACATCCGATGATTCCGATCAGGGATACCAAAATCATGATTCCGGCGCGTTTTTTGCGAAACGCGCGGATCAGTCCTGCAAGCAGCAGCACAATGGATGCCGCTGCAAGCGCGATAAAGAACCATACAAACAAAAATCCGTACAATCCCACCTGATCAATCGCAAGCACAATAAACGTCACAAGCATGATGAATTCCACGATATGCCAGAGCAGTCTTATTTCCTGTCCGCGTTCCTGACGGACGCCCTGCCGGTATTCTTTTTTCTCCTGGCGGCGCTGCAGCTTCGCAGCGAGCGATTCCTCCTTCTGGCGTGCCTTCTGCGCTTCTGCCTCGGCTTTTTCCCGTGCTTTCTGTGCGGCAGCTTCAGCCTTTTGCGCTGCAGCGGCTTCTTTTTTCTGACGCCGCAGTTCTTTGCCAGAAAGCGGTTTGTCAGGCTGTAGCGGCACCACGGCTGACGACTGCGCATCAGGTGCCTGATCGCCTGACGACTGCAGATCAGCCACCTGATCGCCTATGGGTTCTGCAGAATTCTCTACGTTATTCTTCTCTTCTTCCATCATCCGGATTCCTCCCCGCTTTTTCTTCCGCGATTTTTTCCAGCGTCTTTTCTACTGCCAGCCTCTGAATTTCCTCCAAAATCGGAAAGCCCTTGACGCTTTCCGCTGCATAGGTCTGCTGCAGCTCATATTCCAGCGGCAGCCAGGTGTTGATGTCGCTTTCGTTATGGGCGATCACAGCTTCCAGCTTATCCAGCGCTTTGTAAACCTTCGCTTCATCTGTCTTAAGCGCATTCATCTCTGCAAAAAGCACTTTCGCCTCTTCACCGGTTTTGCCCGGAAGCATCGAAAGCAGTCCGTCCACGGCTTTTCGCTCCACGCTGCGATCCTGTTCCTTTTTTTCAAATGCAGGGATATCGCCCGTTACCGCTTCTCCGAGATCATGCAGCAGACACATATGGATTACCTTTTCCATATCGACATCCGGCAATTCCTCTTTCAACAGCCACGCCATCAGAGAAACTCTCCAGCAATGTCCCGCGACCGTTTCCCGCACGCCTTCCGGTGTAATGCAATGCCGCGGCACCGATTTTAACTTTCCGGCTTTTTCCAAAAACTCAATCAGCCATTCTGCCTGTGGTCGTTCCATACTGTTTCCACCTTTTCTTCAGTTTACATAATACTGTGACCGTGCGTCGTATTACCGTCAGTATAGCGCCATTTCCCGGTTTCGTAAAGCCGGGAAATGAGTTGACAGGAAGGATAAACGCACCATAAGATAGAATAAAATAGTCGCGCCTTTCTAATAAAACTTCAGGAACTGATTCTTTAAGGAGAACCTCTTATGAATTATGAAGGAATTTTGGAATTTCACGGAACCTGGCGCAGCTACCAGGCGCGGGTTCTGCAAAATGTCAGCCGCTATCTGTCCGACGACAAAATCCACATCGTCGCCGCGCCCGGTTCCGGCAAAACGACCCTCGGCATCGAACTGATCAAACGCCTGAATGCGAACACGCTCATTTTGGCACCCTCCATCACGATTCGGGAACAGTGGGCAGCAAGGATTCAGGAAGCCTTTTTATGCGACGGATACGCACTGGAGGATTACGTCTCCCTGAGCCTGAAGCAGCCGAAGGCCATTACGGTCGCAACCTATCAGGCGCTTCACAGTGCAATGACCCGTTTTTGCGGCACGGAAACGCCCGGCGAGGATACCGCCCCGACTGACAGCGAAGAAGTCGATTATTCTGACTTTGACTTAGTTCGAACCATGAAAAATGCCAACATCGAACTGCTTTGCCTCGACGAATGCCATCATCTGCGCAGCGAATGGTGGAAATCCCTCGAAGCCTTCCAATCACAGCTTTCTTCCCTGAGAACCATTTCCCTGACCGCTACCCCGCCCTATGATTCCACACCTGCGATGTGGACGCGCTACATGAATATGTGCGGAGATATCGATGAGGAAATCACGATTCCGGAGCTGGTAAAAGAGGGAAGTCTCTGCCCGCATCAGGATTATGTCTACTTCAATTATCCGACTGCAGAGGAAACAAAAAAAATTCAAAATTTTGAAGAGCGCAGCAGTCAGATGCTGCAAAGCCTGATGCAGGATTCCCAGCTGCTCACTGTGATTGAGACCCACAAAGGTTTAAACGGTCAGATTTCGGATGACCTTCTTCTCGATGACCCGGAATATCTCGAGGCAATTTTGATTTATCTGCAGAGCAAAAATACAGCATTCCCTGCACGTCTGCAACGGCTGCTCGGGACAAAAAGGCTGCCCGCCATGAGCGTAGAGTGGATGGAACGGCTTTTGCAGGGCTTTTTATACGATGACAACGATTCCTATCTATGTGATAAGGTTTACCGGGAAATGCTGATCGACCAGCTAAAATCCCAGGGTCTGATCGAAAAGAAAAAAGTCATCCTGACCAAAAGTACAGCAGTCGAAAAGCTGCTGACCAATTCCCTCGGCAAAGCAAACAGCATCCGGGATATCGTATTTTCGGAGTACGATTCGATGGGCAGCTCCCTGCGCCTTTTGATTCTGACCGATTATATCCGAAAAGAATATGAAAAAGCAATCGGCAATCCCGAAGCGACGATCGCGTCCCTCGGCGTTCTTCCCTTTTTTGAAATGCTCCGCAGGGAAAACGAAAAGCAGCACAAAGCAATCCGGTTGGGCGTTTTATGTGGAAGTGTCGTCATCATCCCGGCAGAGGCAAAAGAAGCGCTGCTGCAGCAGACCGACGCAAAAATCAAACTCACGTTTTCTGCCATCGGCAGCCTTTCGGAAAACGACTACTTAAAAGTGACCGCCACGGGGGACGCCCACGCCCTCACTGCAGCCGTTACTGCCATTTTTGCACAGGGCGCAATGCAGGTTCTGATCGGCACGAAATCCCTGCTCGGAGAAGGCTGGGATTCTCCCTGCATCAATTCCCTGATTCTGGCAAGCTTTGTCGGCTCCTTTATGCTCAGCAATCAGATGCGCGGCCGCGCCATCCGCGTCTGGAAAGAAGACCCGAACAAGACGAGCAATATCTGGCATCTCGTCTGCCTAAAGCCCCGGAAAGAAGTACAGCAAAACCCGGAGGACACAATCAGCGAGGACTACACGCTGCTCTGTCGCCGCATGGAGCAGTTTCTCGGACTGCATTATACGGAAGATACCATCGAAAACGGCATCGACCGCCTTTCCATCATCCGCCCTCCTTTTACCAAAAGCAATTCAGCTTCCATGAACCGGAAAATGCTCGCCCTTTCCCAAAAGCGCAGCGAGCTAAAAGACCGCTGGATGCGTTCTCTCGCCGTGTACGACAAAATGGAAGTTGTCAATACCAATGAAATTCCGGATAAATATGTGACCTCTGTCCTGTTCTGGGATGCGCTCCGGGCGCTGCTTCTGACCTCTGCCCTGCTTTTGGTCGGCCTGATTTTCGCTCTGGGAACCGGTTTTGCTTCGCGTTCCGCAGTCTCCGGCGTCATCGGATTTTTTATGGCTCTGTATACAGGCGGCGTCCTGATCGCAGCCTTTCCAAAGCTTTTCATGCTCGGAAGCCCGCTGCGCCGCCTCAAAGCATTCGGAAATGGCATTTTGAAAGCATTGGAGACACAAAACCTTTTAGAAGAGCCGCACTGCAAAGTCGTATCTGGTAATTCTGGTTCTGATCATCATGTTATTTTTCTTTCTGGAGGAAGCGGACGCGATAAGGCCTTATTCGCGCAGTGTGTCAACGATTTTTTCGATGCGGTCGATAACCAGCGCTACCTTCTGGTAAGTCCCAAACGCTTCCGCGGGCTGAACGGATTTTACGTTGTCCCGGAATGTTTTTCCAAGCGCAAGGAGGACGCGCAGCTTTTCGCTAAATGTATGAAGCCGTATATCGGAGCCTATGATGTTGTGTATACAAGAAACGAAAAAGGACGCGCCATCTTATTGGAAGGAAAAATCAAAGCGCTTGCAAACCGTGAAGAACGCTGCATCCGCCGGAAAAAGCTGAACGGATGATTCTGCAGGGAATCTGCTTTACGGCTTAGACGCTGTAAAAATGGTTGCAGTTCACCCGTGCCATTCGCAAAAGCGCGTCTTCGACGCTCTCCGCTGCTTCGCAGCTCATTTTTGCTCATAAAATGGCGCTCCCTTCGTACCTCCTTGTAAGCAGATTTTCATGCGAGCATGAAATCTGCCCCCTCGCTCCACGAGGTTACAGTTCACCCGCGCCATTCGCAAAAGCGCGTCTTCGACGCTCTCCGCTGCTTCGCAGCTCATTTTGCTCATAAAATGGCGCTCCCTTCGTACCTTCTTGTAAGCAGATTTTCATGCAAGCGTGAAATCTGCTTACAAGAAGGTACGAGTGAACTGTAATAAAAAAATAGAAAAACTCCTTGACAATCCCCTCCCTATTATGCTAATGTAAACAAGGTCGTTGAGACCGTGCCGAAGACAGCAGGTACCGGATAACCGGTGTAAGGAGAAGCGCCTGCCGAGGAGTGAAAGAAATGCGATGAATTTCCCTCTCTGTCTTTGGATAGAGAGGTTTTTTGTACGAACAACTTCTTTTATTCGGCAGAAGAATCTAAAAGGAGGTAAGAAAATGGCAAAAGTTGAACTGAAAGCACCTGTAGTAGCAGAGATCGCTGAAGCAGTGAAAGATGCGCAGTCTGTTGTTCTGGTAGACTACCGTGGTCTGACCGTTGAGCAGGATACCGCACTTCGTAAGCAGCTTCGTGCAGCTGGTGTTACTTACAAGGTGTACAAAAACACAATGATGAACTTTGCGTTCAAGGGAACAGATTTCGAGGCACTGGCTTCGTATCTGGAAGGCCCCAGCGCAATCGCAATCTCTACTACCGACGCAACCGCTCCTGCAAGAGAGCTGGCTAATTTCGCTAAGACAGCTGAAAAGCTGGAGATCAAGGGCGGCGTTGTAGAAGGCAATGCATACGATGCAGCAGGAATCATGGAGATCGCTAAGATCCCTGGAAGAGAAGCTCTTATTTCCAGATTGCTGGGCAGCATGCAGTCCCCTATCACCAACATGGCTCGCGTTCTGAATCAGATCGCAGAGAAAGGCGGCGCAGCAAACTGCGAAGCAGCACCTGCAGAAGAAGCACCCGCTGCAGAATAATCTTTTTTCCGAAAAAGAAACTGAGCCGCAGATGCGGCTGACAAAACAATAATTTAAAACGGAGGTAAATTAAAATGGCAAAATTATCCGCTCAGGAATTTATTGAAGCAATCAAAGAGATGACCGTATTAGAGTTAAACGATCTGGTAAAGGCTTGCGAAGAGGAGTTCGGCGTATCCGCAGCAGCAGGCGTTGTTGTAGCAGCAGCAGGCGGCGAAGCAGCAGCAGCTGAAGAGAAGACCGAGTTCGATGTAGAACTGACCGAGGTTGGCCCTAACAAGGTTAAGGTTATCAAGGTTGTTCGTGAAGTTACCGGTCTGGGCCTGAAGGAAGCTAAGGAAGTTGTAGACGGCGCTCCTAAGGTTCTGAAGGAAGGCGTTTCCAAGGAAGAAGCTGAAGATATCCAGAAGAAGCTGGATGCTGAAGGCGCTAAGGTTACTCTGAAATAATTGAGACCATATCTTACCACAAAGGCGTTCGCGAATGCGGACGCCTTTCCTTTTTATTTCATAGGAAAATGCGTCCTATGAAATAAAAACGCTCTACGAGGATGCGCACTCGGCGCAGGGGTAGATGGTTGCCGAAGCAACCGCGCCTCGGCG
>ERZ773108.2818-NODE-2818-length-14278-cov-2.649019_pt1 | contig 14278 bp, 6 predicted proteins | sample MGYA00580570_ERZ773108 | MGnify/ENA primary metagenome ERZ773108 (study PRJEB29015, sample SAMEA2737840) | human gut metagenome | biome: human gut; feature: human-associated habitat; material: faeces | place: China | collected 2012 ...
GCCGGAGGATTTAATCACATCGTCAATCCTGCCCACAAACCAAAGGTATCCATCTTCGTCGCGCCAGGCTAGGTCGCCGGTGTGATAAAGTCCGTCGTGCCAAGCCTTTTTCGTGTTTTCCTCGTCGCCGTAATAGCCCATAAATAAACCGCAGGGTTCATTTTTGTCGGTTCTTACAACAACCTCGCCGGTTTCACCAACGCCAGCACTTGTGCCGTCGTCTAACACAACATCCACATCGTAAAGCGGGGAGGGTCTGCCCATTGAGCCTGGCTTTGCCACCATGCCGCGCAGTGTTCCAACTGTAAGGGTGGTTTCTGTCTGCCCAAATCCTTCCATCAGGCGCAGCCCTGTTGCCTTTTTCCACTGTTCATACACTTCCGGGTTTAACGCCTCGCCGGCGGTTGTGGTATATTCCAGAGAAGAAAGGTCATACTGCGACAAATCCTCTTTAATAAAGAAGCGGTACATGGTTGGGGGGGCACAGAAAGTGGTAATATTATATTTTTTGAACATGGGCAGAATGTCGTCTGCCTGAAACTTATCAAAGTCATACACAAAAATTGCTGCTTCACACAGCCATTGGCCGTAAAGCTTTCCCCAAAGGGCTTTTCCCCACCCAGTGTCGGAAATGGTAAAGTGAATTCCGTCAGGGTTTACGTTGTGCCAGTATTTTGCCGTGATAAAATGTCCCAGCGGATATTTGTGGTTGTGTGTTGCAATTTTCGGATATCCTGTGGTACCCGACGTAAAGAACATAAGTAACGGGTCTGAGCCGCAGGCAGAATCGGGTTTTCTTTCATATGTATCGGAAAATGCAGGCATTTCCTCGTTAAAGTTGTGCCAGCCGTCACGCTGGCCGCCAACTAAAATTTTTGTAATTTTTTGATAGTTTTTCTCCGCTAAATCCACCTGATGGGATACGTCGGTGTCAGCCGTGCAGACAATGGCGCTGACGCCTGCAGATTGAAAGCGATAGTCAAAATCGTGTTCCACCAGCAGGTGAGTGGCAGGAATGACAACTGCACCAATTTTGTGCAGCGCCAAAATAGAGAACCAGAATTGGTAGTGCCTTTTCAGCACCAACATAACCCTGTCGCCCTTTTTAATGCCCAGCGATTCAAAATAATTCGCGGTCATGGAAGAATACCGGCTGATGTCACGGAACGTAAACCGCTTTTCCTGCTTGTCGTGAGAAATGAACAGCATTGCCAGTTTATCGGGGCATTTCTCCGCCAGCACGTCGATACAATCAAACGCAAAATTAAACTCCTCTGCGTTGTGAAATGAAATGTCAACCAAACGGCCTTCTTTGTCTTCCACCGTGTTAATGAACTTGCTGTAAACGTCAGCATCCGTTTGAAAATTTTTATAGGGCATGTCGTCATACGCAGTGTTATCGCCCAATGCGTCTACATCTTTCATGACGATAGCATAAATCTCAACGTCGTTACCGTCCATAGCCACCATTCTGTGAGGCGTGGCACTGTTATAATAAATGGTGTCGCCGGCTTCTAAAATTTCCGTGTTGCTGCCAACAGTCATCTTAAGGCGGCCTTTCACCACAATGTCGAACTCCTGTCCCTTATGGGAAGAAGCTTCGCCCTCACCGGCATTTTCAAGGTAAGGAATAATAACGTGATAAGGCTCCGACGTTTTGTTTTTAAACATAGAGGCCAGATTTTTATATTCATAGCCCTCTTTCCGCGTAATGGGCAGGCCGCCGCCGCGCCTTGTAACCTCGTAGCTGGTCAGCGTGGGACTTGCGCCTTTGAGCAAATCAGTCGGATCCAGGTTGAGGCACTTTGCGCACTTATAAATGAATGTGAAATCAAAGTCCTTCTCTCCGTTTTCATAAGCTTTATACTCGTCTGCGGTAATATCTGTGTTTTGGGCCATAATTTCTTCTGAAAGACCCAAAATCTCTCTGGCGTTTCTAATTCGGAGAGCCACATCCTTTAAATGCTCATTGTTGTCAACCATTGCAATTCCTCCTTAAAAAATTTTTTTTAATTTAAAGCAGGTCGGCGATATCTAAAATCAGCCGTTCTGTTTTTTCCCATCCTAAACACGGGTCTGTGATGGATTTTCCATACACGCCGTCTTCAATTTTCTGGCTGCCGTCTTCAATATAGCTTTCAATCATAAAGCCTTTCACAAACTGCTTAATGTCGTTCGAGTGCCTGCAGCTGTGAAGCACCTCTTTGCAAATTCGAATCTGTTCTAAATATTGTTTGTTTGAGTTAGAGTGGTTGGCGTCAACCACTAAGGCCATGTTCTGCAGGTTTTTTGCGGCATAAAGGTCGTGCAGACGGATTAAATCCTCGTAGTGGTAGTTGGGATTTGCCTGGCCGTGTTTGTTCACAGAACCGCGCAAAATTGCATGGGCGTAGGGGTTGCCTTCTGTCTTAACCTCCCAGCCGCCATAAATAAAGGTGTGGCCATGCTGGGCCGCGATAATGGAGTTTAACATAACGGAATAGTCTCCACTGGTGGGATTTTTCATTCCCACAGGAACATTAATTCCGCTGCAGGTTAAACGGTGCTGCTGGTTTTCCACAGAACGTGCGCCTACTGCAACATATGACAGCAAATCGGAAAGGTACCTGTAATTCTCAGGATACAGCATCTCATCGGCACAGAAAAAGCCGGTTTCGGCAATTACGTCTGTATGCAGCTTCCTGATTGCTAAAATACCATGAAGCATGTCCGCTTTTTTTGTGGGATCTGGCTGGTGCAGCATGCCCTTATATCCTTCGCCTGTGGTGCGGGGCTTATTTGTGTAAACACGAGGTACGATTAAAATTTTATCAAAAACTTTATCCTGCAACTTTTTCAGCCGTGTGCAGTAGTCTAAAACTGCAGTTTCATTGTCTGCTGAGCAGGGGCCGATCAGCAGAATAAACTTGTCAGACTCGCCCGTAAAGACTTTTTTCACCTGGTCGTCAAACTGCTGCTTTTTTGCTGCATATTCCGGTAAAAGCGGATATCGTTCTTTGATTTCCTCCGGACCGGGCAACTCTCTGATATAATTCATCTGCATCGTCTCAAAACCTCTTTTCAAATAATTTTGCAGTTTATCGTCTGCAATAGGAATATTAGCATAATTTGCAGCGAATGTCAAATGTTTTAGGCTATTTAAAATCGCAAAAGCAAAAAACAATAAAAATCTAAAACACACTTTGTTTTTTATGTGAAAAATGGCAGTTTTGTTTTAAATGAAATTTGTAAATGGAAATAAATGTTTCTTATATTTTGCTTTTTATTCTTGATTGTCAAGCTGTTTGTTCTTGTCAAAATAATTTAACAAGCTACAAATAATTGCAATTTCTTCATCGCTTAAATTATCAAGCGACAACATGCGTTTATTGTCGACCTCCAGTAAATAATCTGTCGTTACGCGGAACAACTTAGCCATTAAAATTATGTGTTTCATTGCAGGTGCAGAAGTTTGATTTTCCCATGCCAAAACGCTGGTACGCGCAATATTTAGTTTTTTTGCCAAATCTACCTGACTTAAATGGTATTGTTCTCTTAACTTTTTAATTCTATCACATATCATATTATCAATCCTTTCAAATTTAGTCTACTGAAAAATGATGTCAATATACACATCATTCAATGATGTGTATATTGACATTTGATAAAAACTATGTTAAAATAACTTCAGTTTCAATTATAAATGAGAGGAGAAAGTATAATGAAAAAGTATGTATGTTCTATTTTAACGGCATTGCTGATGTTAATAGCTGTATTTCCTTGTGTTTTTGGTGTAGACAGCTTAGATTTATCTGACTCTATGCATTTAACCTTTGAATTGGATCAAGAAGACATCAAAGCAAGCTATGGTGCTTCCCTTACAAAGATAAGCGGAGGATTTGGAGGCTCTTCTGGCTCGTTGTCAATTACCAATGGTACAGATGAAAAAGGCGGTTTTTTTAAGAACGGACTCAGGTTATATTCCGGCAGGGAATACCTGTTTTCTGTAAACGTTAAATCGGAGGAGCTACTTGGGAATCCTCGTGTCACCTTATTTTTTCACTATGAAGAGGAAAATGAAAACGGCGAAATTACATCATCCTCCGGAACAGGATATCAAAGCGTGCGCCTTGTAAACCGTGAGAATGTTGGAAATGGCTGGGTTAGATATTTTAACACCTATACAGTTGCTGAAACCTGCACAACAGGCAACGGGCAAGCCAAGATTTATTCGCCGGATTGCAGCATCGACTTCCGGGGTGGTTCGGCAAATGTCAGCTTTCTCGCGGATGATTTCATCGTTGAACCGGTATATCCTGCAGAAATGGTACATGAAAATAATCTTTTGCTGCACGAATCCTTTGACGGTACAGCTGTTGCTTTAAAAGGCATGGGCGCTGCGATGTCCCTGCAGGAAGCAGGCGGTATGGATGATTCCGGCTGTATCTCTGTCGTTCCTTCAAACGGAAACGGCGGTGTTATGTTAAATTCAGCATTATCAATTATTCCCGGTGCGGTTTACAAAATCTCCTGGTTTGCCAAGGCGAGCAACGAGTCGGCTGTTGGTAAATATCTTGCGGGATACTTTGATTTTTCCGGCATTAAGAACGAAGACGGCACAACTGTTTTTTCCGCAAATCAAAATTCTTCATATGTAAGAAATTATTCAAAGCTTGCCATGTCAGATGCGCATGGCACCGTCACAGCGTTAACTAAGGATTGGCAGTATTACGAGTGCATTTATAAGCCGAATAACTGGCTTTACAGTGTGTACAGCGAATTACCAGCAACGTTCTACACAAGAATTTTTGACGATTTATCCGGACAGGGAAGCGGAACGGATTGCAGTTTTTTGCTGGACGAAATAAAAATTGAAAAACTGGACACGCCATTTAACGGAAATTTCTCTTTTCCGTTCGAGACAAAGGGCTTGTGGAACGGATTTCAGACCGGATCCAATGTGAGCGATACCTGGCTGAAGGGAGAGAATACGCAGGTAAGCGCAGTAACTGCTGACAATCCGTATATTACAGTGATTCAGTCCGCAAACAGCAGCAATGAGAACGATCTGGAAACCCGGGGCATCCGGCAGTATATATCCAGAACTGCCGGTAAAAATTATATTTTATCCTTTCGCGCAAGGGCACAGGAAGCGGGGCATACGCTTGTGCCGTATATTAAAACACTGAATGCAGATGGAACCGAGCATTCTTTGCAGCTAACAAATGCAGACGGTTCACTGCCTGCACTGTCTGATACATGGCAGGTTTTCAAGCTAAAGTTCACCGAAAGCGCCAATATAGGCAGCGGAATGCTTGGTTTTTCTGCTGACAGCGGCGCCAATACTTCGGATTTTGCTTTTGATATTGATGATATTATACTGAAGCCTATTTCACCGGAATTTACAGAAATCCCTCTTACCGGCAGCTTTGAGGTGGGGAAAACCATTACCGCAGGCGTAACGACCGAGGGGACGAATTCCAAGGTTCGGTATAAAGTGATGTCCTCTTTGGACAATGTTCATTTTTCATGTATTTCACAGGGACTGATGACACAAAATACAATTTCACATACTATCACAACAGGTAATGTAGGAACATATATCCGTTTTGAGTTTGCCGGTATAGTAGATGGAAGCTTTGCTCCAAAGGTTGTGACGGAATCTGGCTATATTTCGGGAGCTTCATTAAAGTTCACTTCCACCTCCGGTGACAGCTTTGTTCAAGCAGAGGCAGCGCTTCATCAGAATCAGTGTGTCGGTAAAAGGATAAAGCTAATTGCTGCTGCGTATGGAAAAGACAGAGAATTGCTTAACATCTCTGAATTTTGTGCGTTGTATGACACCTTGACGGACGGAAAATTGACCGTTCGTGTTGAAAAAAACACAGAAACAGTGATGGTTAAAGCATTTTTATGGATTGATGAAACGTTGGAGCCGATTGTTCACGCAAAGGTGCTGGGCGGAACAGAAAATGCAGTTCTGCCCTTGAAAGTTTATCTGATTGGCGACTCAATATGCTATGATTACGGCACAGAAGTGACTCAACGTGTGGGATGGGGAACAAAATTTGATGATAGCTTTGTCAGCGGCGTTACGGTTGATAACTGTGCTGTACGCGGCGAAAGCTCCCTTACATATCTTTATGCAGAACGGAATCCCGCGGATGAATCGGCAACACACAGATGGAGGCATCCCAATAAAAAGTGGGATGAAATACTCACAGACAGCACGCCGGGAGACTATTGCCTCATTTCTTTAGGCACAAATGACAAAAACTATTATACCGGCGGAAATTTCACCATTGGCTGTTCCAAAGAACAATATCGTAAAAATTTGGAGCGGTTTATAAATGAGGGCAGAGAAGCAGGATTAAATATCTTGTTTGTAACCCCGATTCCCGCAATTGGCGTGGCGACTACTTTTAACTCAATTTCGGACTATGCCGGCGTTATGATTGAGGTAGCAAATGAAAATAATGTAACGGTTTTGGACTTAAACAAAAAAATGTATGATTACTGCATGGAAATGGGGGCGGAAACTGCTTTTAACACATACTACTGTTATGAAATGAATGATAGTATCCATATAAATGATGAGGGCGCTAAACTGGTGAACAGCTTCATTTTGGAGATGCTAGAAGCCTCTGTGAGTCCTCTGAAACAATTTATTAACAGGGAGGAACAGAAATGAAAAAAGCATTTGTTTTGTATTTAACTTTTGTTTTAATGCTGTCTACTTTCTTGCCGGTTCTGTCCGGCGCAGAAAATAATGAAACGGTAAATGATGTCACAATTTGCGGCTTTGAAACACCGGACGGATATTCGGCAATTTATACCGCAAACCATGTGTGGCAGGCAGGCGGATATGCCGGTTCTGACGGTGCATTAAAAATATCTCAGGGAACAAATAAAATGTCGGGTGTGGCGATTAACGGCATAAATACCGTTGTGGGAACAACATATGATATTTCCATAATAGTAAAACCGCCGCAGGATAATCCGAACGCACTTGACAAATGTCATGTGGTGGTGTATCATAGCTGGTATGATGAGGGAGACAACGGCGAAATGGTCATTTCGCCGCAACTTTCAGGCTATCACGAAATGGCACTCCCCGTAAAAACCGATATGGGCGGCGGTTGGTATCAGTATTCTGTGAAATATACCGTTTCCGAAACCTGTAATGTATGGTCTTCGGGAGCTGTTTCTGTACATAATGTTTACGGAACGGCAAGTAAACTGGAATTCCGTGGGCAGACCACAGATGTTGAATATATGGTAGACGATTTCATATGTGTTCCCGCAGCTCTTAATGAAGAAACAACTGAGGGGGACCATTCGGTTTTGATTGATATTGATTTTGAGAATGGTTTGGAAGGGATGACAGGGGCAGATTGCACGGTTTCTCTGTCACCTACAGGCGGAGTCGGCGGTTCTGCTCATCTGAAAGCTGCGGCCGCCGGCACCATGGGGGGCGTTAAATATGACGGCCTTACCATTGAACCTGACAGAGTTTATAAGTTGTCTTGGTGGGCTAAGGCAGATAACGAAACGGCATTAAACAAGTATCTTACCGGTTACTTCTTTTTTAGCGGCGGATTTGGTTGGACAGAGGATTATCACGTCAGAGAAAATTCAAAGCTGTTTATGAATAATGAAGACGGTGAAAATCCTACTCTTACATACGATTGGCAGTATTTTGAATGCTACTACAAGACTCAGAACTCGGCCTATGTTGCAGGTGAAACGCTTTCAGCGTACTTTTTTACAAGACTGTTTTCCACGCCTACCGGTGCAAACAACGGCGAGGGTTGTGAATTCTCAATTGATGATATTAAACTGGAAAAACTCGCGGCACCTTTCAACGGCGCCTTTGATTTGCCGCACACGTTTGAAACCTCCTGGAACTCACCTGTGACCTATTATCCGACTTGGCTTGTCGGGGAAAATACTACGGCATCTTACAATTTCGTTGAAAATCCGTATCTTACGGTAACGCAGTTTGCAAATTCCGCAGGTGGAGAAGACACAGACACTCGTGTGCTGAAACAGTATGTACCCAGAAAAGCGAATACCGAATACAAGCTTACATTTAGGGCGAAATCTGATACAGAGAGTGTCAATCTTGTTCCGGTTTATACAACCTTTGATGGTGAAAAAACAGCAGAGACAGAGTTGTTGACACTTACAGACGGTGGTTATCCCGCACTTTCTGCAGAGTGGCAAAACTATGAGATTCTTTTTTCTACCGACGAAAAGACGAGCAATGCGGTTTTGGGCTTTTCAGCCGAGGCAGGAGGTAACACAGAATCGCTCAGCTACGATATTGATGACATTGCGCTGGTTGAACAAGTTCCCGTAATTGATGCGGTTCCTTTAACCGGAGAGGTAAAAAACGGAGGCGTCATTTCAGCAGGCGCCGTTTCGCGGATAGATGGAACAAACATATTATATCGTATATTATGCTCGCGGGATAACGTTAATTATACAACTTTAAAGTATGGTTTTTTGACAGAGAAAACAATAGATTATTTGTTGACAGAAAATGATTCCGGAAGGTATATTAAAATGGAATTTATCGGTATTTGCGGCGACACAGTTACAAATAAAATCGTGACAGAGCCGGTATTTTTCGGCGGTTCGTTTGTAAATTTTACATCAGATATTTATAGCGATGAGCTTTCCGCACAGGGCAGTATTATGGATGAAAGCCTTCTGGGAACGGAGGTTTTAGCGATTATTGCAATGTATGATGCAGAGGGAGCACTGCTTGGTACTTATCAAAATAAGCAGTACACAGATACCATACAAAATGGCAGAATCAACGTATCCGGTTCCAGACTGTCCGGCACTTGCCGGGCGAAAGCGTTTTTGTGGAAAGGAGACGGGACGTTGACGCCGCTTGCGCAGACAAAGGAAATATCTCAAATGAAAAGAAATAAAAACGTAATGGTGAACATTGCCGCAGACGGCTTGGAGAGTGCGGTAATCAGGAGCACATCATCCGAACCGGAAGAATATGTGAAAAATACGAAAGAATACATTTCCAATTATCTGCAAAACGCACCGGTAGGCAGAATGTTATTTAATGTTTGTTACAGCCGGTCTGTTGTGGACAGCGATGCAATTGATTCCATGCTATATAACGTAGAAACAAATAACGACGGAACGGCAAAACGGGATGAAAACGGAAATGTGATAAAAACAGTTGCACCCGTGTGTGAATCTACGAGCATGCTCAGCAAGTACAGGGCAATGATTGAACGCGGTATTGATGTTGTTGACATGGCGATTGACGCAACACATGATTTCGGAGCAGAGGCATGGGTTTCTGTTCGCATGAATGACCATCATTATCCTAATGATCCGGGATTTAATTCCTCGTTCAGGTATAACCGCGCCGCAGAGGTAGGCGTTAACGGTTCAAGAGGTAGCATGGATTATACAAAAAAAGCAGCGCAGAACTATTTTAAGAGCTATATTATAGAGCTTTGTGAAAAATATGATATTGACGGTATTGAATTTGATTATCTGCGTTCCTGCCCGATTATGTCAACAGCAGATGAAGCCGGCAGACAGGAGTTAAACCGCTATATCAAAGAGCTTCGGGACACTGTGAATGCCATAGCGGAAAGCCGCGGAAAAGAAATTAAAATTTCTGCACGGATTTATCCGGAAGAACAGATGAACATAAATTATGGCGTAGACGCTGCGCAATGGATTGCAGACGGCTCAATTGATGTTTTGACGGTTGAGGGATGGTATATTCCCACCTACTATCACATTCCTGTTCAGGAGTGGCGCTCGAGCATTAATGCGAAGAATACGGAAAATCATCCATACAGTCTTCTGTGCGGAACAGACTGGGCCGTGCGTTGTGATTCGCGGGCGAAGGAAGGATACATCATGTGGATTACGCTGGAACAGTTTAAGGGATTTGCAAGTGCAGCTTACGAGAAGGGTGCTGATGGCGTTTATTTCTTTAACCATTTTGCACCAAACAGCGACTCCGGAGGTTCAACGTATTATATTGACAAAAACGGCGTAAAAACGAGAAAAAGTATTTTAACCGAAAAACTAAAATCTGCGGCATCACAGAAAGAAGCAGAAACAGGAATGCGGGCCTATGTTAATACCTGCAGAGATTATTCAAATACGCTTTATCCAATCGCACTGTCAGACTCATTCAGCTTTGTGATAAACACAGGAAGCAGGCCGGAAAGCGGTTATTACACAGTTTTGGTTGGAATAGACGCAATGGAGGGCTTTGAAGAAAACCTTCTGACGGTAACAGTAAATGGTGGTTCGGCAACGCAAATCGGCGATGTGCCTCATGTACCTGGATTTATTTGGAGTGCATCAACGTCAAGTGAGCCGGCCGCAAGCCACGTTTCAGAAACGGCACCGCGGGTTATGCAGTTTGTGGTTGATGATCTTTCCGCAATTCGCAATGGAGAAAACACCGTAACAATTACCAATCCATCGGGAAAAACACAGAGCACTAAATGGCTTGAAATTCAGGTGGATTCCACTATTGGGGCTGTGCCGTTAGAAATGGCAAATTAAAAATATAAGCAAATGATGCAGCGGGATTCGAAATCCCGCTGTGTTAATGTGCAAAAGCAATATACAGCAGAAATCGTGTAGCGGTAATTTAAAACATATTAAAATGGAAAATTTTATATTTTAATTTACCAGTTTAATCCTCCCTATTCTAATTATGTTTGGTATTTATCCCGTAAAAAAGGTTATAATTTTAATGTAGAAGAAAATCAGGGGGGATAAAATGGGGAAAAAAGACAAATTTATCATTCAAAAAACAGACAGGCTTTGCGGGACAGTTGAAGTATCGGGCTCGAAAAACGCGGCCATTCCAATTTTGGCCGCCACGCTTTTGGCAGAGGGAAAATCTACCTTAAATAACGTGCCCGGTCTTACTGATATTACAGTGATGTGTGAAATTCTCAATTGCTTGGGCGCCCGCGTTAGTTTTGACGGCGCTAACAACGTAACCGTGGATGCGCAAAATTTAGACCACACCGTTGCACCTTATGACCTGACATCGAAAATGAGAGGCTCGTTTTTGGTCATGGGGCCCCTTTTGGCCCGTATGAAAAAGGTTCGCTTATCACTTCCCGGCGGATGCCCCATCGGCTCGCGGCCGGTTGACCTGCATCTTAAGGGCTTTGGCGCACTTGGCGCTGAGATAACAAAAGGCTTTGGATTTGTTGAGGTCACATGTAAAAAGCTTGTAGGCAATAAAATCTATTTGGATTTTCCCAGCGTTGGCGCCACAGAAAACATTTTAATGGCTGCTGTGGCTGCTGAAGGCGTAACGACCATTGAAAATGCTGCGGCAGAACCTGAAATTGCCGATTTGGCGTGCTTTTTGACGTCTATGGGCGCTGATATCAGCGGCGCGGGCACAGACTCTATCACCGTTCACGGAGTGAAAACGTTTCAGCCGGTGGAATATTCCATCATGCCGGACAGAATTGAAGCGGGCAGCTTTATGATTGCTTCTGCAATTACCAACGGAGATATTACCATAAACGGTGTTATCCCCGAGCATATTAAACCCCTAACCGCAAAGCTGTGCGAAATCGGCGCTGAAATTGACGTAAACGGCAACTCTCTAAGAATTCGGGGAAACGGGCACTACACCGCAACAGACGTAAAAACCCTTCCGTTTCCTGGTTTTCCAACCGACATGCAGGCGCAGATGATGTCGCTTTTGTCGGTATCTGACGGCACGGGCATTGTGACAGAAACGATTTTTGAAAACCGGTTTATGCATGCGCAGGAGCTGTGCAGAATGGGTGCAAACATTAAGGTGGAAGGACACTGTGCTGTAATTGAAGGAACGCCGGAGCTTACAGGAGCAAAGGTTGTTGCAAGCGACCTGCGGGCCGGTGCAGCGCTGGTGCTGGCAGGATTAAACGCCAAAGGGACAACAGAGGTATTAGACATTTACCACATTGACCGGGGATATGAAAACTTAGACGGAAAGCTTCGGTCTTTAGGTGCAGACATTCAGCGGGTATCCTATTAAATTTACGGCTGAGACAAGCACTCAGCCGTTTGTTTTTTTGCAAAAAGCGCCATCCGGCATTATGACGGATGGCGCTCTGGTTAAAAGAACGACATAATATAATATACAATACCTGCAACCACCGATGAGGTGATACCATAGACTAAAACGGGGCCTGCGACGGTGAACATTTTAACGGCTAAGCCTAAAACCAGTCCCTCGCTTTTAAATTCCATGGCCGGCGAAACAATGGAGTTTGCAAAGCCCGTTATAGGAACAATGCTTCCTGCGCCGGCATACTTTGCAAGCCGGTCGTAAAGGCCAAGGCCCGTAAAGAATGCACCTAAGAACACCAGTGTGGTTGAGGTTCCCATGGCGGCGCCCTCCTCATCGAAACCCATTGCCTGATACCCATTTAAAATGAGCTGTCCGATCACGCAGATGAGGCCGCCGACGATAAAGGCCCAAATTACGTCTTTCACAATTGGTGAATTGGGTGTTTTTTTATCTACATAATCCTGATATTGTTTATCCGTCATATTATTTTTCATAAACAAAAGTTCCTTCCTACCTTATTTATATGCACAAACCATAACTGCCCGGCTGGACAGTGCGTTGGGACCGCTTTCGGAAAAATTCATGTAAAGTCCGAAACTTAAAGCGCATATAATGAATAAAGCAGCAAGAATCCTGGCATAATTTTTTAAAGTCATAGTTTTAAGTCCCTTCCTTTCTTTTCGTTTGTATACAGGTATTGTTTGAAAAAAAGAAATATTTTATTCCTTTCTTTAAAAATAAATCATAATTCATTTGTTAAAATATGAACAAATACTTACATTTTTAACAATTTTAAGTTTTTCTTGAGGAAAGACTTGAAATCAGTGCAGCCTGTGTGCTATAATACACAAATGAGAAGTTTTAACAGGGAGGATAAAGACATTGCCAGCAATATTAGAAAAGAAAGAAAACAATACGGTAGACTTTACCATTACGGTTTCAAAAGAAACCTTTGGGGCTGCCGTGGACGAGGCATTCAAAAAGAACGTTAAGAAAATTTCGGTTCCCGGTTTCAGAAAGGGAAAAGCGCCAAGAAAACTGATTGAAAAAACTTATGGAGAAGGCATATTTTTTGATGAAGCGGTTGATTCCGTTCTGCCCGCAGCATATGATGATGCGGTGAAAGAACTGAATTTAGAGCCTGTTGACACACCGAAAATTGACATTAAAGAAATCGGAAAAGACAAGGATTTGGTTGTTTCTGCAAGCGTTACCGTAAAGCCTGAGGTAAAACTTGGTGAATATAAGGGTTTAAAACTGGACGACATTGTACATACTGTAAGTGATGACGATGTTGATGCCGAGCTTTCAAAACGCCAGGAAAAAGGCGCAAGACAGGTTACGGTAGAAGACCGTGCAGTGCAGGAAAAGGACACGGCAACCATCGACTTTGAAGGCTTTATCGACGGCACAGCGTTTGCCGGCGGCAAAGGTGAAAATTTTGAACTGGTAATCGGCAGCGGTCAGTTTATTCCCGGATTTGAAGAACAGATTATCGGAAAGTCTATTGGTGACGAATTTGACGTTAACGTTACGTTCCCCGAAGACTATCATTCGGAAGAACTCAAGGGAAAAGCGGCTGTGTTCAAAACAAAGGTCAACGCAATCAGCTATAAAGAGCTCCCTGAGTTAGACGACGAGTTTGCAAAAGATGTGAGTGAATTCGATACGTTAGCGGAGTTAAAAGAAGATATTAAAAAGAAATTGCAGGAGAGTGCTGACGCACGTACAAAACAGGAAAAGGAAAACGCCGCTGTGGATAAGGTTGTAGAAAACATGACGGTAGACGTTCCTGAGTGCATGGTGAACACACGGATTGAAAGCACCATTCGCGAAAACAACGCCCGTATGGCACAGCAGGGAATTTCTTTTGAACAGTATTTAGGGTATATGGGCACGACTTTAGACCAGTTTAAAGAACAGATTAAGCCAAACGCCGAACTTCAGGTTAAAGGTACACTTGCTTTAGAGCAGATCGCCAAGGAAGAAAACATTGAAGTGAGCGAAGCTGATTTAGAAGAACAGCTCAAAAAAATGGCAGAGGCCTACAGCATGGAACTGGAGAAGGTTAAGGAATTTATGCGGGAAGAGGACTTAGAGAATATCAAAGCCGACCTTAAAATTTCCAAAGCGTTAGATTTTATTGTGGAAAACACGAAATGGTCGAAGCCTGCGGCAAAGAAACCTGCAGCAAAAAAGGCGGCTGCTGAC
>ERZ773108.2822-NODE-2822-length-14251-cov-30.699141_pt1 | contig 14251 bp, 15 predicted proteins | sample MGYA00580570_ERZ773108 | MGnify/ENA primary metagenome ERZ773108 (study PRJEB29015, sample SAMEA2737840) | human gut metagenome | biome: human gut; feature: human-associated habitat; material: faeces | place: China | collected 2012 ...
CACCACATACGAGGAATGAGCTTGAAGAAGCTGCGGGGTCAGCCAGAACCTTGTCTTGCCCGAGCCGGACGAGCCGATGACACAGGCGTTCAGGTTTCTGGCGTTGGCCGGGATTTTTGGCCGGGTGTTCATGGTCAAGAACTCCGTCCCGGTCAGGATGACATTGTTTTCAAACTTAGGGTCAACAAATGGCTTTATATCGGCCTCTGTACCCCAGCGGGCCGAGCCATATTCCATATCCCGGCGAAACTTCCGGGCCTTTTTGATTTTGGACTGTACCACGAAATACAGTATCACGGCCCCAGCTACACCTACGGCAAGGTCAAGGAGGCCCAGCCCCGGTGCATAGCTCTGAAATACCGGGCCGATGGTCTTGACCATGCCGAACAGCTTTTCTCCGAGGTTGGCTCCCGCCGCCATGCGATAGGCTGTGCCGCACTTGGAGAAAAACCAAAAGGCTATGAGATAAGGGAAATATGGAAGTACATATTTCTTGATTTTCTTACTTACCGTTCCTCCTTCACCGCCTCTCTGACCTGTTCTTTCTGCTTTGGCCTTGCCGCAATCTGCTCTACGAATTGTCGAAGCTGACCGAGGATAGATGGCCTATCCTGACTGCGGCCCATGACCTTTTCCGTATATTTGCCGAAAGCCGCTTGAATGGCGTCGGCCTGATCTGCCTTGAAGAACAGCAGATAGTGGCCGGGGCCGGTCTTGTGGAAAGCGTAGTCCACATGGAACTCCTTGGCGATACGGTCAAAATCCTTGGGCGCCCCCACATATTTCATGGCGTTTTTACCGCCGTGGTGGTTCATCAGTTTCCGCACGCTCTGCCGACCCGTGGGCCGTTTGGCAGCTTCTTGCTGTTTTGCAATTTCCGCAAATACCTTTTTGCAGGCCGCAGCCAGCACCTTACCCGAAAGTTTGGCCGCCTTCACGGATATAGCGATTGTCCGTTCTTCTACATATTCCTGCATACTGCCTCCTTTCCTCCGAGTGGGTCAGAAAACCGGACGCCCCGGAACATCGCCCGGAAGGGAGAGCCTCGGGCCAAGTTGGCCCGAGGTCTACCGTTCCTCATGGAAAGGCCCCGCCTTCTCCTTGTAAGGAGTAGGTGGGGCCTCCTTAAACTGTTTGATTGCCGCCAGAATAGAATGGGTTTCCTCCTTTTCGTCCCGGGCGTGGACTTTGGAAATACGGTACTCGTCTGGAATATCGTCCAGCCCGGTATAGTGCTCCACAAAGTTACTCCGATTATCCGCCACATAGCCGCCGGGAGCGAAGTGGCCGCCGTCATTGATACGAATATCCCGCCCGTATGCTTCATAGTCGATGTAGTCAATCAGGTGTTCAGGCACCTGCATAGCCTCAAAATCCTGAATATACATACGGCCCAGTTCTTCTTCGCTGTTGACATCGGAGTAAAAATCGAAGCAGTCAAGGTTCTGTGTCAGGTTGATTAAGTCCTTGACGCTGCTTGTGTACTCCCCAGCATCCATGACCGCCTCCAGCTTTTCCAGCTCGGCCGGGGTCATTTCTTCCAGAAGATGTGCTAAGTAATTGAGCTCGTCAAGGCTTTCATATTCCCCGAGATGGTCAGTCAGCCCCAGAATATCGCTGTCATAGTCGGTAATGAAATACTCCTCATACTGTTTTCCGTCTATACCAATCCGGGAAAAGAGGGCCTGCACTTCCTCAACAGTCGTAGGAAATTTTAGATATTCCCCAGCCCCGGCCCCTCGCTCCGGGTAGAGCCCCAGATTGGTCACATAGGCTTCAAACATCGTGGCGGCCCTGCTGGTTGACTGTCAGGATACCGTCAAGGGTAGTGGCCGTGATGTTCAGCCGCTTGGCTACGGCAATATCGTTTTTCACATCCTCGTCCACCTCGTCACCGCAGACCACAAGTACATGAGAGCGGCGCAGCATATCCCGGCGCATATCAATCCCGTTTTTGTGTTCCTCCGGGATAGCGTCGTTGATGAACAGTGGCAGATAAAGAATAGGGCAAATAGGAGAAAAGCCCGCCTCGTATGCCATGCGGCAATAGCGGGCGGCCAGCTCCATATCGGTATCAGGATCGCCGCACCATGCGGCGGTAATATACGCTAAAGGTCTTTTCATGGTTTTGTACCTCCGTTTCTACATATTAAAAAGAGCCAGACAGAGGAGCCCAACTCCTCCGCCCCTTCCCGTGGGAAGGGGAACGGCTCAAAGGAATATATATCCCCGTCGCTTGCCGCCTGAAAGCATAACCGGGAGAAATCCGTCAAGGGTGCCTTTGGCACCGCCCATGGCGGCTTTGGCCCTTGACTGATTTTCCCGGATATGCTACCTGAAAACCGGCGACGGGGAATATTTAATATCCTTTGAGCTTCGGGGTGCGGGGCAGAGCCCCGCATACTGCCTCGGGCCAAGTTGACCCGAAGAAGCGTTACTTTTCCTGCTGGGCGGCCTTTTTCTCCGGCTTGGCCACTTCCTTCTGCTGGCCCTTCCAGTCATCCAACAGCTTGATAATCTGGTCTTTCATTTCCCTCGGAGTGGTTTCCTTCCCGAAGTATTTGCCCAGTTCTGCACCAGTTAAAATCACTTTGTCTACCTCCTTTTTATCCTCCATCATAATTCCGTCGATCACATCGCCATTCAGAACGCCCTTCTGGTCAAGCTCCCTCATGCGCTGGGCCTGCGAGAGCGAAGGGGCCGACTGCTGGCCTTCAATGGCAACGGCGATATACCTCTGATTTTTGGGCTTGATATAAGCCAGCTCCACCGCCGGGGTAAATTTGATTTGCCCGGCGTCCATCATTTTCTGCAAATCAGGAACAAGGTCATTGAGCTTGATATAGCGCTGTACCTGTTTGACCGTCATTTTGTTGCGCTCGGCTACGATCTCATTGGAGCGCCGCCCGGCGTCCTTCGGGTCAAGTTGGCCCGAAGTGGCCTCCTTGGCTCCTTGGTGCTTGATGGCCTCCAACTGCATTTTCAGGGCCTTGGCCCGTTCACTCGGCAGGATATTTTCACGCTGGTTGGTATTGTCCTCCACCATCTGCGTGATGGCCTGCTCGTCTGTCAGGTCACGGACGATACAAGGCATATCCACGAAGCCCGCAAGTTCGCTGGCCTTCTGGCGGCGGTGGCCCGATACGATTTCATACCCGCCGTCCTCACGGGGACGGACGATAGCGGGCTGGGTCACGCCCTTATCCCGGACGCTGGACACCATGGCCTTCATTTCCTCGTCATTACGGACTTGGAAGGGATGATTTTTGAAGGCGTGGAGTTCGGACAGCTTGATATAAACAATCTGTTCCTCCTTGCCCGGGCGTGGAGCCTCGGCGGGAGCCGCAGGTGTTTCAGCCTGAACGGGAGCCTTTACCTCCGGTGCACCCTTAGCGGGACTGGGAGCCTTGAGGGCTTTCTCTGTCTTTTCGGAGGGAGCGGCCTTTTCCGTTTTTCCCGGCTGTGCAGATTTCTGTACTGCTTTATCCTTCTTGCTGGGCGCTTCTTTCTGTGCGGGAGCTTCGGCCTTATCCGGGGTTGGAGCCTCGGGAGCGGACTGCTCCTGCTTGGAAACCTGTGCGTCCACTTCGGGCTGGGCCGGGGCAGGGCCAGAGCCCGGCCCGGTTGCGTCAGTTACGATTTTTGCTTTTTCATCGGCCATTCGCATTTCCTCCTTCTTATTTGATGGCATGAAAAAAGGGCCTGACTTTTTGCAGTCAAGCCCCGCTTGTAGGGATACCTCCTTCCTCTGCCTATGAAAAAACCGCCCTGTGTCTCATTAGGGCGGTAATTTCAGTAGGTTGGCAGTCCATATTTGGTTGTTTTATTGTGTATCCCTTTGTCCACCGACGCAATAGTTGGATGAGCTGATTGGACAGTATTGTATTTCAATGGCTTAAAGATAAAGAAAGTTGCTGGAGAAAAAATTCTCCAGCAACTTTGTCTTTTATGAATAAAGGCAATTTTTTGTTTAACTATTCTCACTATTATTTGGCTTAGTTATTTTTTTCTTCTTTGGAGAAACCAGTTTGTGACCGGAATAAATGGACATGCCCATACAAAGCAATGAAGAATAGGCAAAGTATTTATGCGCAGTCATAGATTTTTTGATTCCAGAATAAATGCATCCCAACATACAGAAAAGTGCGCCTAAGGACCAGTATTTATGTGATTTCATGATTTGATACCTCCTTTGATTTAACTGATTCAATTATAACGCTTTTTTTACGAAAACGCAACGCCTGTACGGGCTGTCCAAGCCGCAGCTCGAATTTCTGCGCAACGCCAGCGAGGGACACGGCATTATCAAGATGGGCAACAGTGTACTGCCGTTCACCAATCTGGAACCCAAGGATAGTGATGTCTATCAGCTCATCACAACGGAACCGGGAGAAAGGAAGAAACAAGAATGATTTTGCATAAAGAAAAGGCGGGCCGAAGCCCGCCTTAGAGTCAGTGGCAGTTTAGTGCTGCCAGATATTGTTTTCCAGATCACGCAGACGCGCTTTGTAGTCGTTAATAAGCGTCTGCGTGTTTTCTGTATCGGGAAAGCTGACCATATAGCCATCCTCAGATTCGTGAAAACCGACAATGCCCGTATAACAGCAACAGCCGTCACGGCGGGTAAAACCGTGACGGCTGTTCAGGGATTCGCTGTGACCTATTCCGTTTTTGCGGTCAAGCGCTGTTTATCTGCGGCGCTTCTTTTTGAAAATCATGAAACCGCCAGCCAGCGCTATGCCGCCGGCAATCGGCAGCATGACCCACCATACAGGGGGCTTTGCTGCAGGGGCCGGGCTGCTTTCCGGTTTTGCAGTGGCAGCAGGTGCGGAGGTCGGGTTGCTGTCCGGTTTTACGGTAGCAGTGGGTGCAGAGGTCGGGCTGCTCTCCGGTTTTGCGGTAGCAGCAGGTGCGGTGGTCGCGCTGCTGTTCGGTTTTGCAGTGGCAGCAGGTGCGGGGGTCGCGCTGCTGTTCGGCTTTGCAGTGGCAGCAGGTGCGGTGGCCGGGCTGCTGTTCGGCTTTGCGGTGGCAGCAGGCGCGGGGGTCTGGCTGCTGTTCGGCTTTGCAGTAGCAGTGGGTGCGGGGGTCGCAGACGCTGCGTCCTTTTCAAAAATTGCCTTGACCTCCACGTCGCCGTCCGGCATGGTGAATCTGTCGTTCTCGATGGTCACACCGCCGCTGACAACCTGCCACTCTTTAAAATGGTAGCCCGCATTCGGTGCGGCGCTCAAGGCGATTTCCGTACCTGCCGCCGCGGTGGAGGGGTCTGCAGAGGCGGTGCCGTTGCCGTCCGTTGTTACGGTGACAGCATACGTTTGCACCTGCCGCGCCACCAAGGCAGACTGCCATGCAGAGAGGTTTCCGGCGCTGTCCTGCGCGCGGATATACAGGGCATCGCTGGTTTGCTGTTCCTTCAGCGTTCCTTGGATTGCAAAGCTGCCGTCCGCCGCAGCATAAACGCTTTCGTTATTTTCCCCGTAAAGGATTTCGCTGCCGGCATCCGCTGTGCCGGTGATTTGATAGGTACCCGCAGCCCTGTCCGCATAGAAGATCGGTGCAGAAAGGGTCAGCACAGGGGCGGTGGTGTCCCTGCTTACCAGCAGGAACACGCTGGTCACGTCCTTGTCCTTCACACCGTTTACACGTAGCATCAGCGTGCCGGTAAAATCAGGGATGGCAAAGGTGTTCGACCCGTCCGATGTGAGGTTCGTTTCGGTATCCATGCGTGTCACCGTGATGCTGTCGGCACCCTCGCAGGTCACGGCAAGGGAATTGCTGCCGCCGCCCACATAGGCATGGTACACGCCGTTTTCGTCCGGCGCACAGGCTGTGCCGTTCACCGAAAGGGCAAGGTTCAGCGGCGTGTACTTCGGCAGATATTCCTCGGTAGATGTGGTTTCTGCGCTGTAATACTTTGCGCCGTCCTCCGGCTCCCGGTAGGCGCTTACACCGACCTTGTAGGTTTGGTTTGCCGTCAGATTTTTGGATTCTGCCGTTTCCTCGCCGCCCACGGTCAGCGCCATATCAATGGCGGTGGTGTCCTTGTCCAGGTCATAGCCAAAGCCGGTATCGACCCAGCCACCGTTCTGTTGCTGATAAATTGTCACGCGGTAACCGTTAGCGTTATCCACCTTCTGCCATTCGGCGCGCATGACCTCGTTGCCGGTGAATGTCAGCGCCACGTCAGCGGGGGCGTTCGGCGGGTAGGGGTTATTGTTGGTGTAGGTAACCTTATCGGCAAACTGCTGGCTGTCGATGGCGGCCAGGACGGTCACATTTTTGGTACTTCCGTCTTCCTCGCTGACCGCGGTGGTCTTTTCCGTCATCAGGAAGGAGGATACATAGTATTCGCCCGTCGGCATCAGCGTACCTTCTGTGGGGATGCTGACTGTATTGCCTTGGGTGGTGTTCACGACTTGTTCGTCCACAAGGTAGGTTGCCTCGCCGGGGTTGCTGCCCAGATAAGTGCGCAGGGTGTAGGTCGTGCTCTCTGCGGGGTACTTCACCCCGCCGGTGAGCGTATTGCCGCTCTGCGTCAGATCCAGCTTTTCAAACGGTGCAACTGCAAAGCCCTTTTCATCGGTAAAGCTCAGCGCACTCGTACTGACGGTATAGTTGCCGCCCTCTTTCAGGCGTAAAACTGCCATACGGTATTGCTTGCCGTCATCTGCCGACTTTTTCATGTCCGCCAGAATGGTTGCGTTGATGTCCGCGTTGGGGTCAATATCGCCGTCGTTGGCGATCCAGTTGATGGGAATGGACGAACCGTCGTCCTTTGCAACTGTCAAATTGTTTTGGATGTCCGCATCGGTGACACTGTTGTCAAACGCCAGCACAATATACGGCGTTTCGCCCGGAGCGGCAGAAACCGTGATATTTGCCGTACTGCCGCCGTTTGCAGGCGGCGCTGTTTCGAGCTCCATCAGCATGACAGGCTCTTCCTCGCTGTTTTCCGGCGACACGCCCTGCACCAGCGGCTCAACGCCCTTGGACGACCAGTCCCATTCGGGCAGCTTGCCGAGCCACTTGGTTTCGATGTCCCAGCCGCCGCCCATGCGGAAATTGGTCTGCACAATGTGCGGCACAAGCACCCACACGCGGGCGTCAATAATTTTTATGTCTACGCCCGCCATCGCGCCGAGGTAGACATCCACATTCTTAAACGCCTGCTCCATGCTCTCGCTGACGTTTGCGTTTGTGACGGGGAAGGTCGTCTGCCCGCCCACAATCAGATCGATGTCCGTCCTGGAAAGTTCAAGACCACTGAGGAACGGGATGCCAAGGCTGCTCGGAATCTGCAGCTTACCCTCGACAATACCATTGGCGCCGATGCCGAGATACACGGTGTCCTTGTTTTGGTCTGCGCCGCCGAACGCGCCCAGCTTGATTGCGTTATCTATGGTAAAGATGTCCAGCGTCTTGCTTGGCAGATTGAGGGCAAGCTCCTGCGAGCCGCCGAAGTAGATGCCCTTGTAGGTCTTTCCTTGATAAGTACGCTCCTGCCCGTTGAGCTGGAGAGAATAGCCGAAGCTGTTGATGATCTGCGCATTTTTCCCCAGCCCGACGATGCCGACATCCGTTGCCTTGAGGGAAATTTCACTGGGTCCCAGAACGACATTGCCTGTACCCTCAATCAGATGCATATAGGTACCTGTCAGCGCACCCCGCAGCTTGATGGGCGGGATGGCGAAGTAGTCGCCGTTCACGGTTTTTGCCAGATCCTTAAAACCCGCGCCGCCGCCATTAAGCTGCCCGACAGGAACGGGCGGTACAAGGGGGATGCCGGGGCTGGACTTGACATAGAACCACAGATCATCGGGAATGAGCGAGCCGTCCTTTTTACTGCGTACCAGCGCCAAAGATGCTTCCGTTTCAAACAGGTCGAAGGCGTTCAGCTCCAACTCAAAGGCATAGCTTTCCTCACCCTTGAAGGTGTTGACCTCGCCGCTGATGCTGGCAAGCTCCAGCGCCATCAGCTTTGCGGTGTCAAAGCTGCCTGTGGCCTTTACGCCGTTGACCTTGAACTCGTTGTTTTTGGCATTCAAGCCGTAGCCCAGCTTTTCCATCGAGAACTCGGCACCATTGAAGATGGTCCGGAAACCGATGTTGCCGCTGAACACAAGGTTCCCTGCCGCGTCGGCTTTTGCGTTTTCCAACTTGACCGCGGCATAGGGAATGTCCACAAAGACGATGGCGTCGTTCTTGTCGGGTTCAATTTGGAACGCAAAGCCGTCCTTTGTAAGCGAAATTTGCAGGTCATTTTCCGCGCCGTTTTTCGGCTGATAGAACTTGAAGCTCGGCGCGTTCAGGCTTACGCCGTTGTGTTCGATCGCGCCGTCCTTTTTGATGACCAGCTTTCCGCTGCTCTTATTCCATGTCGCGGTGACGGAGGGCGAGAGCATCGCCGCGCCGCCGGTAAAGGTGAATTCCGTTCCGTTCTTGCTCTCATAATCGCCGCTGATCAGCGCAACAGGTTCTCCGTACTGCTTTTTCAGCGCTTGCAGCGCGGCATCGTCCGCCACATACTCCACCGTCACGCCGCCGTTTACGGCGAACGCGGCAAGCCGCTTGGCAGAAATGGCAGCATCCACCGCATCCGGCTGGGAGGGGACATTCTCCGCGCCCGCCTTGATCAGATCATGGAAGCCCCAAAGGAAGTGGGAGTAATATTCCGAACCGCTGCCTTCTTCCTGTTCCGAACTGCCGTCTTCTCCCTGTGTGGCATAGGCAGCGCTGTCACACTGCACCCAAGTATCCAGCGGCTTATCGCCCGGTGTTACACTGACGGTCTGCGCCAAGGCAACGCGAATCGGCTTGCCGCTGACGGAGGTGATCTCTTGTTCATAGTAATCTGACAGTCCCACAAAGGGATTTGCCCAAGGGTAGCCATCCGTATAGACTTCGGTGATGTAAATGCCGTCCTTATCGCCCCAGCTGGAATACCCTTTGGGAACGGTTTTTGTGCGCAGATCTTCCACGGGCGCGGTGAATACCGAGTTTTCGGTGGTAATTTGCGGGTTCTCCCCCTCCGGCACGGTGGTGCGGCTCATTTTAATGGCAGGGCCGCCCGGCTTTTCCAGCGTGGAAGTATGTCCCGTGGCGGTAAAGCAATTGAACGAATACCCCCATTGAAAACCGTAGTCACGATTCCAATCTTGTGGCATACTGTCTTTGTCGATGTAAATCGTACCGACCGACGCCAGCACACCCCATGTGTCAGATGATGCGCCGTTCTCCTTGAGCTGGACAAGCTCATAGTAGACCGTTGCCTTTGCCTTGATTAGGCTGAGGGCGGTCAGCAGCGAATACTCCACCTTGATGGCATTCGCGCTGCCGTTGGGCGTTTTGGTCACAAATTCCGCTTTTATCGGCTCAGTCACCACGCCCTCTTTCTTTTCTCTGCCTTGGTCATAGGTGATAAAGGTGCAGCGCGGCGTCTGCCCGATTAATACGCCTTCCTCATCGGGCTTTGCTGCGGGCGCAACCGTGAGATAGGCATAAGTACCCCATAATTTGCGAAACGTCATATAGATGTACTCGTTTTGCAGGGAAAGCGAGCCGTCATCCAGTGTGACGGTTTTTACCGCCCCTTCAGACGGAAAAATGTTCCCCGGCAAAGCCAGCACCTGCATGGGCAGTGCGCCCAGCAGCAGGCAAAGGCTCAAAAGCAGGGATAGAAATTTTTTCATGTTGCGTCCTCCTCGTGTTTTCTTTTTTGCTTTTCCCGTTTATGCAGCCGCATACAAACGACCGTCAGCACAACGGCCGCTGTGAACGCCGCAACGCCCACCAGCACATAGCCGCCCGCGTCCTCCCGCAGCAGCATCGCACCAAAGCCGCCCCAGGCAGCGGTCTGCCCCTGCCAGACAACCCTGTCCGCTGTCTGCATCAGTGCCGCAAACAACAGCATACACACAGCGCTCAGTCTGCCGATGCCGCGTTTCTGCCTTCGTCGGGTATTTTTTCGTATCTGCCTTTTGACAAGCTCGACCCGCCTTGTGGTATCATACATATCGGTGGAAGCCTCCTCTCCGGTTTGCTGAAGTCTTGGGTGAAAAGTCCTTTCACCTATATAGGTACAAAAATTCGGGAAAACTCTCACCCAAAATGCAAAAATTTACAAAAAAATGAGGGAGCCGCCCAAAAGCAGCTCCCAAGAATCGGATATTCGGTTATTCTTTTCGTACCATACGAAGTGCAGACAGCTTTCCCGCCGCCACCAGTAGCACCGGCAGGGAATAGGCGATGTACTGCGCTGCGCCGCCGTAGGTAATCAGCAGGTTGTAGATGGCGTGCAGGGTGATTGCCGCGCCCAGCAGCCCGCAGGTTCCGGCAATCTTCAGCCATGTGCGCTGCCATGTGTAGGCAAGCCCGGCGCCCACAATGATGCCGCACAAAACGTGCATAGCACCCGTGCCGAAGCCCCGGAAAAAGATGAACGAGAATCGGTCGGCGCCGTTCTGGATGAGATAACACACATTTTCAAAGGTGGCAAAGGCGAGCGCGACTGTGATGGCGGTGGGCTTGATTTTTTCACCCTCCGGCTCAAACACCAGCAGGTAGAATGCCAGCGGCAGCAGCTTCATGATTTCCTCCACCACCGGCGCAATCTCCGCCGTGGCGGCAAGGGCGTCTGCGTGATAGACCGCAGCAAGAAAGGTGTTGATGTAGGCGGAAAGCAGACATACTCCCATTCCGGCAATACAGAACAGAAAAAAGCGGAGCTGCCGCCTGCCCATGCACAAGGCGGCCACCAGCAGCGGGGACACCATACAGAGGAAGATATTTTCAATGTAGGTCATACTTCCACCGCCTTTTTTACCGCGGGCAGCAGTCCCAACAGGGCGAGAGTCAGGAGCAGATCGCACCAGAAGGCAGGGCTTGCGGGAGAGGTAGCCGACCAGAAACACCCCACCGTCCAGAGCAGATATTCCGAACCGACATAGCAGAGCACGCCGACGTGGAAATACCGCCTATTCCGCGCTTCGCCTGTCCGGGTATTCGCATAAAAAAAACCCCGTGCCGCGCAGAAGGACAGCCAAATCATCAAGCCGCACCAAATCAGGTTGGATAGGATATCCCCATAGGTGCAGTAGAACACCAGCAGCGGCACGCCGACCAAGGGGGCGAGCCACGCTTTTCGGCAGCAAAAGCTGCGTTCCTCCGAATCAGTCAGCGTGACCTGCAAAATCCGCAGAAAAATCGCGCTGGCGACCCAGCCGAACTCCGACACATAAAAGACCCGCGGCGTGGTATGGAACAGCAGCAGGTACAGCGTCCAGTAAAGCGACCCCAAGGCAAAGCATCCGTAGAAGCAAAGTAGTAAAAAGTACGCCTGTCTGCGACTTTTTTGCCATGCAATGCCCGAGAGCACCGCGCCAAGGAAGGTAGTCAACAATTGCAGCATGTTTTCAATCAGCTCCATGCCGCCCCTCGCCTTTCCTGTCCGAACTATCCTCCCGGTTCATCTGCCTAAGTCGGAAGCACAGAACCGTCACGCACACGCCCAAAAGAAAGGACAATAGCCCTATGACAATGTACCCGAGTGCCGCACCCCCGCCATACATACTGGCGGCGGTTTCATAGCCCGCGTAGTCGCCGGGTCGGATTCCCGCAACCACACCGGGCATGGCAAAGGACACACCCACAATCAGCACAAGGCACGCCGCAGTAGCAGAAAACATGGCAATTGTATCGCGTCGTCGCTGTTCCTTGCGCTGTCTTGCGGCGATGCGCCGCTTTGTTTCCGCAAAGCGTTCTTCATGGCTCCGCATTTGTGATTCCCTCCCGTTCCAGTAATTTACGCAGGCTCTCTTTTCCGCGATACACCAGATTGGTGATCTGCTTCACGGTTTTTCCCATAACCTCTGCCGCCTGCTCGTAGCTCATCCCCTCAAAGTAGGTCAGATACAAAACCTCCCGATAGTCCGGGTTCATTTCGCCCATACAGCCGTGCAGGATGCGGTTGCGCTCTGCTGTGCCGATGACCTCCTCCGCCAGCAGCTGAGCGTCCGGTTCGTCGGTCAGCGCATCCAGGCTGAACATCAGCCTTCGTTTGCTTTTATGGCGCAGCGCCATGTGCCGCGCCGCCTTATACAGATACGCCTTGAAACCGCCGTCGCGGATGCGGGGCTTTTTCGTGAACAGATAGGCGAACACATCCAGCATCAGCTCCTCTGCCTCGTGTATATCGTGCAGGTAGCCGTCGAGGTACAGGGTCAGGGGATCGCCGTATTTTTCCATCAGAGCCTCCAGCCCCGCGTCATCGCCGTTCAGATACTGGCGGTAAAAATCCCCGTCGCAGACCATGGTGTTCCCCTCCTTCCTGCGTTCATTATACGCCGTGTGGGTTATCGCGGTGGATGTACTCCGGTATGCCGCAGCCGACCTCCGCCTTGAATTTCAGCGACAGGCTGCGGCTGCACAGCCCGCATTCGTGCGCCAGTTCCTCTAAACGCAGATCCTCGCGCAGATGGGTGGAAATATATTGCAGGCAGTTTTTGATGACGGCTCTCTGTGCGCCACCTTTTCTGTGCGCCGCCTTTTTGGTATCCACCACGCGGTTGCAGAAATCCAACGGCACCGGGCAGAGTGCGTGCAGTTGTTCGCAGCATGGAAAAACATCCATAAAGCACTCCCTTTTCTCTCTAACTATATCACAATTCTTTCATTACAGTCAAGATATCGACAATAAATGCAAGGGCTGGCTGCCCCTGCAAAAAAGGGCGGGCTTGTGATTTTTTGCAAAGGCTATTGAGTGTTGGAGCTTGTTCTTGTTTATGTCATGTCATAGTTAAGCCGGCAAAAAGCATAAAAGACAAAGCCATCGCTTTATAACTCTTTGTGTTTTTCGATAATATATGAGAACAGGGCTTACGAAGCGGGAAAAGACCACCGATATTTGGTTTGACGAGAAAGACCCCCTTATCCATATCCGCACCCACAACACCGACTTAAAGAAGCGGCTTGCCGCCTACGCCGGACAGCACCCCGACCAGTGCCGCCAGACCGACGCAGACCCCGAAACGGGCTGCATGGAGTTTGATATTGCAAAGGGGCGTTTCTCTTTCCGTCTGACCGCCCCATACAGTGAGGAACGCCGGGAAAAGGCGCGTCAGTATGCCAGAGAGAACAATGCCGCCGACAGGCTGAATTGATATGGATTTGTTCATACTCTTGTGCTATGATATTTATGAATAATGAAACCTTTTCCTCTTTTTTGCGTCTATATAAATAACAGAAAAATGAAAGATAAAGGAGGCTTCTGTTATGAAAAAGAAATGGTTAATAATCACAATGGTGTGCATGGTCTTATTGTGCATTGTGGTAATGGTCTTTCTGTTTACAGTGGGGAAAAAACCATATAAAAATCTGGACGCAGCACAAATAGCGTCAGCCAAAGTGCAATTAACGCCGCCAGACAAAACAGTTGAAATTGAGGATATTTCAGAGTTAGTAGGCTATTTGAATGATGTAGTTATCTATAATCAAGATAATTCTTACACAGAATATGTAGGGCAAGGCGTTACTTTTACCCTGATTATGACCGACGGCACACAGACAGAGATTACGGCATATAACCCATTTCTTATAATTGATGGTGTAGGCTATAAAACAAAGTATGAGCCATGCCAAGCACTTAATAGCTATGCCAATGAATTATTAAATTCTGGAACTGCCAATGTGATTTTGGAAGAGCCGCCTGCTTTAGGTTTAGTAAGTGATAACACCTATGTCAGTGCATTATTAGGTGCTTATTCGTGGCAGAAAAAAGATGTTGATGGAAATTCTATAAATACAACTACCGATAGCGCACACCCTTTAGATTGTGAAGAATTATTATCCCCGCCGTATGAAACACCAGAAGCAACAGCTACACTAAGTTTTACAGAAGAACCCGATACTATTTTAAGTGTAAAATGTTGGAGTGATGAATATTGGGGGAAACCTACTACAAACAGCGAAGATGTAACTATGACTGGAAATGTCCTCACTCTTAAACCGGGCGGGTATATCTATGAAATAATAGCCGACTGGAATACCCAAAACGGTTATGGAGGAACTGCAAGCTATTTTATTTACTTGAAAATGATAGAGTAAAACTAAATAAACCACCTACAAGGGACAGCCGAGAAAATCGACTGTCCTTTTTCTATGCCGACAGGCAGAAAGGAGCGACCAACCATGACGAAAACGAGAGAGAAAACCCGCGAGGAGTTGCAAGCCGAGATTGAGGACGGAAAGAAGAAAA